>ERZ779729.2362-NODE-2362-length-11294-cov-2.549604_pt1 | contig 11294 bp, 18 predicted proteins | sample MGYA00511072_ERZ779729 | MGnify/ENA primary metagenome ERZ779729 (study PRJEB29588, sample SAMEA2156675) | human gut metagenome | biome: human gut; feature: human-associated habitat; material: faeces | place: Denmark | collected 2008/2010 ...
GTCATCTTTACTTGCTTTCTCGCCCTGTTCCTCCCAAGTCTGCCCTAATTCGGTATTAACCCAAGATTTCATAAGTTCGATATTGCCTTTTTTTAATGCCTGGTCCGCTTCGATAAATCCTTTTACTATCTTATCCCAACCAAAAAAAGTAGATGCCAAGGAATTAAAATGGAATCCTCGCACTTTACGGTTCGGATATTTTGCCACATATCGCCCCTCGTTAAAATGTTCTTTCCACTCAACCTCCGTATGCACTACTCCACATTTCGCACATACATAGGTTGTACTTTCTATTTCCCCGTCTGCATCCACCTTATAGATTAAATTGCTCCATTCCAACGGTTGTAATTCTCCGCAACTCGGGCAAGGTACATTCCATTCCTCCATAGTAGAATGTTCGTACTCCATTTCTATACGGCTTGCCCCTTTTATCGTTGGCGTGCTTGTGTCTACCTCTTTTCGATTCCAATATGTTGTAAGTCGTTTCCCTGCAAGTATCAGAGGGTCCCCCTCCGCTCCTGCGGTTGGTGGGTAAGCATCTATCTCGTCCGCCAATAATATACGAATCGGTCGGCTTCGTAACTCTGTCGGAGAGTTTGCACCTGTCATTGTGATACGTCCGCCCGGAAACGCCTTTTTAAAAATTGTGTTTCCTGCGGTTCGGCTTTTCTCGTTTATCTTATCCCTTAGTGCCGGGGTATCTCGTACCATTGGCATAAGCCTGTCTTTGCTCATTGTTTCCGCAAGGGATAAGGTCGGCTGCATACACAATATGGTGCATGGGTCGTAGTGCATATAATAGCCTATTGTATTAAGCAAAAAAGCATCTGTTTTTCCCATTTGTGCAGCACTCATAACCACAACTTTTTCAACGGATATATCAGTTATTGCATCCATAATCTCCCGCTGCCAAGGTGCTTTTTCTGTATTCCACTTACCGCCTTTGCTACCCGATTCAGAGGACAAACGGCGGTATCTGTCCGCCCATTGTGATAATGTCAAGTCGGGCGGTGGCTCTAAGACCTTAAATATTCTGTTGAAAAGGTCAATCGTTTCCCTCTTCATCTTCTTTTATTTCCTCCTTAAACATACCCTCAAAATCGGATAACTCGTTAAGTGTTTCTTTTATTTTGTCATTCAGATATAGAAAAATCTTTGCTTTGTCCGTCATTGCTGCCAACTTGTCTGCTTCCTCTGCCGGAATGGCACTTAATCGGCTCTTGAAATTGATTAACATAGCTGTCATTACCTTTTCTATGTCCTCCGACCTGTGCAATTCTCCTTTCTTTACTGCAAGGTCTAACTCTTCATTAAGTCTTTTTGTTTTGGTTAGCTTTGCTCTCTCTTCGTTGAGGTCTACCGCTTCCTGTGATTCCGGGTTGCGGTCCCTCAAATATTTTATGTATGCCCTATTGGTTTCCGCCAAGGCGTACAGGTTTCCTTGCTTTGTCTGCAAAATTCCTTTCTGTGTCAACCTCTCCACATTTTTAGGGGTCATATCCAAGAATTTTGCGACCGCATTTTTATCATAGAGTTTCAAAATCCTACCCCCTTAAAAAATTTTGCGGATTTTTGGAAGTCGTTTTTTTGACCTCGAATCTAGGAAGCGTTTGGGGTCACGGCACCCTCATGCCGTTCAGACGGCTTACAGTACCTACGCACCCTCGCCGTCCGTGGCGTGTGCCTGTGTCCGCCTGTGGTGCTGTGTGTGGTGTGTGCCTGCCTGTGCGTGCGTGTGTGAGCGTGTGGCGGTGCGTGGCGTGGCTACTGCTGCCGTGTGCCTGTGCCTATACCTCGCTGTCCTCGCTGTCCTCTGTGTAGCTATCGTCTATCTCTCCTGTATCGGGGTCTACATCATACTCCCCGCTTATCTTCTGCTTCATCAATGCGTACCGCTTCTCTTCCAATGTGATACGGCGTTGCTCTAACTCATAGGACTTTATAGTATCCAATAGCTTTATGATTCTGCCGTGTACTTTATTAAGCTGGTCCTCTAACTTCATTGCTCTTTCAAAGGCAGAGGATTTAATAGTTGTTTCCATAGCCACACTTAGAGCCGGTCCCTGTGGTGTATCCTTGCCGTCCTCATTGTATGCACCGTATGGGTCTGCATCCCCTCCCTCTTTTCCGGGCGTACGCATTTCTACAACCTTGTCTGTGTATAGGTTGCCTGTGGTGTCTGTGTTTAATTCTTTTATCCTTTTTTCCAAATCTTTTTCTTTGGCTATAAGGCTTTGTAATTCTCTTAATGTATTTTCCCCTGTATCAAGGGTAACTGATTCTATCAAGGCTTTTTCATCCTCTGATAATTCATCAAAATACACCTTAGAATATGCCCCGTGTGTTTCTGCGTTTTTATTTCTCACAGGGGCCCCGTGACCCTTGGCGTTTTTATTGCCTTTTTGTCCGCCCCTCTTTTTAGGTTTATTTTCAAGTGCATCATTCCACTTATCTACGCACTTCCATTTTCGTACTTTTGCCGAATCAATCCCCAAGGCTTCCGCAATTTCTGTATTCTTCATTAAGCCGTCTGAATCTAAAAAAAGTTGCTTCGCCTTTTCCCTGTTTTCGTCTTTCTGTCTTGCCAAGTCAAAACCTCCTTTCGTTTGTTTTCCCGGTTTTCGGCTTTCCGTTCTTTCGGAATCTTCGCATTTTTGCAAATTCAAATTTTTATAACACGAAAAGGCAACAGGATTTAACAATAAAATCCTGCTGCCCTGCTTCGCTTTTCATCTTAGTATTATACTACATAAAATCGGGCAATAGCGGGCAATCTTTAATGCAAAACCTCTTTTAAAATTTTGCTTCGTGATACATTTCTATTCCTTGCTAATTTTCCGCCTAAGACCTCTAAGGCAACGCACCTTATATTTTTACTCTGCCGGACAGAATAACTAATCTGTTCCGCTATGCGTTCCCATTTTTGACCCTGTAAGTAAAATCCGCATATAATAGCTTTGTGAATCGGAGTTAAGGAATAAATCTCTTTTGATATTTCCGTTCTCAATTTCTTTAACTCCTGTATTCTGTCCTTTAATTCCTTAATTCTTTCTGCGGTATCTGTACCTGCTATTTCGATTGCAAGCAGAGCCGTAGAATCGCTTGTATTACTTCCGTGTGGCATACCGTCATAGTTAATTGCCCCTGTGGTATCATACACGCTTTCGTACCGCTCTAGCCACTCGCCTGTAACCTTAATATCAAGGTCAATATCTTTGTAAAATTTTAAGATTGCTTCTACTTCCCAATTCTTCATTTTATGCTATCCTTTCTTTTATGGTGGTCTGTATTTTTCACACCATTTGATACTTGCTTTTCCTGTAGCTTCGATTTCTGCTATACAACTGCTGCCGTGCTTCGTCCTCTTGGCTTCGCAAGATTCGCAAATATCCGATTCTGCTATATCGAAAATATCTTTTAACCTCTCTGCAAGGTCTTTTATTTTCTCCATAAGCAAATCAAAGGATTGCATAAATTGATTTATTAAATCGCACGTTTCTTTTTCTGTTTTTCCAATTTGTGCGGATAGGCAGGCAACCAATGTAGATAATTGATTGCTTGCCTTTTCTTCTCCGCACCAAATAACGCCCTCCTTGTATTCGATACGGTCCATACGCACCGCCTAACCCTGTAAGTATTTCTGATACTCTGCCGTTTTACCCATTACCCATACAGATAAGGCATTGGTTAATCTGCTTTCCCATTCTGCCGGGCAGATATTTCCGTTTTCGGATTCTGTCATAATAACTTTCCTTATTTCTTTTTGTATCATGTTATATTGACCTGTTCCGTATTTTTTGCTTATCCATTCCGTAAAGGATAATCCCTTTTCCTGTGGTTCGCGTACATATTCCGGGTAATCGCTCATATCCTGCTGCCCCGGTAAATTATCGTTTTCCTCTTCGTCCTCCTGTTCTTCTTCCGGCTCATTCATAAAACCGCTTTCCTGTGTTTCCTCGGTGTCCTCTTCCTCTGCCGGTCCCTGTGGTGCTTCCTCTTCGGAATCGTCATAGGTCAATTCTTCCGTTTCAATCATCAATGCAACAATTTCCGCAAGGTCGGCATACTCGATAATATATGTACTCCAATCCTCCTTAATCTGTATCGCCATTCCCTCCGTTTGGAATCTGTAAATAAATTCTTTTCCGTTAAGTTCTAAGGTCTTGGCGGTAAATGTCTTTGAAAAGTGTTTAATCAATTCCTTTTCAACTGCTGCCGTATTGCCTTTTACTTTGAATACCGCACGGTTTACCTCTCCCTTTAAGGCTTCCTTAATTGCTTTCTGTACCTGTTCCGCCTGTTCGTCCGTAATCTCTGCTTTCGGCTCTTCTTTCACATCATTTATATGTAATTCGCCTTTTTCCTCGTATTTTTCATAAGCCTGTTTCTGCCCCTCTTCATCAAGTCGGCTAAGTTCGTGGGCGGTAGAAATATTGATATTGCCTTTTTCCAATTCATCCTTAAACTCCTGCGATAAATTGTTTTCAATGGTTTCCATTCTTCCAATCTGTGTAGTTGATGTATTAAGCATCTGTGCCACAATTTCACGGATACGCCCTATTTTCTTTCTTTCCTCTTTCGGCTTATCCTTGTTTTCTTCCTGTAAGGCTCTCTTGTACTCGGTAAGGATTTCTTTTAATTCCTTTGCCTGCTGCACCTTTTCCCAATCCGTAAGCTGTCTTGCCGTTGCATTGGTAAATATAAGGCTTAACTTATCCTTGATTGTGTCAGATTCCTTTTTTATAAGGCACGGCACTTTTCTATATTCCTCTTTACCCTCCTGTACCAATTTCAAGGCTGCAAGTCTACGGCGGTGTCCTGCGACTACCTCGTATTTTCCGTGTGCTTCCGGCTTTACTACTAAGTTCTGCTCAATGTGTCCGACCAACTCAATAGACATTGCTAATTCGTCTATGTTTTCCGTGGAGTAAAAATTATCTTTGCTTGGCATTAAGTCCTCCACATCAAGCATAGTTACCTTAAACTCCTGTTCCTGCTCTGCCGGTCCCTCTGCCTGTACTGCTGCCCCTTTGCTTTTAGCATTGAGTAAATCGTTAATATTAAATCCTGCCATTGCTCTTTCCTCCTATTCTCAAAATGCCTATGCCTTTCCATTTTTCCGTGTCCGAATCGGTCACAATTTTTCTGATATTATCAAGCGTTTTTTCATTCTCTATGTATCTGATATAATCCCGCTTTGGAATCAATACCATTTCTTCCTTTTCCTCTGTGACAATTCCGCAATCCACTATCTATACTCCTTTCCTGTATCTTTATCTCTCAATACGATACGTCCGACCATTTCATACCCTGCAATATCTATCATCTGCTTTAATACGCTTACAAGGTTTGTTACTTCCGGGTTGTATTCCCTTTTCTTTGCCTTTGGTTCTGTTTCGTGGATTGCTGCCCCGGCTGTGGGGTCAGCATATCCCTCTTTGTTTCTGTATACCATTCTATCCCTCCAAATACTCCTTAACGAATGTCTTATAATCCCTTGCTGCTCCCGACCTTGGAGAATACTGCATAAGGCTTTGTGTGGTAAATGTTACCTCGTCCGCCTTTTCAGTTCTCCTAATGTGTGTTCTGAATACCGGGTATCTCTGATTCTGCAAGTATTCCTCTCCCTGTCTGCATACATCACGGTTATAGAACATTGTTACAAGGCATCCTCTAAACTTTAATTTCGGGTTAAGCTGTTTTGCATTGTTTATCTGTTCCTCTAATTCTTTCATGCCGTCAAATGCGTAGCCGTCAATCTTAATCGGTATAATAACCTCGTCTGCTGCCACTAAGGCATTGATAACAGATATATTTATATCCGGCGGACAATCAATAATACAGTAATCAAATACATCTTTTACCTTTTCCAATTCCTTAGACAGTATTGTTACTTGGTCTATTTCCTCATTCTTTATTACCTCAAGGTTTGCTGTTAAAAGGCTCATATTGGCAGGGACTACCGCAATGTTTCCGTTCGCTCCAAGCTGCATTACATCTGTTAATGTCTTATCTCCTGTAAGTACATCCGCAAAACTCGGTGCTTCATCATTCCATACACCGCACGCCTTGGATAAATTGCCCTGCTTGTCATTGTCAATAATCAATACCTTTTTGTCGTAATCCTCTGCCAAGATATACCCCATGTTTACACTCGTTGTTGTCTTGGCACATCCGCCTTTCATGTTAATAATTGCAATAGTTTTCATTTGTTTTTACCTCCTGTTAATACTCTTTGTGCTTCCTTAAAGTCCATTTTCTTAATTGCTCTAAGGATTCGGGCAAATACCGCCCCTGCCTGTCTACCAAGTTCTTTGTTCATAAAGTCCAAATCCTCGGAAGTGAATACTACCTTTAATTCCGGGTCATTTATGATATTTTTAGTTTGTATTACTTCGATACCGCATAGGGTTCTTACTCCGCTTTTGAAATAATCCCTATCCTCCTGTGTCATTGGTATTTTTTTCATAGGCTACCTCCTGTGTGTGCATTGCACACTTTATACAATCTCTAAAGGCTTAGGCACTCTATAAGGTGTGCAATAGCCTTTTCGGGTGGACTTCTTGGCATATATCCACCGCCTTTCCCGGCTATGTGATAGGCGTTGCAATTTTTCGCATTAAAAAATTACTAAAAACCTGTTGACTTACTGCACGCTCTCTAGTTGGCGTACCCACTGCTATTTTTTCACTCTATCCCTGCTACGGCTATTGGCTTGCCCTCGTCAGAAAACAGGTTGCCGACCTGTCTTGACGGCTCGGGGCGGTTGCCCCTTACCGTTTCGGCTCTTTACGCTTCTACTGTTTCGTGTCCTGTTGTAAAAAATACTTCTCTATCGCCCCAATCACGAATCTTTACCGTTTTTTCTTCTCTCTTGCTTTCGTTATATCTTCCTGCATGGTAAATTGGTGCGTATGTAATTGTTTTTGCTGTTCTCTTTATAATCTCAAATACTACTGCGTTTTCTCCGTATCTTTTTCCTACCTCAAATTTTCTCATTGTTTCTTACCTCCGTCTTGCTTTCCTTTGATGATTTTATTATATACTTATATAAGTATATTTACAACCCGGGATAATTAACAAATATACTTATATAAGTACATCAATCTTTTGTGCAACTTGTATACTTATATAAGTATCATTCATGTATGTTCTTTTTCTTCTCTTCCAACTGCTGCCTTTTGTCTTTCAGATATTCCATATATTCTCCGTATGTCATTCCCGGCGGTGTGATTCTTTTTTGTGCTTCTCTTGCCTGTTTCGCCTTTTGGCTTAATACTGCTGCCTTGCTTACCGTCTTTTTCTCTTCTCTCTTTGGTTCTTCGGGTTTAATTCCTAATCTCCTTGCCTGTCGGTTCGGCTTTGCCTTGTTATATGTCAATGTCCTTTCCTGTTGGAATGGTATTACTTTCCTGTTTCTTCTCTTCTTTGCCATAACTGCCCCTTTCCAAATCGTCCGCAATTTCTGTTATACTCTGCATACAGGCTTTTATATTCGTGTCCGTGTCTGCCGTTATGCTTAATATGTTGCTTATCTGTCGTAACCTCTTTATCTGTCTTGGGTCAACTGCTGCCTTTTTCAGACATTCCGGGCATATCTCTATGCCCTCCAATGCCTTTTCTCCACATAAGCTACATTTCTTCATGTGTACCAACTCCTATTTTCTAAAGAACTTCAATACTCTTTCGTTCCACCAATACTTAAATACTGCCTTATAAAAGGCTCTCGTCTTTTCTTTCATTGTCCTTTTCTTCCTCCTGTAGGATTCGTATAATGCCTATATAGAGCCTTTCCGCACAATATACGCATATACTGTTGCCTATTGCCCTGTATCGTGCCGTATCGGCTATAATATTGCCGTCTGCTCCGTATTTCGTCCAATCGTCCGTGTATCCCTGTAATCGCTCTCCCTCAACAGGTGTAAGCCTGCGGATTATGTATACAACTTTCTGTGTTGCTTTCTTTAACAGGTCTTTAATACTTTTCTTCGGAGTGCTAGGGATATTCCCCTTTGTCTTTGTACTCTCTGTTATCAGAGTTTCCGACCCTCCGCCGTAAGACCCCCCCGCTGCCCTTAAAGTGCCGTTAATCTGTGTTTCCCTGTATCCTCCGTGCTGATTCTCTTCAAAGGCTTTTTTATCGGTTACAATCAATGGGGTATCTCCCCTTACGGTATTGTTCTGTCCTGCGGTTAATGTTCCGCTTGTATCGCTCTCCCTGTATCCGTGGTGTTGGTAGGCTTCGTAAAATACGCTGTGAATATCTGCCGTTGTGAGTGTCGGGCAAGGTCCCCCGACCTTTCCAACGCCTAATCCGTTGCTTGCCTTATTTCTTGTAACTTCATCCCTTAAAGGTATTACGCTCCGTTTCTCTTCGTACATGATGCAAGGCGTTTGACCTCCGCCACGCCCCATATTCTGTACTAAGGTTGGGGTAATATCTTTGTAGGTTCTTACCACGCTGTCAGCGTGTGCAAAATCAAGACCTAAAACCTCCCCCCCCTCGGCTACTTTCTGCTCTAAGGCTATTCGTAGATTGTCCGGCAGCTTCCGCCCTTTGCTCTTTGCTCTTCGGAGTATACCCAAGCACGCTTTCGGACTTAAATAATATTTCTCCGGCACGTTGTCCTCCAAAATCTCCGATAAGGTAGATTCGTTTTCTACGTTGGGGTACTCCCCAATATTGAGCATCAAGGATTCTCCAAGCTGTGTCAACCTCCCCCCCTCTAACCATTCCTGCGGTTGCCCATTTGCCACTTGCAGGCATTGGAATATTGGCGTTTGTGACTTTTTCAAGCACGGCTCTAAAATCCTCTCCGCCGTTACTTGAAAAAGCTCCGGGTACGTTCTCCCAAATAATGAAAGTTGGATATTGTCCATTTGTTGCTAACCTCATTTCTCTTATAATTCTTATTGCGTGTATGAATAACCCGGAACGATTACCTTTAAGTCCTTTTCTCTTTCCGGCTATGCTCAAATCTTGGCAAGGACTTCCAAAGGTTATAATATCCACAGGTTGTATTTCATCCCCTTTTAGTTCCGTAACACTTCCAACGTGCATTACATCCTTAAAACGGTATCTTGTTATGTCGATACAATTCGGTTCTACCTCTGCGGCCCATAACGGTTTAATGGTGCATCCTGTATCTATCCCGCTCGGTATGCCTGCTGCATAGCAGAAACCTCCGATACCGTCAAATAGGCTGCCTAGTGTTAATTGTTTCAACGCTTACCCTCCTTTCTGTTTTTCTTCTCCTGTTTTCTCTTGGCGTATTCCTGTAAGTATCTTTCCTGTTCTTTGTCCTCTTCCATTCTCGCTAATCTCTTTTGATACCTCTTGTATATTTTGCAATCCTTTTCACAATCGGGGCAAGTTCTATACGGACACCCGATACATTCATGTAATCCGCCGTTCTCGTCCATATCAATACCGAATACATAAGAGAAAAACATAATAGCGAACGGAAGAATAAATAATACTGCTGCCACGGCAACAATAATTAAGATTGCTGTTATTATTGTTTTCATTCCTGCCAATCCTCCAATTTTTTAACCCTTGTCTGTAGGTTGCTTATGGTTACTTTCATTTCCTCAATCTGATAGGGCAATACGTCCGCATTTTCAAACATATAAAGGACTTCTACCGCCCGGCTTATCGGCACACCGCTTTTTAATCTCGGTTTATTGGTCTTTGGGCCAATCTCTGTAAGTCTGCCGTTCTTTGGTTTTCTCTTGGTGTCCTTTGCCGGTCCTGGCATTGCTTTATTCATCATCTTGTAATACGGAATCTCTGCCCCTACAATTCCGTTAAGTCGCACTTAATAACCCTCCCTGTGCTGTGTCCTCTTCAATCTTCTTATCTGCTACTGTTGCCGTTTCCTGTAACTCCTGCTCCAACTTCTCCCAAATTAGAGGAATCATTAACTTACAAACCATAATTGTATGTATTCTGCTTGTTGCTTCCGTCAATCTTTCGCACATATACACAAATAATAAACCTGCGTTGGCATCCCCCTCCCAATCCGGGTTATCCTGTCTTGATTTCTTAAAAAGCGGTGTTTCTTTATACTGCTGCCCTAATTCCTGTAAGATTTCTATTGAACGGTCTGTAAATGTTACCTCTCCGCCCTCCTTAACCTCTGTTACGGTCAACAGTTCCATAATTTTATCTTTTTCGCTCTGCATTTTCGTATGCTCCTTTCAATTCCTCGGTGTGCATTAAGAAATGTACCGCACCGTCAAACTTAACCTTGTATTCCTCTATATCATCCGGCTTTAGGTACTGCCTGCCGTACATTTCTTTCATGTCACGCCATACATTCCACGGAATAAAGAAAAAATCATCCTGTATACAGATACACACCCCGCATAACGCCCCTAATCGGCTATGCTTTTCCAATACGTCCATTTGTGTATCTGTAAGCACATTCCGGGTTATCCTGTCTTTGCTTGTCCTCTTGGCTTCAAACATTATCGAACGCCCACCGTATAAGGTCCCTTGAAAGTCTGGTTGTGCGTGTGTACTGAAACGCCCGGTAAATTCTCCTGTCCTGTGGTTCTTGCTTGTTACTCTGAATGGTTCGGGTGTTTTATCAATAGTTGCTATACCGTGGCTCTCGTACATTCTGCACCCGGCTAAAATCTCTCTTTCAAAGTGCTGCCCCTGTGCATTGTTGAGCCTGTTTTTATACTGCTGTTTTAATTTATCTTCATCTACTGCCGTGGTTCTTGCCTGCTGCCACTTCTTTAATTCTTTTTCCGTGTCCGAATCGGTCACAAATCCTTGATTTATCAATGTTTTTCACTCCTTTTCGTTAATTCATTCCACGGTATCAACCGCATACGCTTTTTACCGTCCAATTCGTAAATAAATGATACCGTGCCATTCTTTAAGCTGTGTTCCGTGATAATATCCGTTATCTGCATTTCTGCCGTGCCTAATCTTCTCGGATACCCTGTAATAGCCATTCCCTCAATTATTGCGACCTCTACAATATCGCCTAACTCATAAGGGCAATGTGCCGTAAATATTGCCTGCTGCATTTAACAATCTTTCCTTTCTCTGATTTCGTGTATGTGTAGCGTGTAGTATTCTGTTCCGGGTTCTGCTCCCCATTCTTCCACTTACTCTTAATCGGTAATATCAGCATTATATTTTCCTCCCTGCCTATTCTTCTAACAGTTCTATTTCATCATCACAAAATAGCCTTGTCATTCCATTTCTGTAATGTTCGCTGTATGGCTCGTCTACTCTCAAATTTGCCCTTGCGTATTCATCATAAGTTGATTCCGCC
>ERZ779729.2371-NODE-2371-length-11247-cov-6.662884_pt1 | contig 11247 bp, 6 predicted proteins | sample MGYA00511072_ERZ779729 | MGnify/ENA primary metagenome ERZ779729 (study PRJEB29588, sample SAMEA2156675) | human gut metagenome | biome: human gut; feature: human-associated habitat; material: faeces | place: Denmark | collected 2008/2010 ...
GCGCATTGGATTTCCGGTATTTTCCGAAGGGATTCGGTGATGTCATGGAGACCTACAACTGGTCCGATAATATTAAGCAGGCCGTGATCAAAAATCAAAGGGGACACAGCCTGATCTTCAATCATGAAGAGATCGCTCCAGGGGAGACGAAGGTATTTACCCCAGTCACCCATAGGCAGGGACTGTTCAGTCCAGATTGCTATAATGGGAAATCTTTGTTTACAATGGGGGAGGAAGACTGCTCGGGCACAAGTGAAAATAAATAAAAGTTTATAAAATGTGGGAATATATGGAAAAATGGCTCATGAAATGTGGAAGAACATGGAATGAGCTGTTTTTTATAATAATATGTATGCATCTGCGTCTTGTCGAAGCTCAAAAAGAATGATATAATTTTCTGAAATGTTGATAAGTAAAACATTTTATCGTTCTAAAATGTTGATAATAAACATTAATTGTAATAAATTCTATCAATTTGAGGTGTATTATGCTAAAAAGAAAAGCAACAACGTTTATTAAAAACTGGCTGGATACAAAGGACAAAAAATGCCTGGTTGTCCAGGGAGCCAGACAAACGGGGAAAACATATATCATCGAGCGGTTTGCGGAAGAGAACTTTGAGGAACTGCTTGAAATTAATTTTAAGCAGATGCCATCTGCAATGGATATTTTTGCTGGAGATCTGACAGTAGACAATATGATTATGGCTATGCGTTTTCGTTTTCCGGAAAAGAAAATTGTTCCCGGGAAAACTTTGATTTTCCTGGATGAAATTCAGGAATGTCAGGAAGCGATCACATCGCTCAAGTTCTGGGCAACAGACAACAGATATGATGTCATTACCTCGGGATCACTTCTGGGAATCGACTATAAACGAGCATCTTCCTATCCTGTAGGGTATGTTGATTATCTGAGAATGTACGGGATGGATTTCGAAGAATTTCTTTGGGGAATTGGGATTTCCGAAGAAATGATAGGGAATCTTTGCGGGTATCTGCATTTAAAGACAGTAATACCGGAGGCAATTCATTCACAGATGATGAATTACTACAGACAGTATGTTGCAACAGGCGGTATGCCGGAAGTGGTACAGAAGTATATAGATACGAAGGATTTCAGAGAAGTTGACAGGGTCCAAAGAAGTCTCTTACAGGGATATCAATATGACATAGCATATTATGCAACCGCTGAAGAAAAGGTGAAGGCAGAGAAGTGCTATCTTTCACTGGCAAAGCAGCTATTAGATAAGGAAAATCATAAATTTCAATATAAAGAAATCGAGCATGGTGGAAGGGCACAAAAATATTATTCAAGTGTGGAATGGCTGCTTCGGGCAGATATGGTGCAATTATGTAAACTGGTTACAGATGTCAGATTTGATCTGGATGATTATGCAAGAGACGACTTTTTCCGGGCGTATACAACAGATTTATCACTGTTGATGGCGATGAAGGACTTTTCTTTAAAGCAACATATTGTGGAAAACACATTAGCAGGAAATTCAAAAGGTGGTATCTATGAATGTGCAATAGCGGATGCTCTTTATAAGAAGGGATATCAGATCTATTTCTATAAAAATGAGACAACGAAAAGAGAAATCGATGTTATCATCCAAAAAGACGGGAGCGTGGTTCCCATTGAAGTCAAGAGCGGAAATACCCGGGCAAATTCATTAAAATGGTTGATGAAAAATAACAAAGATATATCTTATGGATACAAATTTGTGGATGGCAACATAGGTGTGAGCGAAGAGGGGATTGTGACATTGCCATTGTATATGATTGCATTTATTTAGGCAACACAATAGAGTACTGAAAATAGGACATAAAATATAGATAATAGTACTTAATAAGATACTTGAGAGGGGAACAAACGGATGGATCATTTTGAACAGATCAATGAAACTTCCTATTTATCCGTACAGAATGCACCTGTATATCGAAAAATTATGAGGTGCTTTTATCGGGAATATGAAAAGATGCATTTTCAGCTATATAAAGAGGATATCTTTCAATTTTTAAAAGAAGATGACGCGTTTGAACTGTATTCCATGGAACAATTGGTTCAGGATCTGGAAGCACTTGTAAAGTGGAAAAATCTTACACCGATACAGGATCCCGGAAAAGTGTACACGATAGCGGACTATAAAAATAAGCAATATCGCTATACCATGTCGGAATATGCCGTGGAGATCGAGCGTCTGACGGTACGCCTGGAAAATTTATTTCTGGAATCGGGAAATCTGTCGACAAACTTTTTCGTTCGTCTGGAGAGAAGTCTGGATGAGACGGAGGAGATGGAAAACGCGGAACTTCGCACGGTGAACGAATGGTGGCAGACATTACAGGAAGATTTCAAGAGACTCAACCAGAACTATCAGGACTATCTGCGGGATTTCTATTCCGGGAAAACAGAAAAGTTGATGAAATCCGTGGAATTCATGGTTCATAAGGACAAATTTATTAAATATCTGAATGAATTTGTGCAGGAATTACAGCGGCATTCCAAGCGGATGGAACAGCTGCTGGAAAAGAATACAGAGTGCATGGAGAATACGGTTCTGGAGCGGGTTGTGGCAAGTGAACTGGATATTCCCCATGCACTGTTGGAAATACATGGAAATGCCGAGCCTAGCATCCGGGAAAATGTATACGGAAAATGGTATTCCCTGAAAAACTGGTTCGTGGACGGACGGGGACAGGAATGCGAAGCTAAAAAAGTATTGAAGATCACCAGTGATATTATACGCAACATTATTCAAAATGCAGCCCTGATCGTACAGGTTCAGAACTGGGGCATCAGCCGAAAGGATGATTATAAAAAATTTCTGGAATTGTTCTTGAAATGTGAGGATCTGGAGGAAGCCCATAAATTGTCGGCGCATGTCTTCGGAGTGCAGCAGATCGAGCATTATAAGACTAATATTCCGAGAGACGAGGATGGCATTAATAACAGTGTTTATCAGGAAGAGCCGGCAATGTTTTTGCTGAAGCCTCACACGAGAGGGTATCGTGAGAGAAAAGACAGAACAGGTTTTGCCGATAAATCGTTGGAAAAAATGGCACAGCGGGAAAGCTACCTGCGACAGGCGCAGAAGCAGAAGGAAGTGGTACTCCGGTATATCAGGGAGCAGAAGATCCGGTTTGCAGAGATTGACGAAGTGGTTTCCGAAGACACACGAGCCATTTTCCTGCAGTGGATCGCTCAGGCCAATATGAGCTCAGAAAAGACGGGGCGGACGGAATACGGACAGGAGTATCAGCTGAAGAGAAAAGACGGCAGCTGTGTCCTGAAATGCGAAGATGGCGACTTGAAAATGCCGGATTATACATTGGAGTTTAAATAAAAATGAATGAAATCAGAACCTTAATGGAAAAATTCTGGATCTGCCGGGACAGTGACAAGGAGACTTTTTATAAAGTAAAACGGGATATTCCGAACTTTCGACGTTTTATCAGAGAACAACTGGGATGGAAGCTGATACATACAGAGAAGCTGTTAAAACTGGAGAAGAGGCCGGCGCATGCAGAAGCATTTATGGGAATCAGTGAGTTTACGGACATTCGGGACTACTGCATACTATGTGTGGTGCTGATGTATCTGGAGGATGCCGAGGAGGGCAGGCAGTTTTTGCTGTCGGAACTGATCGACTATGTGGAGACACAACTGAAAAATTACATGCCGGTGGACTGGACCTCCTTTACACAGAGAAAATCACTGGTCCGGGTATTGCAGTATATGGAACGGCTGCAGATGCTCAGGGTGTATGAAGGAAAAAGTGAATCCTTCAGCCAGGAAGCCGGGCAGGAAGTACTGTATGAAAATACAGGCTATTCGAAATATTTTACCAGCAGCTTTACTACCGACATTTCCGGATATGAATCCTGGAAGGATTTTGAAAAGACAGATTTTGAGGAATTTGAGGAAAACAGAGGATCACGGCGTATTAACCGGGTATACCGGCAGCTGGCAGTCTGCCCGGCACTTTACTGGGACAGTACAGAGGACGCTGATGCATTATACTTGAAAAATCAGAGACAATGGGTCGGCAGATATCTGCGGGAAAACATGGGAGGAAAACTGGAAATCTACCGGAATGCAGCATTTTTTGCTTTGGAAGCAGACGATTGCTACGGAACCGTACATCCCCGGGAGGCCCAGATTTCGGAAAGCGTATTACTGATCTGTGCAGAGATACAGAGGCGGTTGGAAGAAGGAAACATAGAATTACAGGAAGACGAATGTATTGCCATGCCCGAATCGACATTCAGGGATATCATCGTGGGCAGCAGACGTAAATGGAAGGATGCATGGAGCAAGGAATACGGCGAAATGGATGAAGACAGGCTTGTGGAAACCATTTTGAAGTATATGGAAGACTGGATGATGGCTGACCGCAGGGAGAATCAGATTGTGATATTGCCGGCAGTAGGGAGACTGGCAGGGCAGTACCCGGCGGACTACAAAGGAGGCGGAGAAGAATGAGTGAACGTTGGAAAATGAACCGGATCGGTTTTGTAAATTTCTGGTTATATGATGAAGAGGACTTTGAATTCGAGGATGGAAAACTCCTTCTCCGAGGACAGAATGGATCCGGAAAACTGGAAATCTACCGGAATGCAGCATTTTTTGCTTTGGAAGCAGACGATTGCTACGGAACCGTACATCCCCGGGAGGCCCAGATTTCGGAAAGCGTATTACTGATCTGTGCAGAGATACAGAGGCGGTTGGAAGAAGGAAACATAGAATTACAGGAAGACGAATGTATTGCCATGCCCGAATCGACATTCAGGGATATCATCGTGGGCAGCAGACGTAAATGGAAGGATGCATGGAGCAAGGAATACGGCGAAATGGATGAAGACAGGCTTGTGGAAACCATTTTGAAGTATATGGAAGACTGGATGATGGCTGACCGCAGGGAGAATCAGATTGTGATATTGCCGGCAGTAGGGAGACTGGCAGGGCAGTACCCGGCGGACTACAAAGGAGGCGGAGAAGAATGAGTGAACGTTGGAAAATGAACCGGATCGGTTTTGTAAATTTCTGGTTATATGATGAAGAGGACTTTGAATTCGAGGATGGAAAACTCCTTCTCCGAGGACAGAATGGATCCGGAAAATCTATTACGACACAGAGTTTTATCCCGTTTGTACTGGATGGAGACCGTACACCGAGCCGCCTGGATCCTTTTGGCTCCAGTGACCGCCGGATGGAATATTATTTTCTGGGAGAAGAGGGCAAGGAGGAGTCTACCGGCTATCTGTTTCTGGAATTTTGGAAAGAGGATTCCGGAGAATATCGTACCATAGGAATCGGTCAGAAGGCAAAACGTGGGAAACCGATGGATTTCTGGGGCTTCGTGATTCTGGACGGACGCAGAGTAGGATATGATCTGTGGCTGTATAAGGAAGTGGGATCGAATAAAATTCCCCGGGATAAGCGGGAGATGAAGGCGGAACTGGGGGAGGACAATTTTTTCACAGACAGTCCGTCGGAATACAAAAAGCATGTCAACCAATATATTTTCGGTTTCCGAAAAGAAGAACAGTATGAGCAGTTCATCAAACTGCTGGTGAAGGTGCGCGCTCCCAAGCTTTCCAAAGAGTTTAAACCGACCAAAGTGTATGATATTTTGAATGATTCCTTGCAGACTTTGACGGACGAAGAGCTGCGGCCCATGGTAGATGCCATGGAAAAAATGGACGAGATCCAGGACAGCCTGGAGATGCTCAACCGCGCCTTCGATGATGTGAAGATCATCCGCAACGAATATACCCGATATAACCAATATATGCTTGCGAAGAAAGCGCAGGGTTATCTGGGCAAGAAGCAGGAAGTGGAGAAAGAACAGGCAATATTGGCAGATCAGGAACAGCGGCAGAGCGAGGCATTGGAAGAGCAGAACCGGGCAGTGCAGGATACGGAGAGACTTACAGCAGAGAAAAAGTTGAAAGAAACGGAACGCAACGCTCTTCTGGATCCGGAACTCGAAGATGCGGATCGGAAACTGGAAAAATTAAAGGCAGAGCATCAGGAGGCTGTGGATGGAGAGCAACGCTGGGAGAAAAAGATCGAAGATGGCAGGGAGCGGATCCGGGAAGAAGAGATTGTTCTGAAAAAGCTGGAGGAACAGCTGGAACTGCGTCGTGATACTTTAAAGGAAAAGCGGGAAAATCTGGAAGAACAACAGGAAATTCTGCAATGGGAACATCATGAGAAGGCAAAAGAGAAAATCGGACTGGAGGAATATGAAGAAAGAGACGAGATTGCGGAGCATCTGCAAATATGGAAAAATCAGCTGACGACAGGAAGAACAGCACTCAGTCAATATGAATTGATATCCGGACAATACGAGGAAGCCGCCAGCCGACTGGAGGAGACGAAGAAGAAAAAAGCAGCGGAAGAGCAACGGCTGGAGATGGCAGAAGAACAGGTGGCCGACAGAATCGATGCATGGATCACGGAAGTCTTTCACAGAGCGGAAACATCTGAGGAATGGCATCCGGAACGTGAGGTTCTCCTGCAGGCGGAGCAGAAAGCAAGACGATACGATACCGTAGCGGATGGCGTGGAGATACAGGGGGATTTCCGCGCAGATTATGAAAGACAGCGTCAACAGCTTACAGACGCAAAGAATGAGAAACAGTATCAGAGGGAAATTCAGGAAGGAATCCTAAAAGATGTCCGGGAACAGCTTAAAAAGGTGCAGGAACAGCAGGAACTGGAGCCAGAACGGGATGAGACAGTCGAAAAATCCAGAGTATCCCTGGCACAGGCAGGAATCACAGCCATTCCGTTCTACAGAACGGTAGAGTTTGCCAAAGATCTGGAGGAGAGTGCCTGTGCGAGACTGGAAGCACAAATGCAAATGACCGGAATGTTGGATGCCCTGGTGGTGACACCGGAAGATTTTGTGAAAATAAAAGCAGACCATCCGGAGTTCCTGGATGCTGTCCTGCAGACGGACGGGCCGGGGAACAGCCATTTTTCCGGATTGACAGTAAGTGACGATCTACCGCAGGAATTAAGAACTCCGGTATTGGAAATCCTCAGCAATATTTATGAAGAGGAAGGAAAGACACAGGGAATCTGTTTCGGTGCAGATGGCAGCTTCCGGCAGGGAATCTTAGCCGGTAAAGCGGACAAGCAGGCGGCAGAATATGTGGGATATCTGGCGAGAAAACGGAGAAAAGAGCAAAAGATCCGGGAATTGCAGGAGCAGATAGAAAGCATCAGCAGGACCATAGAAGAGTGGAACACCGGAATTGCACAACTGCAGGGACGTATGGACAGATTACAGGTGGAATATCAGGAGATTCCTGACTTTTCGGAGATTCAGATCGCATTGTCGGAGAAACGGGAGCTGGAACGTATTCTGGAGACGTTGGAAAACGAATATCTGAAACAACAGGATCAGGAACACAGACTTTCCGAGCAGAAGAACCGGCAATATCAGGAGGTATTGAAAGCTTGTAAAATGCTGCCCTATAGCAGAACAGTGGCGGCTTATGAGGAAGCCTGCGGTGCAGCAGAAGAATATGGAAGGATATGGCAGAGCGCAAGGCAGGAACTGCTGCATATACAGACGGAACAGATCGGCTGTCTGGACAGAAAAGAACGGATAGAGCAATACCGGGAGAATCTGGAAGAAGCCTATACGGAAAAAAGAACTTACAGCACCCGGGCAAAAGCCAGTGAGATTCAGATCCGTCAGCTGGAAGAGTATCTGAGGAGTCCGGAATTGCTGGAAAAGGCAAACCGGCTGAAACGTTTGAAGGAAGAACTTTCGCAGATCGACAAGGAACTGGAGGACCTGAAACTTCTGGGAGCCACCCTCAAAGAAAGGTTACAGACATTACAGAAAGAACTGCCGGAACAAAAAGAAAAGCTGCAACAGTACATTATAGAAGAAACCACGCTCAGAAACTATTTTGAAGAGGAACTGGATCTGAAACTGATTCTGAACCGGGAAGGACGGACAGTCTATGAATGTGCCAGAGAAGCTGTAAAAATATTGCGGGAAAGCGATAAGAACAGAGAACCCGGAGAACTGCTACAGGCATTGCATACAGTATATCTGAAACATAACGGAAGTCTGGCAAGCTACGGAACTTCCATGGAAGAATGCTTCGGCGATACGGGGGACATCGATGCTGTGCGTAAGCGGGTACGTATTATTTCTACCTGGAACGGGAAAAAGGTATACCTGGAGGAATTTTACAATATTCTGAAGACCGCAATCGAAGAGACGGAACTGCTGATACAGAAAAAGGATCGGGAACTTTTTGAAGACATTCTATCCCAGACGATCAGCCAGCAGCTTACGGATCGTATAGCAGAGAGCAGAAAGTGGGCAAAAGACATGTCAAAGCTCATGCAGGAGATCGATACCTCCATGGGACTTCGTTTTTCTCTGGAATGGAAGCCCTGCAAAGCTGACAACGAAAAAGAACTGGATACAGCGGATCTGGAGCAGATCCTTCTGCGTGACCGGGAGCTGCTTACCCTGGATGATATTGAAAAAGTAGCAGGGCATTTCCGCAGTAAAATACGTGCAGAAAAGGCAAAACTGGAAGAGACGGGAACGATCATCAATTACATGGAACTGGTAAGAGATGCCCTGGATTACCGGAAATGGTTTGAATTCCAGATGTTTTTCCGGCGCGGCGAAGAGACGAAAAAGCCGTTGACAAATGCCGCATTTAACCGTTTCAGCGGAGGCGAAAAAGCAATGGCCATGTATGTGCCGTTGTTCGGAGCGGTAAATGCACAGTATAAAAAGGCAGACAATAAAGATCATCCCAGAATTATTGCACTGGATGAGGCATTTGCCGGTGTCGACGACAAGAATATCAAAAGTATGTTTGAACTGGTTCATAAGCTGGATTTCGACTATATCATGAATTCCCAGGCACTGTGGGGATGCTTTGAGACGGTCAAAGGCCTTCGGATTGCGGAACTTCATCGTCCGGAGAACTCCCAGGTGGTATCGGTGATCCGGTATACGTGGAACGGACATGAGAGGATTTTAGATGAACAATAATGAAGCATGTGCGGAATATTTTAGAGGAAATTCTGCGTACCGGAGATGCTTTTCGGAATTTGAAAAGAAATGGAAAACTTACGGAAAAGTAACAGGGATCATTACACTGAAAAATACTTCCGAAGAAGAGCGGAGAGCCATCGGTGGGATACTTGGAAAGACATTTTATGAAAATACCATACGTTTTCCTTTTGCGGAATTTGAAAAGGGATTGCAATACACAAAATTTGCTCCTGTGGATTTTGAACAAGTACTGGAAGCATATTTCGGCAGAAAAATGCTGACCACGCAGGAGAGACAGAAGGAGGCAGAGCGGGGAAAGGCAGATTTTTTTGAAACTGTAGAGAGCTATCTGACAGAGTGTACAGGTCCGGATTCCATTGCGGTCTCCTGGCTACAGGATATGTTTTCTCAAAAAAAGTATGGCTATCAGACAGTAATCAGAGAATATGGAAGGGACAGAGAAAAGACAGAAAAACTGTTGAAAACTGTGGGAAAGGCGATCCTTTTGCTGGAAGATATTCGAGAGACGGAAGAGGAATATCCCCTGGCGGTATTTTCCGCGGAAGTATCTGGAAATCCCCATTACTTTGATCAGGGAACAACCGGAGGACAATTATTGGTTCACGGGATGTGTTATGCCACGGAAGAAGATTATCCGGCAAATGCCCATCAGTGGAGAGAATTACTGTTGTCCAACGGAATCGTACCGGATAATATTTCCTCTATCGTGCATATCTATGGATTGCGATTACAGGTTGACGGTGACTGGCACCCGGCATATGACACCTTTTGCAGACGACAGGAGCCCTGTGCTGTCACCATGGAAAATCTGCAGGAGCTGACAGCGGTACAACCGACAGGAGATAAGGTTTATATTGTAGAAAATGAGATGGTGTTCAGCTACTTGCTGAAGCATCTGGAACAAAGGAATGTGACGTTACTATGTACTTCCGGCCAGCTGCGGAGCGCCGCTGTGAAACTGATTCCCTTTCTGTTGAATAGTGGAGCGGATATCTACTATAGCGGAGACATCGATCCGGACGGGATCCGGATTGCCGACAGACTCTGGAGAAAATATGGGGACCGGATCCATGTGTGGAGAATGTCGGAGGAGGATTATGCGAAAAGTCTTTCGGAAGAAGAGATTGGGAAAATATCCATGAAAAAACTGGACGCTGTAGAGAATCCTGTTCTACGCGAGACGGCAAGAGAGGTAAGAAAGAAGAAAAAGGCGGGGTATCAGGAGAATATATTAAGAGATATGTTGGAAGATATGGATAGAATAAAAGACAGATAAAGCTCAAACTTACATTTAAACAGCAATATGATTCCGCAATATATCAAAATGATATTGATATATTGCGGAAAAATGCGTATAATATACGGAAAGGAGATGCGTAATTTCAGTAAAGTGATGGGAGCCTGATTAGATGAAGAACTGTAAACAAATAGCGACAGAATGGGGATTATCAGAACGTACTGTTAATGACCTTTGTAAAAAAAATAAGATTGATGGTGCTATAAAGGTAGGAAAAATGTGGAAGATTCCAGATGATGCTAAGAAGCCAATTGATGGAAGAATCACATCCGGGAAATATGTCAGACATTCAGCAGGAGTTACAAGAAAGCCATTACCTATTGGCATTTCTGATTATGTCAGAGCACAGGCAGATTATTACTATGTAGATAAAACGATGTTGATTAAGGAATTCCTTGATCAGAAGCCATTGGTTTCTTTGTTTACAAGACCGAGGCGCTTCGGAAAGACATTGAATATGGATATGCTCAGAGTCTTTTTTGAGATTTCAGAGGAGAATACAAGTAAATATTTCGAGGATAAAGCAATTTGGCAATGCGGTGAAGAATACCGCAATCAGCAGGGGCAATATCCGGTTGTATTTCTTACTTTCAAGGATGTTAAGTTTGATTCCTGGAAGGCAACTCTCGATAAGATTAGAGATCTATTACAGGAGGAGTTTGGAAGACATCAGGAGCTTGCGACCAGTGAAAGAATAGCAGAGTATGAAAAGACATATTTTGCAAAAATCATAAACGGCGATGCTTCAGAAGTTGATTTGACTGCATCATTAGCGAAGCTGTCTCAGATGCTTACCAAGCATTACGGTAAAGCACCAATCATTATTATTGATGAATATGACACGCCGATTCAGGAAGGTTATTCCAAAGACTTCTACGAT
>ERZ779729.2385-NODE-2385-length-11212-cov-1.488214_pt1 | contig 11212 bp, 8 predicted proteins | sample MGYA00511072_ERZ779729 | MGnify/ENA primary metagenome ERZ779729 (study PRJEB29588, sample SAMEA2156675) | human gut metagenome | biome: human gut; feature: human-associated habitat; material: faeces | place: Denmark | collected 2008/2010 ...
CTTGGTGAATTCGCTGCCCGTACAGCCTTAGGCCTGGGAGCGACCGTGAAAATCTTCGATCATTCGGTCGAGCGTCTCCGGCAGCTGAACGAGGTTTTGGGACAGCGGGTATTTACCTCTGTTTTTCATAAACCGGTATTGGATAAAGCGTTGGCTTCGGCCGATGTGCTTATCGGAGCTATGCGTTGTTTCGATAACGGAGAGAATACCGTTGTTTCGGAAGCCCAGGTGAGGTTGATGAAAAGAGGAGCGGTGATCGTGGATATGTCTATCGATCATGGCGGATGTATTGAGACAGCGGGTCCGACGACTCACGAAAAACCGGTGTATACTTATGAAGGAGTAATCCATTACTGTGTTCCGAACGTATTGTCGCGGGTAGCCCGGACTGCTTCGATCGCTTATAGTAATGTTTTCTTACCTATGCTTCAGCATATTGCCAGGCAAGGAGGATTTACCAATGCCATCCGGATGGATGCAGGGTTAAGGGAAGGGGTTTACCTTTATAACGGAATTTTGACTAAGAATGTGATTGCGGATAAGTTGGGCTTGATAGCCAGAGATATAAATTTATTGATCGCTGCTTTGTAAAATCGGGGCAGATGCCGGTTAGTTGGATGTGGTTATGAAATTTTTTCTGATTATTTGTGGTGTGCTCGTCGGAATGATGGGCTGTTCTTCAAAATATTATATGAGGAGAGGGGATCGTATGGCGGAGACCGGACGATTTTATAAGGCCGGATCGAAATACGAAAAGGCTTATCATAAAACAAAATCCAAAGATTTTCAGGCACTTGCAGCGATAAAGGCTGGGCAGGTAAATCAAAATGTAAATCGGCTGAAAGAAGCTTACAACTGGTTGAGAAAAGCCGAAAGAGCCAATCCGCAAATACCTGAAATCTATCTGAAAGTGGCTCAGCTTGCGGTGATGAACGACGATACCGCTACGGCGAGGGAATATTATCGTAAACAAGAAGCATTGTTCGGTGATGGAAAAGGAAACGATGGCCTTTATTATCTGGAACAAGTGGATAACGATCTGAGAGAACAAGGGCGTTACCGGATAGCTTTGAAGCGGGAGTTTAACTCCAGGTACAGCGATTTCGCTCCGGTGTATGTGCCGGGGGATACGACCCGGGTTTTATTGGCTTCTACGCGCAAACCCGATCCGAGAAAAAAGAGAATAAAGACAGACCCGGTTACCGGCGAAGGGTATAGCCATATCTACGGGACGAGGTATGTGCAGGAAATCAGATCTACGGATAAACAAGGTAAAGTGAAGGTAAAGCGTTTTAAGGAACCACGATGGTTGCAACCGGAATTGCAGAAAGATTCTATTTATTCCAACCGGAGTGAAGGAGTCATGTGCTTTGCTCCCGATGGGCGTACACTTTATTTCACCTCTTCACGTATGATCAAAGAGAGCCAGGTAGGTACCCGTATTTATAAAGTAATCCGGCAAGCCGCTAATTCCGGGGAGGAAACCGAAAAAAAAGAATGGGGTAGCGTTTCTTTAGCTGGTATTTGCGGGGATTCTGTTTCTATCGGACATCCGGCATTGACTCCTGACGGATTACGGTTGTATTTTGTCACCGATCAGCTGCCCGGAGGGTTCGGAGGAAAAGATATCTGGTATGTGGACAGGCTGGAGGAAAAATGGGGGCAACCTCAGAATGCAGGCGAATTGATCAATACGGCCGGGGACGAGATGTGAGAGAGAATGGAGAGTTTTATTTTGCTTCTAACGGGCATTATGGTTTTGGGGGATTGGATTTGTATAAAGTGGGGAATGTAGCTGGAAAGGAGGTTATCGTTCATTTGCCTGCACCCTTAAATTCTTTTGCAGATGATTTCGGTATTGCCTTTAAACCGGGAACGGAGGACGGTTTGCTTACTTCGGGACGAAGCGGTCGAAACGATCATATTTATCGTTTTAGTTTTATACCGCAACAATTGAAAATCAATTTATTGACAGTCAATACAGTGACCGAACTTCCGATAGCCAAAGTAAATGTTACGGTTACTGCCGATAATGGAGAAGTCTCTTATTTAGAGACGGATTCACTGGGAAATGGAAGTCGTTTCTGATTGTGAGTATGTATTTGTCACCGACCATCCCCGTTTCCTGAAAGGGAAGGGACTGGTATCGACTTATCGGGAAAAAGCCGACCGGCTTTATGAATTACAGATCGGGATGCAGCCGATAGAAAAACCGATCGTCATACCTAATATCTATTTTGATGTGGCTAAATGGGAGTTACGTCCGGAGGCACGACAGAATCTGGAAGAATTATTGACTATTCTGGAGGATAATCCGAATATAACGATAGAGTTGTCCGCTCATACGGATATGGTGGGAAACGACGAAGCTAATCGGATTTTATCCGAACACCGGGCTCGGGCTGTGGTCGATTATTTGATCGGGAAAGGGGTGTATTGGGACCGGCTTGAAGCGAAAGGATACGGGGAAACTCAACCCCGCCAAATCAATGAAAAGGATGCCCATGAATATCCGTTCTTTAAAGTCGGGGAGGTATTGAACGAAAGGTTTGTCGGCCGTTTGAGAGGAGAGCAACGGGAAACGGCCTTGCAATTGAATCGGAGAATCGAGTTTAAAGTATTGCGTACGAATTATAAGCCGGGACCGAACTCTTTATTCAATCCGAACCAGATGGCTGTTGCTGCTGAAGAAGGAACTAAAAAAATCGGAGAGACTCAGTTGAGGGAATTAAGGGCGGTAAAAGGCCGTTTTTTTACTTTGCAGTTGGGCGTATTTAAAAATGTGCCTGCTGTCCTCAATCAGTTTCGGGTAGTGTTTACAGAGAAATTAAGCCATGGGGTTGTGCGTTATTGTACCGGTGTATACGATACCCGTGAAGAAGCACAACAAGCTGCTGCAGCTTTAAAACAAAAAGGGATCGGGTATCTGATTAAAGAATTCGAATTCAGTCATTGAACTATTTCAAAAAAGTCTTTCGTAACCGGTAATCGGGCTATTGCGGTTGTGTACTGTTCTTCGGAGGGCTCGGATTATTGATTGCATTTATATTGGAAATAAGTATTCCCGGAAAAAATAAATCCTTTCCTGTTTAAAGGAGCCACGTGAAAGCGTGGTTTTTTTTATATAGGAATAATATAGTCCAAAGTAGATAGAATAAAATTTTAGCCAAAATGAATAAATTGTATAATTCATTTGCTTTTTTATCTAAAAATAGTTATTACCTTTGTTTCGGTACAAAGAGTTGTCGATACGTTTATCCTCTTATTTCTGGGACTGCCGACTCCACTATTGAGAGGTAGACTATCGGTCACTTCTATATCTTGGAGTGTGGGCATACAATGAAAAAGGTGAAACATGAAAAAAGTATTAATCTGTCTAATCTACTTGCAGAGGGATTATTGACAGTGGTGTGTGAAAAGAATGATCTGGTGTGGACAGTTCCTTTCTCAGTAGAGCTTCATGCGCAAATTGTAAAAGAATTATTGTCGAAATTTAAGATTTCGGATAGCTGAAAAATCGATAAAAAATGCTGTTTGTTTGAGGTTTTTAGGGGGATTTTTCTTATATTTGTAACATGAAAAAGATATCGAAAAACACAGTTTTTATCACTCCGGTACGTCCTACCGAACGAAAATTTATCCTTGATTCTATGATAGCTTCTTTCCGTATAGAAGGGATTTTTATTCCGGAAGCAAAAGTTCAGGCTATTTATGCCCGGGTAAATGAAAAACTCAAAAAATAGTTTCTATAATTCTTTGCATCGGGAGATAATTTTTTTCGCTGACCCGCTGTACGGCAACGACGTAGTCCCTGAAATGTATTTTATCGAACCTTAATCCTTCATAGCCTTGTTTGCGTACCATTAGATTCGCCAGGATACGGGCCGTCCGGCCATTTCCTTCCCGAAAAGGATGGATGAAAAGCAATTCTCCGTGGACGATGGCTACATCTTTGGCTAAAGAAGCCTTATCGGGATAAGTATCGGGTAATTTTTTCAGAATTTCATCTTCAAAAAATTGCATGCTCTGTGGTATAAACAGAGCAGAAGGGAAGAGGAATCCTCCTTTCGACATATTGACCGTCCGGTATCTTCCTGCAAAGGTGTAGAGTTCTTTCAGAGCCAGTTTATGTATATTGCGGATATATTGACAGTCGAAACGAGTGGCGGTAGTCAGTGTTTCGGTCAGCATGATTTCAGCTAACAGGAATCCTTCGAATTCTGCTTCTGCAATCTCCCCGGGACGGGTTAAACCGAGCCGGTTAGGCAGACATTGGCTTTCTTCTTCATTTGTCGTATACTTGCTCATGACAAAATAGCTGAATAGACTGCTGTAAATATAAGTATTTTTCAGGACTTATTTTTCAGATGCTTATCTTTATAACCGCTTATACTTTATTTCCCCGAATTTTGTTTTATCGAACTGCCGAATAGGAGATCATAGACAAAGGAGAGAAGCGGGTTATTCTAAAAATCCGTTTCAAAGACCCGGTGTTAAGACACCTCGTGTCGGAAATAAATCTGTATCTTTGTACAAATAAAACGATCGAACGATGAAATCAGATTATATTCCGGCCCCGATAGATGTCAGCGATATACAACTACCTTCGGAATTATGCGAATTGGCCGAGATCATTGCAAAAAATGTACATGAAGTATGGGCTGCAGGCCGTTTGGCCGAAGGATGGAAATATGGTCCCGAAAGAAATGATGCACTTCGTACCCATCCCGGTTTGGTGCCTTATGAGGAATTATCCGAAACGGAAAAAGATTATGACCGCCGGACAGCTATGGGGACTTTAAAATTGATTCAGAAAATCGGCTTCGGGATAAAAAAAGTGAAAAACGTTTAGTTTTTCACTTCGATACCGATTCTTTTATATTCTTTGGTTAGGATATCTGCAAATTGTTCAATATCCAGTTTCTTGGCGATGATTTTTTTATCCTTATCCAGGAGATACATGACCGGAGTAGAATCGATGTGATAGTATACCCTGAAATTAGTTTGATTCTGAGGATCCCAACAGTTGATAAAATCGAATAGTTCATGTTCGGTAACAAAATTTTCCCATTTTTCTTTATCGTTCTGAGTGTGTACGGCAAATACTTTGAAACCATAAGGTTTGAATTTATCCAGTAATCCTGTTTTGATCTGAGGTACCTGTTTTTTACAATGTCCGCAATCGGCTTCCCAGAAAAGCAATAACGTAAAGGGGGCTTCGGTTTCATATAGACTGACCCAATCGCCGTCCATAGTCGGCAGCTTCAATTCCTGCGCTTTCAGGCCGATCAGATTATATTGCGTAAGGATCACTTCCCGTTCGATATTTTCGAGGGTCTTTTTGTCTACCCAGTCGGCCTCGCCTGTCAGGTAATATTTTTTTGCCAGATATACAAAGGCGGCGTCCATTCCCATATACTTGTTCGATAGGGCATAATTGAAACAATAGCTTACCAGATAGCGGAACATGGCTTTACAACCTCTCGATTTTTCAATGATATTCACCGATTCTTTATAGACACTATCCGGAATCATCAATACTCTGGTATTGAAGAATTCGTCGAGCTTACTTTTGAAAATAGGAGTGCGGATTAAAGTACTGTCCTGAAAATTAGTATTGTCCCAATAATGTGCCTTTGAAAAGAGGTATTCTTTTTTTTGTATTTCAAAATCCCGGTTGGGGGTATTTTCAGGTATTTCTTTTGAAAAATCAGGAGTAGGAACGGAGAGTGTAAAATTGGCGAAGGTAGCTAAAGCCGAGTTCGGAAATTGTTTGCAAAGTCCGGCGATATGATCACGGACTTCCTTATCGATCTGATCGAATCGGGCGGAATATTTCTTTTTTGCTTCGGGGCTTGTTTTTGCCGGATCTTTTTCCATGGCTTCTTTGATCTGCCGGCTTTTTTGGGTTGCCGAAGTCATTACTTTTTGAAAACCCAGAAAAGCTGTATTTTCAGGCGAACCTTCAAAACGGATTTTATCTATGACCTGGAGGGTATCGGTTGTGATGGAAAAATTTTGGTTATCCCCGATCATAATATCGAAATAATTACTGGGGGAGAAAAGGAGAATATACATTCCCCGTGCCAGTTTTTTATTGTTTTTCTGGAAATATCCCGTACCGTTGCTATTGATTTGGGCCGTATCTACAGCGTAAACTTTTCCCTCGAAATAATTGGCGAGGATAACTTGTTTATTAGACATTTGTGGAATATTCACCTGGATTTTATATCCCTGTGCAAACGAACCGACGGACTGAAAGCACAGTCCGCATACCAAAAGTAAGAATAAATTTTTCATATTCATCGAATTATACACACACCTAAATACCCTTTCGGGCTATACTTAGTTCTTGAAATAATCGGCGATCACCTTGTCGGCTGCTTCAAAGCCCAACCGGGAAGCGATCTCCAGGTCTTTTAAAGCTTCCTCGGATTGGTAGAGTGCCATTTTAGCAATGGCCCGGTTATAATAGGAACGGGCACTCGAAGGATCGATATCGATCGCTTCGGTGTAATCCCTGACCGCTGCTTCTAGTTGGCCTTGTTTCTGCAATACTACTCCCCGATTGAAATACAGAGCACTGGAATTCAAACCGAATTCTTTTGCCTTCGCAACTTCTAAATCGACATTTTTTCCGAGGCGCAGGGCTTCGTTATAATCTTTTAAAGCCCCTTCGAGATCGTTCATCCTGAACCGGGCTATTCCCCGGTAATGGTAAGCCTGGATAAAATCGGGACGCAGGCTGATCGTCTGGGAATAGTCCTGAATGGCATTGGCATAAATACCCAGATTTTCATAAAGAATACCCCGGTTAAAATAAGCATCTGCATGATCCGGATAATTGGCTATGACATAGTTGAAATCTGCTAAAGCTTCTTTGTAACGGCGGGTATTGGCATACGAAATAGCCCGGTTATAATAAACCGGAAACCAGGTATTGTTTATACTCAGAGCGTTGTCGAACTCGGTAATCGCTTGCTCATACAGGTTTTGTTTCATATATTCCAGTCCACGCTTATTAGCCTGTTTCACTTTACTGTTACAGGCTGTCAGGAAAATTACTACTATAAGCAATAATTGATATCTCATTGGAATATGATTTTCTATACACTATTCGGGCAGATGCCCAACGATTTGACAAAGTTAACGAATCGTCCTGAATAATTAAAACATTGGTTCTATTTTTCTCTCTCTTTTCCATATAATTTCGGGATTAGATCCGCCCGATGGATTCTACGGAGCAGGGTCATGATCTGTTCCCGGAATTCTCTTTTATACCAAAAGAAAAACATGTTTTGTTGTTTTTTTTCTTTTTCTGATTTTGCTGTGTCGATTTTTTGTAGCGAATAGGGGTGATAACCGGAATAGTAAATGGTGGTCGCCACAGTCATCGGCGTGGGGGTAAAGTCTTGCACCTGTTCGAGTTTAAAATCCAGAGTTTTTGTGGCTACAGCTAATTCCGCCATATCTTCGGGGCGGCAACCCGGATGAGAGGAGATAAAATAAGGAATGATTTGTTCGTTCAAACGGTGTTTTCGGTTAATCTCATCGAAAATCGATTTCAGTTGCTGGAACAAACCGAAAGCAGGTTTGCGCATCAAACCTAACACTGTAGGAGAACAATGTTCGGGAGCAACTTTGAAACGTCCGGATACGTGGTGACGAATGACAGTCTCAAGATATCGTCTATTCGTTTTATCAACTTCTTTATTTCCTGTATCACTTAAACACAAATCATACCGGATCCCGGAACCGATAAAGCAATGTTTGATGCCGGGAACCTGACGGGCCTCTTCGTAAATTCGTAATAAGGGTCCGTGGTCTGTATTCAGGTTTTTACATACGGTCGGATAGGCGCAGGAAGCCCGTTTACACAACCGGCAAATTTCCTCATTTTTACCTTTCATGTGATACATATTGGCCGAGGGGCCTCCCAGGTCGGTAACGGTACCTTTAAAGTCGGGCATGGCGGTGATTTGTTCCAACTCTTGCCGTATCGATTCAGGAGAGCGCGAAACAATGAATTTTCCTTGATGGGCAGAGATGGTGCAAAAAGCACATCCCCCGAAGCATCCCCGGTGCAAAGTCACGGAATGCCGGATCATATTATAGGCCGGAATTTCTTTCCCTTTGTAACGGGGGTGAGGCAGACGGGTGAACGGTAAAGCATAGACGGCATCGAGTTCCCGGGTAGTCGGCGGAGGATAAGGAGGATTGACAATCACTTGCCGGTTATCTACGGGCTGAATCAGACGGGCCGCTTCGATACTGTTCGATTCTTCTTCGATATACCGGAAATTTTCGGCATGGTGTTTTTTATTACTCAGACAAGATTCGTGGGAGTGTAGAATGATCGTTCGCCACTTTTTATTGGTTGCGACAGTTTCATCACCGGCTCTCAGGACGGCGGTCTGTGGTATGTTGGTCAGATTGCGGAAGGGAATTCCTTTTTGCATCAACCGGCAAATATCGGTCAACGGTTTTTCTCCCATACCGTAGATCAGCATATCGGCTCCACTATCGATCAGGATAGAGGGTTGTAAGGTATCCTTCCAGTAATCGTAATGGCTGAGACGGCGTAAAGAAGCTTCGATTCCTCCGATAATCACCGGGGTATCGGGATATAGTTTTTTCAGGATACGGGTATAAACGATCGAAGGCATATCGGGACGTGCACCTGCCCGTCCATCCGGGGTATAGGCATCGTCCGACCTCCGGCGTCTGGCAGCAGTATAATGGTTGACCATCGAATCCATACTTCCGGCACTGACACCGAAGAACAGACGGGGAGTACCTAGTTTTCGGAAATCCCTTAAATCATCCTGCCAGTTGGGTTGAGGCACCAAAGCGACTTTCAGTCCCAGAGATTCCAGTAATCTTCCTACGACAGCTCCTCCGAAAGAAGGATGGTCGACATAGGCATCTCCTGAGAACAGGATGACATCCGGAACATCCCAGCCTCGTTCCTTTACTTCTCTGACAGAAGTTGGAAGCCATTGTAATGTTTGCGTCGTATTCATTCATTTGAGATATTGCGCAAAGATAACTAATTTTTGTACCTTTGCCCTCCCCAAAGTTGAAAACCTCGGTGACCGAAGAGCGTCTTTGGGTATTTTTAGATATTTTTGACGATATGAAAAAAGTAAATATTATCAGTCTGGGGTGTTCGAAGAATCTGGTCGATACCGAAATGCTGTTGAAACAACTGGATCAAGCAGGCTATGATACTGAAACCGATGTAGAAAATTCGGATGCAGAGGTGGTTATTGTGAATACCTGTGGATTTATCGGGGATGCGAAAGAAGAATCGGTAAATACCATTTTGGAACAAGTGGAACGGAAGAAAGAAGGGATTGTAGAACAAGTATATGTGATCGGTTGTTTATCACAACGTTATGGAGCAGAACTTCAAGAAGAAATTCCAGAGGTTGATGCTTTTTTCGGTAAGTTCGATTGGAAAGGGGTATTGGAGCGGATGGGTGAACATTTCGACGAGCGGATCCGTAATCAACGGGTTTTAACTACACCGGACCATTATGCTTATCTGAAAATTTCGGAAGGATGTAACCGCACTTGCTCTTATTGTGCTATACCGATCATGACCGGAAAACACAAGTCCAGGGATTTTGAAGAATTGCTGGAAGAATGCCGGGCATTGGTAAAGGGGGGAGTCAAGGAAATTTTGGTGGTCGCTCAGGACTTGACTTATTACGGTATAGATTTGTATGGAAAAAATCGGTTGGCAGAACTGATCGGGCGGATTGCAGATATAGAGGGCCTGGAATGGATTAAGCTGCATTATGCTTACCCGGCCGGATTTCCGTTAGAATTGTTAACGGTGATGCGTGAACGTCCTAATGTATGCAAATACCTGGATATCGCCCTGCAACATTGTAGTGATCATATGCTGCAACAGATGCGAAGAGGCATATCTAAGAAACAAACCATTGAACTGATACGTAAAATCCGGCAGGAAGTACCTGGGATATTTATCCGTACGACTCTAATGACCGGACATCCCGGGGAGACTGCCGAAGACTTTGAGGAACTTTGTGAATTTGTCCGGGAAATGAGGTTCGAACGCTTGGGAGTATTCCCTTATTCACATGAAGACGACACCTGGTGTGACCGGCATTATCAGGATGATGTTCCCGAAGAAATCAAGAGGAAACGGGCCGGGCGAATCATGCAGATACAAGCCGGTATAGCCGAAGAGATCGGGCGTTCACAAATCGGACAGGTTGTGAAGGTACTTATCGACCGGCAGGAAGAGGAGTATTATGTCGGGCGTACCGAACACGATTCTCCTGAAGTAGACCCCGAGGTTTTGATTCCTGGTGAGAGAACTTTGCAAGTCGGTGAATTTTACCGGATGGTGATTACCGGGGCAGACGAATACGATTTATTTGCTGAAATCAGGGAAGAAGAATAGTTTGCACTGTATAATTATAATAAAAAACGGAAAACAATGAAAGAAATGAAATTAATGTTGTTGGTGCTGCTGGTTGCGGTAGCCGGATGTAAAAGTAGTGACAATTCACTGACTTTGTTAAGAGCCAAAGAATGGCAATTGAAGTCGATGACTGAAAATGGAAAGGAAGTAAAGAATCCTCAGCAAATTCCGACTCTGGTATTTAGCGATAGTAGTGCGGTATATGGTTCTGCAGGATGTAATCGTTTCTTCGGAACTTATGAAGTTGGGGAAAAAGGGAAAATGACCTTTAAGACCGGAGGGGCTACCATGATGTTTTGCCCGGATATGCCTTTCGAAGATGCTTATTTAAAGGCATTGAACAAGGTAGAGCAGTATACGGTAACGGATCAGGAGTTGCAGCTTAAAGGAAAAGATCAACTGCTCATCGTGTATGTACCTGTCGATACCACCCAACGCATCGGAGTGGCCGAGGACGATCACGGATGTAATGCAGCTGCAGGTTATACCTGGTCGGAAGTAAAACAGAATTGTATCCGTTTGTTCGAAGACGGCGTGCAGTTGGTGTCTGAAACGGATAAATCCAGTTCTTCGGCTGCTTATGTCGTTTTTGCTGCCGATTCGTTAAAAGCAGAAGTATATGTTCCCGGGCATGATAATCATCCGGTGCTCGACCGCCGTACTCTTCCTGCAGGAGGATATGTCTGGAACCAGGAAGATGACGACACTTACAATGTACGCCGGCTCGACGGGAAATGGGTGATCGAACAACGGGGG
>ERZ779729.2386-NODE-2386-length-11209-cov-1.703873_pt1 | contig 11209 bp, 9 predicted proteins | sample MGYA00511072_ERZ779729 | MGnify/ENA primary metagenome ERZ779729 (study PRJEB29588, sample SAMEA2156675) | human gut metagenome | biome: human gut; feature: human-associated habitat; material: faeces | place: Denmark | collected 2008/2010 ...
GTTCATTTTATGCGGATATGCGTAGCTAATTTGCTGTTGTTTATCTCCCTGTATATCTTGTTTCCGGTACTTTCCGTTGAGATGGCAGACCGTCTCGGAGTACCGGTGGCACAGACAGGAGTGATCTTTCTTTTTTTCACTTTAGGAATGTTCCTTATCGGTCCGTTCCATGCTTATCTCGTAGATGCTTATAAGCGTAAGTACGTATGTATGTTCTCTTTTGCCACGATGGTGGCAGCAACGGCAGGATACGCCTTTGTGACGAACATCACGGAACTTATCTTGTTGAGCACCGTACAGGGACTGGCTTTCGGAATCGCTACCACCGCAGGAATCACACTTGCCATTGACATAACGAACGCTACACTTCGCAGTGCCGGAAATGTCAGTTTCTCCTGGATGGCACGTCTGGGGATGATTATAGGCATTGTTCTGGGTGTCTGGCTTTATCAGAGCTATTCCTTTAAAAATCTATTGTCTGTATCGGTGATTACCGGAGCAGCAGGTGTTTTGATGGTATCCGGAGTATATGTGCCTTTCCGTGCACCGATTGTGACCAGGCTTTATTCATTCGATCGCTTTTTGCTGTTGCGTGGATGGGTGCCTGCCATCAATATGATTCTGATCACCTTCGTTCCGGGATTGTTGATTCCGCTTGTACACCGTTTCCTTAACGATTCCGTATTGGGAAGCAGTGGAATCCCTATACCGTTCTTTGTCGGTACAGGCATCGGATATCTTGCCTCCCTGTTGCTGGCGCGTCTGTTTATTCTGAAAGAAAAAACTCTGCGGCTGGTGCTCGTCGGCATCATACTGGAGATTGTAGCCATCACTCTGCTGGCCTCCGGTTTCCCGGTAGGCGTACCTTCCATACTCTTGGGTTTGGGACTGGGGTTGGTGATGCCGGAATTTCTGGTCATGTTCGTGAAACTGTCACATCATTGTCAGCGGGGTACGGCAAATACCACTCATCTGTTGGCCAGCGAAGTCGGATTCGCATCCGGAATAGCTGTTGCGTGTTACTTCGATTTGGAAGCGGATAAGATGCTCTATACAGGACAGGTGGTAGCTGTGATTGCTTTGATTTTCTTTATACTGGTTACATATCCATATTATAAGAGAAAGAAAGTGAGATAAATCGTTTCGCACTATTTCCGTGACATGATTGTCTATCATAAATAAAAAGACTGGCGTTATCCTGACGGAGATAATGCCAGTCTTTTTATTAAAGACCTGTCAACAGATTTGTTGTTAGCATAGAGTGCTTAGTTTCTGCTTACCTGTTTAACTCCCTTCACTGTCCGCAGCTTTTTGATCAGCGCTTCCAGTCGTCCGGTATCACCCACCATGACCGTAAGCGTTCCGGAGAATAGTCCGTCGTTAGAATTGATTCCGATGGACCGCAGACTGATTCCATTCTCTTTGGAAATGATGGAAGTAATATTGGTAACAATGCCGATATCATCATGACCTACTACGCGCAGCGTAATAGGATACTGCGTACCGACTGACTTGCCAGCCCAACGCGCTTTAACAATCCGGTATCCGAACCGTTCGCGCATCTGATTGGCATTCGGACAGTCTGCCCGGTGAATCTTGATACCTCCGCTCACGGTTACAAATCCGAATACATCATCCCCATAGATCGGGTTACAGCATTTGGCCAGTTTAAATTCCAGTCCTTTCAGATTCTGATCAATGACCAGTACATCCTCTTTTGAACTAGGTTCTTCCTGAGTTGCCTGCAAATTATATCCTTCGGCACTGCGATACACAATCTCATCGTGCGTGTCATTGTCCCGTCTCTGCTGTTCAAGGTATTTGTCCAGAATGTCGTTGACATCCAATGTCTCGTCAGCAATCTTCTGATAAAACTCTGTCACATTTTTAAAGCCCAGCCGCTTGATCAGGCGCATCATGGTGGCTTCGTCATACTCCATCTTCCGGTTCTTGAACTTCCGTTCCAGTGTCTCTTTGGCGAAATCGTGCTGGCGTGCTACCATCTCTTTGAGTGCCTGCCGTATCTTGGTGCGGGCTTTGGAAGTCGTCACGATGTTGAGCCAGTCCTGTTTGGGAGTCTGGGTATTCGACGTCATGATTTCTACCTGATCACCGCTGTTCAGTTTCTGTTTGAGCTGTACATTTTTGCCGTTTACTTTCGCACCGATACACTTGCATCCCAGTTTGCTATGGATGTGGAATGCGAAATCGAGCACAGTAGCTCCTTTGGCAAGTTTGAATAAGTCTCCTTTAGGCGTGAATACAAATACCTCATCCTCGTAAAGGTCCATCTTGAACTGATCCATCACTTTCAGTGAGTCGTTATCCGCATTTTCAAGCGCTTCACGTACCGAAGTCAGCCATTCGTCCAGTCCTGTTTCCCCTTTGATACCTTTGTATCTCCAGTGTGCGGCGAGTCCCCGTTCAGCGATCTCGTCCATCCGGCGGGTACGGATCTGTACTTCCACCCATCTTCCTTCCGGGCCCATCACGGTAATGTGCAACGATTCATAACCGTTGCTCTTTGGAATCGAGAGCCAGTCCCGCAGACGTTTCGGGTTCGGCTGATACATATCCGTTACGATAGAATAGACCTGCCAGCATTCCTGCTTTTCTTTGGCCGGGTCCGGTTCGGAATCCAGAATGATACGGAACAAGTCATAGATACCTTCAAACGGAGTCTTCTGCTTCTGAATCTTATTCCAGATGGAATGGATGGATTTGGTACGTCCCTTGATGTCGAACTTCAGTCCGGCTTCCTTTACCTTCTTCTGGATAGGATCGATGAAAGAAGCGATATACTTGTCGCGGGATGCTTTCGTCTCGTTGAGCTTCTCCTTTATAAAGTAGTAGGTTTCCCGCTGCGTATATTTCAGCGACAAGTCTTCCAATTCCGATTTCAGCTTGTAAAGTCCCAGTTTGTGGGCCAGCGGAGCATATAGGTAAGCAGCTTCGTTCGCTACTTTCACCCGGTCTTCCTCGTTGCCTGTACCCTTGATTTGGCGCATGATGTTCACACGGTCTGCGATCATAATCAGGATGACGCGCATATCTTCGGCAAAAGAGAGCAGGAGATTGCGGAAATTCTCCGATTCTATCGCCGGACTTTTGGAGTACAGTTCGTTTGTTTTCACCAGTCCTTTGATGATACTGCCTACATCTTCGCCATATTCGGCATTCACTTCTTCGATAGACAGGATATGTGCCTTCACTATTTCGTGAAGCATGATGCCGACCAGACACGAACCTTTCATGCCAATTTCTTCGGCTACGATAACTGCCGTTTGTAAATCTCTGATGACGGGATTCATCCCGAAGTTATTGCGTTGCAGCCCGTTACACTGGGCGGCTTTGATAAGATGTTTCTTTAATTTTTGGCAATCCCTCCAGAAAATCGTATCTCCGGCAGATTGCAACAGATGCCTGTAGAGTGAAAAAAGCTCCTTCTTTTCCTCTGATGTAAAAAAGTCGTCCATATTCAATCTTGTTAATTCGACGTAAAATTAGTTTTTTTCCCGGTTATTCGGCAAGAAGTAAATAACATTTTGTATTTTTGGGCATCAATTAATAAAATTAGATATTATGATAACGACACAGGACAAAGAGTTGCTTGCCAAGAAAGGCATCACGGAGGCGCAGATAGCAGAACAGCTGGCTTGCTTCCAGACGGGTTTTCCTTATTTGAAACTGGACGCTGCCGCTTCCATAGAAAAAGGCATATTGGCTCCTGACGCAGAAGAAAAGAACGCATATCTGGCTGCATGGGATGCTTATAAGAATACGGATAAAATCATCGTGAAGTTTGTTCCTGCTTCGGGCGCTGCCAGTCGTATGTTCAAGAATCTGTTCGAGTTTCTGTCCGCAGAGTATGACAAACCTACTACAAAGTTTGAGCAGGCATTCTTCGACGGAATCAAGGATTTTGCTTTCTATGACGACTTGAATGTAGCTTGTCAGCGTACAGCCGGAAAAGATATTCCGGGGCTGATGGAAGAAGGTAATTACAAAGCCGTAGTAGCTGCCCTTCTCGAAACTGCCGGACTCAACTACGGAGCACTTCCGAAAGGTCTGCTCAAATTCCATAAATATCCCGAAGGTTCACGTACTCCACTGGAAGAACATCTTGCCGAAGGCGCTATGTATGCAGCCGGAAAAAGTGGTAAAGTCAACGTACACTTCACTGTCTCTACCGAACATCGCGAACTCTTCAAGAAACTGGTGGAAGAGAAAGCCGAAGCATTCGGCAAACGTTACGGAGTAGACTATTACATCACCTTCTCCGAACAGAAACCAAATACCGACACCATCGCTGCCGATATGGACAACCAGCCGTTCCGAGACAATGGTAAACTCCTGTTCCGTCCGGGTGGGCACGGTGCACTGATCGAGAACCTGAACGATCTCGACGCTGATATTATCTTCATCAAGAATATCGACAACGTAGTACCCGATAAACTGAAAGCCGACACCGTTACTTATAAAAAACTGATTGCCGGCGTACTCGTGTCCTTGCAGAAAAAGGCATTCGAATACCTCGAACTGCTCGACAGCGGAAAGTATACGCACGAGCAAATCATGGAAATTCTCCAATTCCTGCAAAAACAACTTTTCTGCAAGAATCCCGAAACGAAGAACCTCGAAGATGCCGAACTGGTGATCTACCTGAAGAACAAACTGAACCGTCCGATGCGTGTATGCGGTATGGTGAAGAATGTAGGTGAGCCGGGTGGCGGTCCGTTCCTTGCTTATAACAGTGACGGAACTATCTCACTGCAAATCCTCGAAAGCTCTCAGATTGACATGAACGATCCTGCCAAAAAGGAAATGTTCGAAAAGGGTACGCACTTCAATCCGGTAGACTTGGTTTGTGCCGTACGCGATTATAAAGGTCACAAGTTCGACCTGGTGAAATATGTAGATAAGGCGACCGGCTTCATTTCTTATAAATCAAAGAACGGAAAAGACCTGAAAGCGCTTGAACTTCCCGGCTTATGGAATGGTGCGATGAGCGACTGGAACACAGTATTCGTAGAAGTTCCTCTTACCACTTTCAATCCGGTGAAAACGGTGAACGACCTGTTGCGCGAACAGCATCAGTAGGATTTAAAACAAGATTGGGTCCAGTCTGTCATTCTTCCTCCTCCGCGGTCGTCCGAATGGCAGATACAGACAAATGTCTCTCCCGATCATTATAATTACTAATTAAGTAAAAGCAAAATCTGAGAGGCTGACTAAAAAGTCAGTACTATCTTAAATCTCCTCCTTCCCGAAGGAGGAGATTTAAGATACTGCCGACTTTTAGTCAGCCCTAGTGTAGATACAACCGACTTTTTAGTCACTACTTATAATAAAAAGAGTATTTAGGATGAATCAGATAGAAAAGATCATTGACATTGCAACATGGAACAGAAAAGAGCATTTTGAACATTTCAGCGCATTCGATGATCCCTTTTTCGGAGTGACAGTCCATGTAGACTGTACCCGTTCTTATCAGGAGGCTAAAGACAAAGGCGTCTCCTTTTCTCTTTTACTATTACATCGTATCATCACTGCCGCAAGCAAAGTCGAGGAATTCCGTTACCGCATCGAGGGCGACAAGGTAGTCTGCTATGACAGTCTTCTTCCCGAAGCGACAGTAGGGCGTGCCGATCATACTTTTTCTTTTGCTGCCTTTGAGTACGATCCCGATGAGCTCACTTTTATCCGTAAGGCGAAAACCGAAATGGAGCGGCTGCAAGCCACCACCGGACTGAACAAAGGAGGAACTTTCCATCCCAACGCCATTCACTATTCGGCTGTCCCATGGCTGGCCTTTACAGATATGAAACACCCTACGAACATGCGTTCGGGCGATAGCGTCCCCAAAATATCTACCGGAAAATACTTTCGGGAAGGAGAGAAGCTGATGCTCCCCATTTCCGTCACTTGTCATCACGGACTGATGGATGGTTATCATGTTGCCAAGTTTATTGAGACCCTTGATGTATGAAACCGTCAGGATCTGGAGACTAACAATGACGGCACTATGAGAAACAAGACCCTGAGATGGAAAACCATCGCTCTTTGTTCCATCATGTTTTGCCTGCCGAAGACTCCTTTGGCAGGGCAGGAGTCTTTTGGTTTTATCCATCGTTTGGGAATGGAAGCCCGTCCGCAATATGTATTTCCTACCAACCCCTTCCTGCAAGGAGAGAACGAACGCTGGAAACCGATTCAGACATCGTTTGCCGCCCACTTGAAATACTCGTTCAAGTTTCGTCCCAATACTTGTGCCGACCGTATTTACGGTGGAGCTTATCAGGGTATCGGCGTATCCCTTACCACCTTTGGTGATAAAAAACAGTTGGGCGATCCTTTCTCATTCTATGTGTTTCAAGGAGCACGGATTGCCCGTTTCTCTCCCCGTGTCTCGCTCAATTATGAGTGGAATTTCGGTTTGTCCGCCGGATGGAAGCCATACGACAATTATTATAATTCCTATAATGGTGCGGTCGGTTCACGGATGAATGCTTATATCAATGCCGGAGTTTACATAAACTGGGCGTTTTCCCGTTACTTCGATCTGATTGTCGGAGGCGATTTCACGCACTTCTCCAATGGTAACACTAAATTCCCGAATGCCGGAATCAATACTGCCGGAGCCAAGATCGGACTCGTCTACAATTTCAATCGTACGGAAGAAGACCTCTCGAAATCACTCTATCAGCCTGTCACCACCCGTTTTCCCCGCCATATCAGTTATGATGTCGTGCTGTTCGGGTCATGGCGTCGAAAGGGAGTGTGGGTAGGAGAGAAGCAGATCGCATCTCCCAATGCGTATCCCGTTGCCGGATTCAATTTTGCCCCGATGTATAATCTGGGTTATAAGTTTCGCGTGGGAGCTTCACTGGACGGTGTTTATGATGGCAGTGCCAATGTATATAGGGAAGATGTAATTGTGGAATATGGGAGCAGCAGTTCTAAACGTGAGTTCCTGAAACCGGGCATTCAGCATCAGCTGGCCTTGGGACTTTCGGGACGTGCGGAATATGTGATGCCTTATTTTACCATCGGTGTCGGCATGGGAGCCAACGTGCTCAGCCGTGGCGATATGAGAGGCTTCTACCAGATTCTTGCATTGAAAATAGCCGTTACCCGCAGTTCCTTTCTTCACATCGGATACAATTTGCAGAACTTCCAGACGCCCAACTATCTGATGCTCGGACTCGGTTTCCGTTTCCACAATAAATATCCTAAGGTACGTCATTAATAAAAAGAAATATACTAATTTTGCATCACTAACATAAAACACTCAAAATAATGAAGAAAATATTGTTACTCGGTTCCGGAGAGTTAGGAAAAGAGTTTGTGATCTCTGCACAGCGCAAGGGGCAACACGTCATTGCTTGTGATTCTTATGCCGGAGCACCTGCTATGCAAGTTGCCGATGAATTTGAAGTCTTCGACATGCTGGACGGTGAAGCATTGGAACGCGTTGTAGAAAAACATCATCCGGACATCATCGTTCCGGAGATAGAAGCCATCCGCACAGAGCGTCTCTATGACTTTGAAAAAGAAGGAATTCAGGTAGTGCCCAGTGCCCGTGCCGTCAACTTCACGATGAACCGTAAGGCGATCCGTGACCTTGCCGCCAAAGAACTCGGCTTGAAAACAGCCAACTATTTTTATGCCAAGACACTGGACGAACTGAAGGAAGCAGCCGCCAAAATCGGTTTCCCTTGTGTCGTCAAACCGTTGATGTCTTCTTCCGGCAAAGGACAATCGCTCGTGAAGAGTGCCGACGAACTCGAACATGCCTGGGAATACGGATGCAGCGGCAGTCGTGGCGATATTCGCGAACTTATCATTGAAGAATTTATCAAGTTCGACAGCGAAATCACCTTGCTCACCGTTACCCAAAAGAACGGCCCTACCCTCTTCTGCCCTCCCATCGGACACGTGCAGCAAGGTGGCGACTATCGTGAAAGTTTCCAGCCTGCACACATTGATCCTGCCCATTTGAAAGAAGCGGAAGAGATGGCGGAGAAAGTAACCCGTGCCCTCACAGGTGCAGGACTTTGGGGAGTTGAGTTCTTCCTAAGCCACGAAAACGGAGTCTATTTCTCCGAGCTTTCCCCGCGTCCGCATGACACAGGTATGGTGACACTGGCGGGCACACAAAACCTGAATGAATTTGAATTGCATCTGCGTGCCGTACTCGGTCTGCCCATTCCCGGCATCAAACAAGAACGGATAGGCGCAAGCGCTGTGATCCTTTCCCCGATTGCCAGCCAGGAACGTCCTCAATATCGCGGACTAGAAGAAGTGACCAAAGAAGAAGATACTTATCTCCGCATTTTCGGCAAACCGTTTACACGTGTCAACCGCCGTATGGGTGTGGTACTTTGTTATGCTCCGCTTGATTCTGATTTGGATGCGTTGCGCGACAAGGCTAAGAGAATTGCAGAGAAAGTAGAAGTTCATTAATACAAGAAATTCAGAGATAAGATGAATAAAATCCGCCAAGTAAACCTGTCTGATATTCCAGCACTGCAAGAGCTATATCAGCATACAGTTCTGACTGTGAACCGAAAAGATTATACAGCCGAAGAAGTAGCAGATTGGGCTTCGTGCGGAGACGATACGTCACACTGGAATGAGCTTTTCGAAGAACAACATTATGTGGTTGCAGAAAATGAAGAAGGCGTGATTGTAGGCTTTGGCTCTGTAAACGATGACGGATATATGCACACGCTGTTCGTTCACAAGGACTTTCAGCATCAAGGTGTCGCAACATCTTTGTATAAGCATCTCGAAGCATATGCACGAGAAAGAGGTGCGAAAAGATTAACATCGGAAGTTAGCATCACGGCAAAACCATTTTTTGAAAAACAAGGTTTTCAGGTCGATGAAGAGCAAAAGCGGAAAGCTAATCAAATGTGTCTCACCAATTATAAGATGAGCAAGCAGCTCTGTTAATCACATCTAATCATTTCTAAGATGAAAACATAGAAGAAAGCTCATTTGCAGATAAAGAAAGTCTTATTTTATATAAGAAGAACTCCAGCTATGGTGACGGATAAAGTTACATTAGCTGGAGTTTTTCTTTTTAACTTCATGAAATGAAAACGTCATTTCTTACTCAAGAAACGTTTAGCCAAATATTTACGTATTGGTTCATCATACAGCTTCAAACACAGATAAGCAAGAATAATACTCAAAATAAAGACACACAAAGCTACGTGCCAGGTTTCACCTAACGTGTAGAGTTGATTCTCAATCAGCCATGCATAGAACAGATACATCAACGGATAGTGTATCACGTAGATCGGATAAGATATATCTCCCAAGAACTTACATATCTGCGTTGACCGCTTATCCGTCGTACTTCCCGACGCACCCAGCCACACAAGGATAGGGAAAGCTACGACAATGCAAAACGCTTCATAAACACCATTCATGCAAAGCGGCTCCAACCCTTCCAGATAAGGAACAGAGAACAGGGCAATCAGCGCAATAGTACATATCCAAAATGCACCTTTCACCTTCATAGGCTTGAAATTGCGCGACATAAGCATACCCAACGAAAAAGGGAAAAGCATACGCAAGGAACCGCCCAAAAAGTTAACCCCATCCAGCGTCCAGCCCACTCCTATGTTTCCATAAGTGGAGACATTAAAAACAGCAAACGCCGCCAACGCTACGCCCAGCAACACCAAACACCGTCAGTGCCTTGTTGGACAAGCGGCGAATGAACAACGCATACAGGATATTGCCGATATACTCAAAAAACAATGACCAGCAAGGACCATTCAACGGAAACATCTCACCGTTGCCACGAACTTCGTACCCAACACCCGGCATGGCAGGAATGAAGAAGATCGTACAAAGCAGAGACAACATTATCATGGAGATAGCTACGTGCGTCCCGTCCCATTGCACACTCCCCTGAATACAGAACGTGATAGCACCGAGAACGGCACCCATAATGACCATCGGATGAAGACGTATCAATCGGCGTTTAAAGAAATCTTTCATGGTGAGACTTTTACCCCAACGGTCGTCGTAAGCATAACCGATCACAAAACCCGAAAGGATAAAAAAGAAATCCACGGCTAAATATCCGTGATTCAGAGTTTCAATAGCACTATTACTGGCAAAAGCGAAGCCCTCGAATACGTGATACCATATCACCATAAGAGCCGCCACACCGCGAAGTCCGTCAAGAAGATCATAATGCGCCTTGGTGTCTGAAAAAGCTGAAGCAGAAATGTTCGACATTTGTTTTTCTATTAGTAAGTTAGTATTTTCAGAAGGCAAAGATACGGTTTGCGCTACGAAGTTTCTTTGCTCTAAAGCAAAAAAGCCCTGCTAATCGCTATTTTTTAGCACGTACCCGACTAAGGGTATAGATGGAAATGCCCAGAAAAGCAGCCACATATTTCAGCTTCACTCGGTTTATCAATCCGGGATAGCGACGGTTGAACTGTTCGTAGCGTTCTTTAGGCGAAAGTTGGAGGCGCTCCACAAACATGTGACTAAGCTCCTTATTCACATTCTGATGCAGGATTCTTCCCCAGTTGGCTATGTCGATATATGTTTCGTAGAGGGCATTCAGCTTGTCGATGTGGATGACGTAGATTTTGCAATCGGAAAGCGTTTCAACGCTTTCTACCGATGGTTGCTGATAGTAGAGCGAATCCATGCCGAACGTGACGTCGCCCTCCTGACTGAACCACGTAGTGGTGTCCTCTCCGTTGTGGTGGAATACGGAACGGGCGATGCCCTCTTCAATGAAATATACCAGACGGTCTGTGACGCCTGCCTGAACGATACGGGTATCTTTGGGATAATACCTTAATTCCATATTCGCCTGAAGCGCTTGAAGTGCTTCGTCGGAAACCGGATAGATTTGCCTGATTTTACGAATGATATTTTCCATTTGGGGGTAATGGCGTATTGGGGGTTAATGACGTACTTTAGGATATTTATTATTAAAACGGAAACCAAGACCGAGCATCAGATAATTAGGGGTCTGGAAATCCTGAAGATTGTAGCCGATGTGAAGGAATGAACTCCGGGTGACGTTGATCTTCAACGCAAAGACCTGATACAGTCCGCGCAAATCGCCACGCCCCAGCACATTCGTTCCCAAGCCGACACCGATGGTAAAAAACGGCATCACGTATTCTGCCCGTCCGGAAAGTCCGAGCGCAAGCTGATTCTGAAT
>ERZ779729.2392-NODE-2392-length-11195-cov-1.956014_pt1 | contig 11195 bp, 10 predicted proteins | sample MGYA00511072_ERZ779729 | MGnify/ENA primary metagenome ERZ779729 (study PRJEB29588, sample SAMEA2156675) | human gut metagenome | biome: human gut; feature: human-associated habitat; material: faeces | place: Denmark | collected 2008/2010 ...
TTTTACTTTATGAACCTTATAGCCCTTATAAACTGATATACAGGAGTGCAGCAACGAGCGATCCCGCTAATGGTCCTACGACGGGAATCCACGCGTAATCCCAGCCACTATTGCCTTTGCCCGGAATGGGCAGGATGGCGTGCATGATTCTCGGGCCGAGATCCCGGGCGGGATTGATGGCATAACCGGTGACTCCCCCTAAAGAAAGACCGATGACCCAAACAATAAATGATACGGGAATGGCTCCGATGGAACCGAGGCCGATCGGGGTGGTTGAGTCCACGTCTGACATGAGTTCTGCCCCGGTAATATAGAAGACGGAGAACATGAGTACGAACGTGGCAATCAGTTCGCATCCGAAATTCACGATGTTATGGCGAATTTCAGGAGCGGTGCAGAATACCCCTAGCTTGACTCCGGAATCTTCCGTGGCTTTAAAATGATCGTAATAGATGATCCATACCAGAAAAGCTCCCAGTGTGGCACCTAGCATTTGGGCAATGATATAAGGCCCTACGCTGGCCCATGGGAATTTTTCAGCGATAGCAAAACCTATCGTGATGGCAGGATTCAGGTGAGCACCACTGTAAGGGCCGGCGATCACTACTCCTGTAAATACGGCAAGCGCCCAAGCTGTGGTGATGGTGATCCATCCGGCTTGGTATCCTTTGGTTTTCTTAAGTACGATGTTAGCTACTACACCGTCTCCCAAAAGGATCATGACCATTGTTCCAAGTAACTCTGCGATAAAAGGGGACATGATTTAAGATAAAAGTTAAAAACTAAAAGATAAAAGTTTGAAGTTAAAAACTAAAAGTATTATTCTTCACCTAGTTCTTCCCAGGCTCTTGCACGCTCGACGGCTTTATGCCATTTGTGGAGCATGGCGTTCACATGTTCTTCAGTGTCAATGGGGGTAAATTCCCGATCGATACTCCATTGTTGGCGTAATTCTTCCGTGTCTCGCCAGTATCCGGTGGCTAATCCGGCCAGATATGCGGCTCCTAGAGCTGTTGTCTCAAGAATCTTTGGGCGAATCACTGTTTCCCGGCAAATGTCACTTTGGAACTGCATCAAGAAGTTATTAGCCACGGCTCCTCCGTCTACTCGCATTTCCGGAGAGGTACGTTTCGTATCGTGTTCCATGGCTTTCAAAATGTCATAGACTTGGAAAGCGATGCCTTCAAGAGTGGCCCGAGTAATATGTGCGGGAGTTGTTCCTCTCGTGAGACCCAACATAGCTCCACGGGCGTACTGGTCCCAGTAAGGAGCTCCCATTCCCGTGAGCGCGGGGACGAAATAGACTCCGCCGTTATCTGGAACAGAAGTTGCTAAAGCCTCACTTTGAGCGGCATTTTGAATTAAGTTAATACCATCGCGCAACCATTGTATGGCGGCACCTCCCACGAAAACACTTCCTTCGAGAGCATAGGTCACTGTATTTCCAATCTTCCAAGCAATCGTGCTCAACAAGTTATTTTCGGAAGTGATCACCTCGTTTCCGGTGTTCATCACCATGAAACATCCTGTTCCATAGGTAGTTTTTGTCATGCCCGGTTCGATACAGAGTTGGCCGAATAGGGCGGCTTGTTGGTCTCCTGCGATGCCTGCGATTGGAATTTTAGTTGAAAATAACGTAGTTGCGGTTTCTGAATAAATCTCACTACTACTTTTTACTTCCGGTAACATGGATTCCGGGATGTTGAACAGATCAAGAAGTTCTTTATCCCATTTTTGGGTATGTATGTTGAAAAGCATGGTACGCGATGCGTTGCTGACATCGGTAACGTGTACTCGTCCGTGAGTGAATTTCCAAACTAGCCAGCTATCAACGGTTCCGAAACATAGTTTTCCTTTTTCGGCTCTTTCCCGTACTCCTTCGATATTGTCGAGAATCCATTTGATTTTGGTGGCGGAGAAATAGGCGTCAATGATCAAACCTGTTTTCTCACGGATCATATCGGTATATCCGTTTTCTTGTAATTCACGGCAAATATCCGCTGTACGTCGGTCTTGCCACACGATTGCACGATAAACCGGAAGGGAAGTCTCCCGATCCCACACGATGGTGGTTTCACGTTGATTCGTGATCCCGATACAAGCAATGTCAAGTCCTGTAAGGTTTGCTTTGGCAACAGCTTCAGCCGCAACAGACGATTGCGAGTACCAGATCTCGTTCGGGTCATGTTCCACCCAAGCAGGGTGAGGATAATGTTGCTCGATCGGTTTTTGAGCCATGGCGATGATATTGCCATCATGATTGAATAGCACGGCCCGGGAAGAGGTTGTTCCTTGGTCTAGTGCAAGTACATATTTTTCTGCTTTCATTTGATAGTTATTATAGTGTATACTTTGTGTTTATTTACTTTGTCACATTTCAAATGGCTTGTGTTTAGTACTTTTTTCAAACTTTATACATACAAAAAGCTAACCAAAATAACTAATTCAAACCTTAATTCAGTATACGATTTACAAATAGAAATGTTTTTTATATAAATTCAAAAATAAGGGGAAGAGTATTTTTCTTATCTTCGAGGTAATGAATTTAGAATGAAATTTATATTGAAGAAAATGAAGAAATGGAATACCTTTTACCTGTTGCTTGTCGTAGTATTGGCAATTGTAATTTTGAAAACATCGTGTATGGAAGATCAGAAACAAGATGAGGCTACTTTGAAATCAAAGGCTGTTCTGGAAAATATCTCCGAGCGGAAAAGTGTTCGGAAGTATTTGAGTAAGAGTGTAGAGGAAGATAAGATCGATGCTATGTTGAAGGCCGGAATGGCGGCACCTTCTGGCATGGATAGACGTCCGTGGGAATTTGTTGTCGTGACGGATCGAGTGGCACTTGATTCCATGGCAGCGAAATTGCCTTATGCTAAAATGTTGACAAGTGTTCCGTTGGCTATTGTTGTTTGTGGAGACACGACGCTTTCCTCCTATTGGTACTTGGATTGCTCGGCGGCAACGCAGAATATATTGCTGGCAGCTGAGGCTTTGGGGCTTGGTGCTGTGTGGACGGCGGCTTATCCTTATGAAGATCGAATTGATGTTGTACGGCAGAATACGGGATTACCAGAGAATATAGTGCCTCTTTGCGTGATTCCGATCGGTTATCCGGATGGTCCGCAAAAAGCAAAAGATAAATTTGATTCGAAACGGGTACATAGGAATACATACTAAACCTTTGCTTTATCATTGCGCTAGGATACATACAGATTTCTTACCTTGCATAGATAAAGCATGTACATACATGAGTGTTTATCCTGTGTTCTTGCTATGTTTATGATATGTACATGATCAAAGGAGGGGATAGCTTAATGTTAAATCAGGGATAGGTTATTTAATAAAAAGAGAGCAAGTCAAAACGACATGCTCTCTCTTTGTTTTATTGTCTTCAGAGTTATTTCAGTGTTGATATAATACGATGAAGACGTGTTAAAGTTTCTTCTTTTTCTAGAATTTCAATAATATCAAACATATGCGGGCCATCGGCAGAACCGATAATGGCCAGTCGGAAAGGATTCATGATTTTACCGAACCCGATTTCTTTGCCTGCAACCCATTCTTTCACGGCTTCTTCCGTGTTGGGAGAGGTGAAATCAGTCACTTTTTCCAGCACTTCGATCAATTCCTGCATGAGCACCGGAGTTTCTTCTTTCCAGCTTTTCTTCACGCCTTTTTCATCGTAAGCTTGAGGGGCGTGATAGAAATACTGGGATGAATTGTAAATGTCTGCAACGAAGTTGGCTCTTTCTTTCAAAAGGCGACAAATCTTTTCCAGTTTCGTTATGTCATAAGAAATCCCGTCTTTTACTAGGAATTCATTTAACTGAACGGCTAGTTCCGTGTCGCTTTTTTGTACTAGATATTTGTGATTAAACCATTTGGCTTTATCCGGGTTGAAGCGGGCTCCGGATTTGTTCACACGTTCTAGCGAGAATTGATCACACAATTCCTGTAACGTGAAGATTTCCTGTTCCGTTCCGGGATTCCATCCTAATAGAGCCAGCATATTGATGAACGCTTCTGGCAAGTAACCGTCTTCCTTGTACCCGTGCCATTTTTCTCCGGTTTCGGGATCTGTGAATTCCATCGGGAATACCGGGAATCCCATTTTGTTTCCATCGCGCTTGCTTAGCTTTCCGTTGCCCACGGGTTTCAGAATTAATGGTAAGTGAGCGAATTCAGGCATTGTATCTTCCCAGCCGAAAGCACGGTATAATAAAACGTGTAATGGGAGAGAAGGTAGCCATTCTTCTCCGCGGATCACGTGGGATATTTTCATCAAATGATCGTCAACGATGTTTGCCAAGTGATAAGTAGGCATTCCGTCAGCCTTGAACAAAACTTTATCGTCAAGTAGAGAGGTGTTAAAATGTACTTCACCCCGGATAATATCATGTAGATAAAGATCTTCGTTTTCCGGCATTTTGAAACGAATCACGTAGTTTGCCCCGCTATCCAACAATGTTTTCACTTCTTCAGCGCTCATGGTTAGCGAGTTCTTCATGTTTTTCCGGCTGGTGGCGTTGTACATGAATGTTTCGCCTTTTGCCTCGCAGGCTGCCCGTTGTGCGTTAAGTTCTTCTGCGGTGTCAAAAGAATAGTAAGCATTCCCTGATTCCACGAGTTGTAGGGCGTATTGTTTATAAAGCGGTTTACGCTCGCTTTGACGATAGGGGCCGTATTCTCCACCCACGCCGACACCTTCATCGACGGTGAGACCGCACCATTTTAATGATTCGATAATATATTCTTCGGCACCCGGCACGTAGCGGGTTTGATCCGTGTCTTCAATTCGTAATAAAAAATCACCCCCGTGATGACGGGCAAATAAATAATTGAAAAGAGCTGTTCTCACACCTCCTAGATGGAGGGCTCCTGTAGGACTGGGAGCAAATCTTACTCGTACTTTTCTATCCATTGTTTATTGATTTTGAATATTATGCCTGTTCGTTCGTTTCCTGTTTGTTGTCGAAATCAGAATCCTCGTCTGAAGATGCTTCCGTATCTTTCGGAGCTTTTTCCTGTTCTAGTAATTGATGTAACAGGTCTTTGGCATATTTAATGGCATAACGTTCCGCCTCACTTTTGGAGTGTATGCCACTCTTTATTTGTTCCGCATAACTGAACGGGCTATCCGGCCCTTCTGTAAGAAGATACAGGGTAAAATTACTATGCCGATCCCGACTTTTACTGGTCAGTCCAAACCACATTTCGATCGTGCGATCTTCCAAATATATGTTGCGCTTGAACTTGTACATTACCTTCTGTTTTTAGGCGGATTTTTGAAATTCAGAATACCAACGGCTACAGCTAGAGAAGCCATGGCTCCCACGTTAACATATACTGCCGTGCGATCTCCACCATGATACATGCTGAGTACACTGGAAATCATGATCAAGAAAGCGGCTAGAATTAATAAGTATCTGGCTATTCGCATATTGGTGATGAATAATTGTGTTCAATGGAGTTTTTAACCGGGTTGGCATAAATTTCAAGGAAGATATTGTTCAGGATAGAACGGTTCCCTTCTAATTTTTCCAATTTTTCTGCCATCACACGAATAAAGTTTTCTTTTTCTTCCTCGTTGTATTTGGAAGCGAATTTATTCGTGCTGTGAAGTAAATCGTAGGCGATATAATTGTTCGGCCACAATTTGAAATTACCTTGAATGCGAGCATCCATGAATGCGGCTAACTCCGCGATCCGGTCTCCGTTATTGGCTTGTTCGTCGATCTCGATTAGTTCGTGATCAATGGGAGGGGTGATGGCAAAATGAACCCGCCCTTTGAACCCGGATAAACCTTGTTGCATACTTCGCATATCGGCTGCCGGGGTTTTCACGTATTCACCCACGGTTTTCTGGTATAATTCATCTGTTTTCAGATCGTCACAAGGTTCCCATTCGTAGGAAATAGACACCGGAACAACCCGGAGTTCTTTAAAGTTTTCCACGAAATCTTTGGGACCACTCATGCGGAACATTTTCAACAGGCTATGTTGTGTCCGGTCATCACCATTCTTTGTACGTCCTTCTTTTTGTGCAATCCAGACAGAATCTTTATTTTCATAAATGACATCCCGCAAGTAGTGGGAACGTAGATTGGCGCTGGTAATCATATCTCTCACCGGAAGGCCGCGTTCAATGATGAAACAAGCATCCAGTTTAACCAAATCGGTCACCCATTTATTGATCAATAGATTACTCCCGATGGCAGCCTCGCAGTAATGGCAGCCTCGCTCGCACAATAGCACGTTGAGGATGGCAGAGTCTAGGATGATGTCCCGGTGGTTGGATACGAAAAGATAACTCTTATCTTTCTCAATGTATTCCAATCCGGTAGCTGTAACTCCTTGGGTTGTTCCGGCGATTAACCGTTGAATCGTCGGGCCAAAGAATTGAGCTTGAAATTGCTCTCTGCTCGTGATGCCTTTTAATTGTTCTTGTATTTTGCTTTTATCAACCCTTGTCATTTGGGAGAAAAGAGTCAAAAATTCTTCTGCTTGGCTCAGGCGCTCTACAGCTGCTGGAATTTCTTCTCCGATATAGGGTCTGATTGCGTTAAATTGGGAATCCGAAGTCATGTCGTAATTTTAGTTATTAGAAATCACGAAACAAAGATAGACAAGAAAATTGACATTTGAAAATTGACGGTTGAAAATGAGGGGGGAAAGCCCTAGTTTATATGGGTTATCCATTGGGATATAAATAAAAACTGTGATTTAGCCGTTCTTGATGTCAAGGTTTAATGGCTAAATCACAGGATTTTTAGCTTATAGTTATATTATACTCTTCCGGGATATACCTCGAGTGCTTTGGCTAATGTTTCCATGGCACCTTTCAATTCCTCGATTTTGAGTACGTAAGCGATACGAACTTCATTTTTCCCAAGTCCTGGGGTAGAATAGAATCCACTGGCTGGGGCAACCATTACGGTTTGTTTGTTGTATTCAAACTCTTCCAGTAACCATTTTGCAAATGTGTCGGCATCGTCCACGGGAAGTTTTACCACGGCGTAGAAAGCTCCTCTGGGTTTCGGGCAAACAACTCCCGGCATTTTGTTTAGGGCTTCCACCATGAAATCTCGTCTTTCGATATACTCGTTGTACACGCTTTCGAAATATTCGGCCGGGGTATCCAGCGATGCTTCGGCAATGATCTGTCCGATAGCCGGGGCGCACAGGCGAGCCATACCGAACTTCAAGGCAGCAACCATAACATCTTTGTTGCGGGTTACTAAAGCTCCCACGCGTAATCCACATTCGCTATATCTCTTTGAAACGGAATCCAATAGGATAACGTTTTGCTCGATACCTGCCAACTGCATGGTCGAGAAGTGCTTGTACCCGTCATAACAGAATTCACGATACACCTCATCAGCATACAAGTACAAATCATGTTTTTTCACGATAACCGCTAATTGTTCCAATTCTTCTTTGGAATACAGGTAGCCTGTCGGGTTATTCGGGTTCACGATCACGATACCTTTCGTGCGGGGAGTGATTACTTTCTCGATTTCACTGATTGGGGGCAAGGCGAAGTTATTCTCGATAGAAGAAGTAACTGTTTTTACCTTTACACCGCACATCAAGGCGAAAGCCGTGTAGTTTGCGTAGAATGGTTCGGGGATAATAATTTCGTCACCCGGGTTCAATGTAGACATGAAAGCGATCGTAATGGCTTCAGAGCCTCCGGTCGTGATCATGATGTTATTTTCATCGATGTTGATACCGATGTTCTGGTAATATTTGGCTAATTTTTTTCTGTAAGAAATATTTCCTGCAGAATGTGTGTATTCGATCACTTTTTCGTTACAGGTTTTCAATGCCTGCAATGCAACATCGGGAGTCTGAATGTCCGGTTGTCCGATGTTCAAGTGGTATACTTTGATACCTCTTTCTTTAGCTTTGTCCGCGAACGGAACGAGTTTACGAATGGGCGAAGAAGGCATCGCCATTCCTTTTTCTGAGATCTGTGGCATAAGTTATTTGAGTTTAAATTTATCCTGTACAAATATAGGCATATTGAGTGATTTTAAATCAATATGCCTATATTTATTTGTTGAAAGGTAATGTCTAATTTAAAATAAAGAGACTAAAATATAGAGCCAATGTGCCGTGACTCCTGCGACGAGACCTCCGACAGTGTGCGACAAGATGGCTTTTGAGGTAAGTTCTCGATAGCCAAGCGAGTCGAGCATGGCTGTATGAGTACTGAGATAGCCACTCCAACACATTCCGATGGCAGTAAATACAGCAATGGCGTTTCCGTCTATCCAACCTTCCGTCAAAAAATTGGGGACTAGACCGAGGGCGGCTCCTACTGCACCCAAAGCCGTGATGGGGAATGCTACTAAGTGTGGATCTGTGAATCCGAACAGCCAGCGGAAAATGAAATCAACTTTATTTGCTAACCAAGGGAGGGCCTCAACTCCTTGGTAAGCAGCACCCGTATATCCGTCGGTGCCTGGGCCGAAAGTCAAGATCATTACCAGCGTAGAGATGATCAACACTCCCGGGATGATGGCAATACCGATGTCAACCCCGGTTCGTCCCCCATCAAGTAATGAGTTAAGGATTCGTAAAAAGAGGGTCTTTTCTTCTTTATGTTCCACTTCTACTACGATTGTTTCGTTGCAGGCATTTTCTTCCGCGTATTGTGGGTATGATTTCAGAATTGCTCGTTGCATCAAGCGAGTGGAAACAATACAACCTACAAATGCTCCGAATAGTCCGATAAATGGTTCATAATAAAACCCTTGTCCTACCATGAAAACAATGACTAGTAAACCCATTCCAAAGGCGGTTCCAAAGTTGGTCAAGGAGATGAATTGGTACTTTTTGAAGTAGCTACTGAAGCGTTTGTCTTGAGACAAGGAGATGATGGCTGGGTTGTCTGAAAGGAATGTCATCACGGCTCCCAAAGAAGCCACTCCCGGTAAATTGAATAACGGGCGCATTAATGGGCGTAATATCTTTTCAAGCAAGTTGACAACGCCAAATTCGACAAACAATCGTCCTAGAGCACCAGTTATGACACAGATACCCATCAAATAGAACACGGTATTTAGTAATAAATCATGGGCCGTTTTCATGATGGTGTTCAGCATATTCGGAGTCCCCATGACAGAAGCAATATACCCGAACAGGGCAAAGATTACGGCAAGGCAAACGATTCCGCTAGGAATAGCTTGCCAGCACCGGCGAAGAAAATTTACAATCATATCTATATACTAATTAAAATTTATTTTTTTATTCTTGAGAGAGAGGAAGTCGACTTTCCATTTTATTCCTATATTTAGGATATTTTGCTCGGGGGGAATGGCTCCTTCCGTATTCCCGTTATGACCGAAAGCATAAGAATAGAATGCGTGTAAACGTAGATTCTTGTTGTTTTTTAGCGGGTAAAATTCTACCCCACCGCCCACGTGAGTAAGTTCCGTGCCGGGATGCACACAATAGTCTGCCTTCACTTGGGTCCTGTTTACGTCATAGGTCACTTTCCCGAATAAGTTGAAGCTTTCCGATGGACGATAGGAGAGTTCACCCATTACCGAGCAATTTTTGAAAAAGTAAGTTTGATGATCGGCAGCCCGGTTCATGAAATCGAGTTCCAAGGCGGTTTTCCCGAAGTCCAAATGATGGCCTAAGGCGATGTAGTTGATATATTTGTCGGGTTGATACTCGATCATATTCACGGAATAGATGGTATTAAACCAGCCGTGAGAGCCGTACCACATAAGATTATAGGAATATATATCGTCTGCGTCGGCACGGAAGGGGCTTTGGCAGAGTTGAAACATTACCTTGTCTTTCTTGCGGTTAAAGGTGTAATCTGCGCTAATTCCCATTTGATAACAGGGAATGTTATTCCAATATTCCGAACAGAAATAGAGATCTATAGGAGCACGGTCATATTCGTAGCCCCCGATGCCTACAACCTGTTTACCGACCGATAGGCCCCAGTGTTCATCGGGACGATAGGTTAAATACAGCCAATCCGTGGCATCAAAAAAACTTTGGTCCGAGTGAGCTTTGTTTAGACGTTGCCTGTAGGAATAGGAAAACTGTTTTGCGATAGTTCCGCTGATAATGACATTTAAATATTTTCCTTTGAATCCGGAATTAGAATGGATAGACCTTCCGTCTACGTACTCGCATTGGTAGTCTATACGCGTTTCTGCCTGTAACTTTAGTAACTCTTCTTGAGCTTGTACAACAAAAAAACAAGTACCCCAAAGTAAAGTGAGGAGTATTTTCTTCATACCTTTAAATAGTGATTTAATTTGGCGGCCAAATAACAAAAAAAGAGTAAATTTACCAAAGAAAAAGAGAAAAAAACAATTTCTGTATACGTAATGATTATCAGCTATTTATGATTTGTTGTAATTTATCTCGCTGTAATAATTTTATTTTTCTCCCTTTTATCTCGACGAGTCCTTCGTTTTTTAAGTCAGAGAGTAGCCGGATAAGTGTTTCCGTGGCAGTCCCCACGAAATTACTCAAGTCTTCTCGCGAGACGTTGAGTTTTAACGTGCCGTCTTCTTCAACCCCAAAATCCGAGGCTATTAGTAGCAGGATTTCTGCCAACCGGGCTTTCACGGATTTTTGGGCGATATCCCGGATGTAGTGATTGGCAGCCCCCAGCTCTTTGCAGGCAATTTGCATCATTTCATAAGCGAAACTGGGACTGTGGGTAATCATGTGCATTAAAGAGGCGTTGGGGATATAACATAAGATACAGTCAGACATGGTTTCCACTGAAGTACAGGCTGCTTCATTGCGGATGACAGAACGAAACCCGAAAATATCTCCTTCTTTCCCGAAACGGATGATCTGGTCTTTTCCGGCAATCCCGGTTTGAAAAATCTTCACGATACCTGAAAAAAGAAAATAGCAGCCCTTGATACGGGCTCCCTCGTTATAGATATAATCTCCTTTTTTGTGAAATTTAATGGTAGTGTCGACAAACAAGGCCTCGATTTCCGAGTCGATCACGTTTTTAAATGTCAGCTTGAATTTACTGATACATTCGCTCACGTCTGGTAATAAAGCCTCTTCTTTCATAGTTAAGTTGCTGTTTTTATATCGAACAGATTGTCTGGAGGATCGATTCACAATCATACCCGCATTCGTGATAAAGCTGCTGTTGGCTTCCATGTTCCACGAAATGATCCGGAATTCCGAGC
>ERZ779729.2396-NODE-2396-length-11164-cov-2.718787_pt1 | contig 11164 bp, 7 predicted proteins | sample MGYA00511072_ERZ779729 | MGnify/ENA primary metagenome ERZ779729 (study PRJEB29588, sample SAMEA2156675) | human gut metagenome | biome: human gut; feature: human-associated habitat; material: faeces | place: Denmark | collected 2008/2010 ...
CTGCCGTCGGCGACAGCGTGGGTGAAATCTTCCAGACGATGGGCCTTTCTTCAATTGGTGCGCCAGGCACCACCGCCATCCTTGCAATGCTCAACGACCAGGTGAAGAAGGGCGGCGTTTTTGCCTCTTCTCACGTGGGCGGCCTCTCGGGCGCCTTCATTCCGGTTTCCGAAGACAGCGCCATTGAGGCTGCAGCGCGCACGGGTGCGCTGACGCTCGAGAAGCTCGAGGCCATGACATCGGTCTGCTCCGTCGGCCTCGACATGATCGCCATTCCCGGCGATACGCCCGCGGCCACGATTTCAGGGCTGATTGCCGACGAAGCCGCCATCGGGATGATCAACGGCAAAACGACGGCGGTGCGCGTCATTCCCGTGCCCGGGAAGACCGTCGGCGACAAAGCCGTCTTCGGCGGCCTGCTCGGCGAAGCGAGCATCATCCGCGTGCCGGGCGGCGATGCCTCGGGCTTCGTCAAGCTCGGCGGCCGCATCCCGGCGCCGATTCACAGCCTTCGCAACTAAGCGCTGAGAAAGCACGCTCCGCAGAGAGAAAAGCCGCTCGAAAATACAGGCTTCGGGCGGCTTTTTCGTTGGTGACGAGGAGAGAGTCGGGTAATTACTGTATTTGAAATTCGATAATTAATAAAAAATATATTTACGTATAACATCATATAAGTAAATCAGCGTAAAAAGGCCTTTTCCCTTTTTTTGGTGAGATAGGCCTATGAATATCAACCGAACCCACTTTTTCCTTTGTGTTTTGGCTACTACTGCCATGGAGAATGCCGGGGCGCGCTTGCCGATCGTGCCCTGCACGGAGCACAACCCGATGACCCCTTGCAGCGTCACGGCCGACATGCCACTCACGGTTGAGAAAGATTTCACGCCCTCGAGCCTGACGGCGGATCAGGGGACCATACGGAATAACGGCGCCATTTACGTTCACGAATCGGAAAAGGTCTACGGGAATGCCGCATTCGAAAATGGCTCCTACTATGAAGCCATTGGCAATGGTCAAGAGCAAGTCATGTTCAGGGCAGGGCGCCTCCTTCTCTCTGAGAGCGCCATCAGCCTTCAAACAAACACAGAGGCTACTAAAGTCAGCTTTGTCGTGGATGCCCTTCAGCTCGGCGCAGGCGAGAGCCGCATCGAGCTGCTGAACAACGCTGCGGATACGGTGACGCGAGTGGTCTCCATGAGCGTCATTGATGAATTTCAAGCGTCGGACGACGCCAAACTTGACCTTGTCGTTTCGCGAGGCGCAGCCTTTGCCTTCGGCGCTGATGCAACTGCTTTCAGTTTTGATGAATTTGAATCAGCCACAACAGTGCACGGCAAAAGTTACTTCCTTGTGGCAAAGCCTTTTATGCTGACGCCCAACATGAAAATTCAGTTGGGCGAAGCGCAGACGCGCGAAGATGCCAATCTCACGCTTGGCGCGGGCGGCGTGCTTCTGCTGCAGCCGCAACAAGCGGCTGCGGCCGCGCAACCGCTTTTTGCGGCGGACCCCGATGCCAGCCTGCGTTTTGATGCAGGCTCAGAAATCTGGATTTCAACGAATTGCGGCGCTGATATTGACAAAGCGCTCGGCGCGATCAATTTCGGCGGCGCGCATGTGGACGGGCTCGAAAATGTGGTTGTGAGCTACGACGGACAAGTCGGGCGATTTGAGGCGGCAGCAGACGGCAGTCTGGGCATTGCCTTTGAGCGCATGCAGTTTTCCGGTCCCTTTGCAGGCATGCTTGATGCGCTCTGGGAGAAGCGCCACGATGCGCTGCTGCCCGCATTCTTTCGGGCGATTTACGACCGCTCGAATGCGCCGGCCGGCGAAAGAGCGCTTCTCACAGCATCGACCCTTGCGGCTCGCCTGGGCTCCGATGAAAGGCTTGCGCACCTCCATGAGCGCGCAGCTGCCGAAAGCGCCTTCATGTGGTTTGATTCAGCGTTCGACGGGTATGACGAACATGCCGAAGGAAGCGCTGAAGGCGGGAAGCCGGCTTCGCTCGGCGCGCTTCCCGTCCGCGTTGCGGCTTCGGCAGGGAAGAGCGAAAACGAAACGGGCGGCAACTCGCTGCACACCCGAATCCAGTCCGACGATACGCTCTTCAGCCTCGCGGCAGCGGCCGGCTGGGGGCAATGGCGCTTCGGTGTCAGCGGCTATTTGGCTTCAAGCGATGTAAGCACAAAAGGAGGAACAGAAAATACCAGTGACATTCCTCTGAGCGGCACGAGCGACGCAGCGCTCATCGAACTTTGGGCCGGACGGCCGGCTGCTGGCGGCACGGCAGTGCTGAGCGCCGCCTGGAGCGAGGCGGCGGATTCTGTCCGCTCAACGGCGATCGGCTTCTCGATCGAAGCCGACGACGTTGATCGGCGCGTCATCAGTCTCGGCGCAGCGTGGCGCACGCCCGAAGCATTGTGGGGGCCGGTTGCTGCTTCGATGACGGCGCGCGCGCAGTATCTGCGATTCGACTCGGTCGAATACAACGTGAAAGCCGATGGCGCCGCTTTTCTCCGCGTTCAGGAGTCGGGCGGCCAGGTCGGCGTGCTGGCGCTCGATTTTGATGCCGCTTCAGACGTTCGGCTCGATCGCGCGGCTTCGACGCTTGGCGCGTTCAGCGCCATGGTCCCCAGGCGCGCCGCCTGGCGCGCCAGCGTCGGCGCATCTTATTTTGCAGGCGAGCGCGAGCGTGATCTTCAGCTGGCGGCATTCGAGCGCAAGGACGCGCCGCAGGCGCGCCTGCGGGCAAAGTCGATGGATGCGCTGCTGATGCGTGCTTCAGCAAGCGTTTCGCTCGAATTCGACGAAACGCGGTTTTCCTTCGAGGGTTTCGGCGCTTGCTCGGACGACGAATACAAAGCTTACGGGGCAGGGGTGCGCTGCGAGTGGCTGCTTTGGCCGTAGGTGAAGCCGTCGCAGCTTCAACGGATGCTGTCCGGGCAAGGCTCGCACGCTTGTTGAGCAGAGTGCCGAAATAATCGTAAGGAGGTGCAAAGAGCAAGGGCGAATGACGCAAGTTCTTTTGCCCGTACCTAAAATGAAATAATGCGCGGCGGCAGCAGTGCGGCAGTTTGGCCGTCTGCCGTCGCGCGGCAGAACACCCGGCCGCAACGGCCGGACCGCTGATAAGTACAAAAGCCGGCGCACGCATCGTTCATCGGGGGACGGCGGGCAGGAAAACGCCGTTCGAACGAAGGCGGAGCAGCCGGCAGGAAAAAAGGGAAAAGCAAAATGGGGGAAGCGGCAGCACAGCTTTCGGCCGATCCGATGCTTGCAAGAAGCATGATCGAGCCGCTCTACAGGGAACTCATGCTTTCTACCGGCGAGTCCGCGCTGGCGCATGCGGACGGCGTCGCATCGATTCTTCGCGGCGTTCGCGATGATCCCGAACTGATTGCGGCGGCTTATCTTTTCTGCGTGCCGCGCGTCATTCAGAATTCCGGCGAATGGATTGAAAAGAGTTTTGGCGCCACGGTGGCGGGGCTCGTTGCTGAATTGGGCAAGCTCAATGATCTCTCCACGAAAACGCGCTCGGAGTCGAAGGAAGCCAATGCGACGATGCAGCCCGAGGCGCTTCGCCGCATGTTCCTCGCCATGTGCCAGGATCTGCGCGTCGTGCTGCTCAAGCTTGCAAGCCGCCTGCAGACGCTTCGCTGGTTTGCGTCTTCGCACAGCGAAGGTGCGGAGCAGTTCGGCAGCGAGACGCTTGCGGTGTATGCGCCGCTCGCCAACCGCCTCGGCATTTGGCAGATCAAGTGGGAGCTTGAGGATCTGTCGCTGCGCTTTACGCGGCCTGCGGAATACCACGCCATCGCTCGCGAACTCGATGAGTCCCGCGAAGAGCGGCTGGAATTCATGCAGATGGCCGTCCAGCGCATTCGATCGCTCCTCTCGAATCATCACATCCGCGCGGAGGTTTCCGGGCGGCCCAAGCATATTTACTCCATCTGGAAGAAGATGCAGCGCAAGCATCTGCGCTTCGACCAGCTTTTCGATGTGCGCGCTTTGCGAATCATCGTCGACACGGTCGAGCAGTGCTACGAGGTTCTCTCGATCGTGCAGGAGAACTTCCAGACGATTTCCAAGGAGTACGACGACTACATCGCCAAGCCGAAGCCGAACGGCTATCAGTCGCTTCACACTGTGGTGACGGATGCGGCAGGACGGCCGATCGAAATTCAGATCCGCACGCGCGCCATGCATGAATTCGCCGAACTCGGCGTTGCGGCGCATTGGCGCTACAAAGAGGCAGGGAATTCAAACGGCGTCTCGAGCGCCGAAGAGCAGCGCGTGGCGTGGCTGCGGCAGCTGCTCGCCTGGCGTTCGGACGTCGGCCAGGCGCCTGATGCGGCCAATCAGGCGGTCGAGGACGATCACGTCTACTGCTTGACGCCGCAGGGGCGCGTCGTTGAGCTGCCCACGGGAGCGACGCCGGTTGACTTCGCCTACATGGTGCACACGCAGCTTGGCCACCGCATGAAGGGCGCCAAGGTCGACGGGCAGATGGTGCCGCTCAACACGAAGCTCAAGACTGGGCAGACCGTTGAGATTATTGCAGGCAAAACCGGGCAGCCGAGCCGCGACTGGCTTAATCCGGAACTTGGCTATGCGGCGAGTCCAAGAACGCGAAACAAAGTCCGGCAGTGGTTCAACGCGCAGCTCACGCAGGAGCTTCTCTCAGAGGGGCGGGATCGTCTCGACAAGGAGCTTGCGCGCCTCGGGCGCACGGCGGTCAAGCTCGATGACCTCGCCAAGCGCCTCGGCTTTGACAGCGTCGACGAGCTCTGCATCGCCTTTGCCAAGGAGGAGATCACGCTCACGGCGCTGCAGCAGGCCGTGCAGCCGCCTAAGCCCGTCGAGCCGGAGCAGCCGGAGGTTGTTGTCCGCAACGAGAGTGCGAGCGCGCGGCGCGGCAAAGTCCTCGTGGTGGGCGTCGACTCGCTTCTCACGCAGCTTGCGCGCTGCTGCCACCCGGTGCCGCCCGACGAGATCGTGGGCTATGTCTCCCGCGGCCGCGGCGTCATGATTCACCGGGCGGACTGCCCGAACATACGCAACATGCTTGAGCAGGATCCCGATCGCCTCATTGAAGTGAGCTGGGGTTCCGCCGCAGGCGTCGATGCAGTCTATCCGGCGGAAATTCTCATTGTTTCGCAGGACCGCCAGACGCTGCTCAAGGACATCTCCGAGGTCTTCCAGCGTGAAAAAATTCACATTACCGCGATGAATTCGAACAGGGTGAAGGGCGACCAGCACATGCGCTTTCGCATTGAGACGCGCGGTGCGGAAGATCTGCGACGCACGCTGGCGGGGCTGCGCGAGATCAAGGGCGTTCTTTCGGCGCGGCGCGTCTAAGTTGTGAGGCGGGCTGTTGTCCAAAGAGCGGAGCGTTTCGCAGAAGCGGCGGGACGCTCCGCTTTTTATGAAAAAAAGATCAGGAATATCAATAAAAAAGCAGGGATTCAGACTGGCGCAAAAGCTTTGGGCCGATTTTTTTTTTTTGGATTTTTTTTGAGAAGACTCTTGCAAAAAGTTTTCGTCTATGTATAATTCGCTTCTCGCACCGCTCGCGACACAACAGGCACGTAGCTCAGTTGGTTAGAGCATCACCTTGACATGGTGGGGGTCGTTGGTTCGAATCCAATCGTGCCTACCAGAATTTATTTTGGGAACTGTTGACGATGTCATTGAAGACTACTCTTCGTACAACAACACCCCGTCTATAAATAAACGTGGGCGTGGGCGAAGCGTTGTCGACAGTTTGCCAGACAGAAAAAGTGCGGGCTCATGTCCGCACTTTTTTTATGTCTGTGAAATTTGCAAGGACCTCAAAATGGTAGCGATTACTCTTCCCGACGGCAGCAAGCGTGAATTTGACGCGCCGGTAACGGTTGCCGACATCGCCGCTTCGATCGGCGCTGGCCTCGCCAAGGCTGCGCTCGCTGGCAAGGTTGACGGCAAGCTTGTAGACCTCTCGCATGTGGTCGACGCTGATGCCGCCGTTTCCATCATCACCGGGAAGGATCCCGAAGGCCTTGAAATTCTGCGCCATTCAACCGCGCACCTCATGGCGCAGGCTGTCAAGGAGCTCTATCCGGATGCGCAGGTGACGATCGGGCCGGCTATTGAAAACGGCTTTTACTACGATTTCTCCTACAGCCGTCCCTTCACGCCGGATGATCTCGTTGCGATCGAAGCGCGCATGGACGAACTTGTGAAGAAGGACATTCCGATCGTGCGCGAAGAAATGAAGCGCGAAGATGCGGTCAAGTTCTTCCTCGGGCTCGGCGAAAAGTACAAGGCTGAAATCATTGAATCCATTCCGCAAGGCGAAACGATTTCGCTCTATCGCCAGGGCGACTTCATCGACCTCTGCCGCGGGCCTCACGTTCCGTCGACGGGGCGCCTCAAGGTGCATCGCCTCATGAAGGTGGCGGGCGCCTACTGGCGCGGCGACAGCAAAAACGAGATGCTTCAGCGCATCTACGGCACGGCCTGGTCCACGAAGGAGGAGCAGAAGGCCTACCTCGACATGCTTGCTGAAGCGGAAAAGCGCGATCATCGCCGCCTGGGCAAGGAGCTCGATCTCTTCCATCTGCAGGATGAAGCCCCGGGCATGATCTTCTGGCATGCCAAGGGCTGGGCTCTCTGGCAGGTCGTCGAGCAGTACATGCGCCGCGTCTATCAGGACAACGGCTACGAAGAGGTCAAGGCGCCGCAGCTGCTCGACCGCTCGCTCTGGGAGCGTTCCGGCCACTGGGCCAAGTATCGTGAAAACATGTTCACGACCGAATCGGAAAACCGCTACTTTGCGCTCAAGCCGATGAACTGCCCGGGCCACATCCAGATCTTCAATTCGAAGCTTCGCTCCTACCGCGATCTGCCGCTGCGCATTGGTGAATTCGGCCAGTGCCACCGCAATGAGCCGTCGGGCTCGCTGCATGGCCTCATGCGCGTGCGCGGCTTCACGCAGGACGACGGCCACATTTTCTGCACGGAAGACCAGATTCTTGCGGAATGCGAAACCTACACGCGTCTCGTTCAGCAGGTTTACCGCGACTTCGGCTTCACTGAAATTGCGTACAAGGTTGCGACGCGTCCCGAAATGCGCATTGGTGAAGATGCTGTCTGGGACAAGGCTGAGCATGCGCTGATGGCAAGCCTCGATGCGCTTGGCATCAAATACGAAATTCTCGAAGGTGAAGGCGCTTTCTACGGTCCCAAGATTGAATACCATCTGAAGGACTGCCTCGGCCGCTCCTGGCAGTGCGGCACGATTCAGGTCGACTTCCAGATGCCGGGCCGACTCGGCGCCGAATACGTTGCCGAGGACAACACCCGCAAGGTGCCCGTGATGCTGCACCGCGCAATGCTCGGCTCGCTCGAGCGCTGGATCGGCATGCTGATCGAAGAATACGCGGGCGCCTTCCCCGTCTGGCTCGCTCCGGTTCAGGCCGCGATTGCGCCCATTACCGATGCGCAGGCGGGCTACGTCAAGGAAGTGGCGCTTAAGCTGCATCAGGCCGGCATTCGCGTGCAGACTGATTTGCGCAGCGAAAAAATCAACTATAAAATTCGCGAACTTAGTCTGCAGAAGATTCCGTACATCGCCGTCGTCGGCGAAAAGGAAGCTGCTGCTGGGACGGTATCGATTCGCGGCCGCGGCAACAAGGATCTCGGCGTTATGAAGGTCGAAGATTTCATTGCCATGGTGCTCAAGCAGGTCGCTGAACGCACCGCCGACCAAGCCTGAAATTTGATTTGACCGACATTCTTTTACCGAGCACCCGAAGCGGGTGCTCGGATGAATGTCGAATTCATCGCCCGCATTTCTCGTGGTGCGGGAAAACCAACCGGAGAAGAGCCATAGCTCAAGATCGCAAGCATCGGATCAATGGTGAGATCCGAGTCCCTGAAGTCCGACTGACCGGCGTCGACGGCGCCCAGATCGGTATTGTTCGTACTGCCGAAGCCCTTCGCATGGCCGAAGAGGCCGACGTCGATCTCGTCGAAATCGCTCCCAAGGCGGTTCCGCCTGTCTGCCGTCTGATGGACTACGGCAAGTTCCGCTACCAGGAACAGAAGAAGGCTCAGGAAGCCAAGGCCAAGCAGAAGATCGTTCAGGTGAAGGAAGTGAAGTTCCGCCCGGCAACGGACGAAAACGACTTTCAGACGAAGCTGCGCAGTCTTGTGCGATTCCTCAACGACGGCGACAAAGCAAAGGTGACGCTGCGCTTCCGCGGCCGTGAAATGGCCCATCAGCAGTTCGGCACCGCGCTTATGAACCGCGTGAAGGAGGAGCTCCAGGACATCGCGCAGGTCGAGCATCAGCCGAAGCTCGAAGGGCGTCAGATGATCATGGTGCTCGCGCCGAAAAAGAAGCGCTGATCCGGTTGCAAAGACAAATCGAATTTGCGTAAAATCGCAACCTTTCCAGAGAACCGCACCGCTAGGCGCGGTTCTCCAATGACAAGTGAACTCGCGGCAGAGTGAAGTGTCCTTTCGGTCTGAAGGGAACGCCCGATGTTCATCAAATAAAAGAGGAACGGCCAAATGCCGAAGATGAAGACCAAGCGCGCCGCCGCCAAGCGGTTCAAGCCGCGTGCCAGCGGCTCGATCAAGCGCGCCCACGCTACGAAGCGTCACATCCTGACGAAGCGCACGACGAAGAACAAGCGTCAGCTGCGCGGCATGGTCAATGTGCACGAAGCGGATATGAAGTCCGTGAAGCGCATGCTCCCCTACGCCTAATTAGGAGATAGAAAAGATGCCTCGTGTGAAGCGTGGTGTGACGGCCCGTGCTCGTCATAAGAAGATTTTTGCCCTGACCAAGGGCTTCCGTCTGCGCCGCAACAACGTTTTCCGTGTTGCCAAGCAGGCTGCCATGCGTGCCGGTCAGTACGCTTATCGTGACCGCCGCAACAAGAAGCGTGTTTTCCGCCGCCTCTGGATCGCTCGTATCAACGCCGGTACCCGTGCCAACGGCATGACCTACTCGGTGTTCATGAACGGTCTGAAGAAGGCCGGCATCGCCCTCGACCGCAAGGTGCTCGCCGATATGGCCGTGTTCGACAAGGAAGGCTTTGCCGCCCTCGTCGCCCAGGTCAAGGCCGCCTAATCAGCGTTTGAGCCGCGAGGGATCCGCAGACGGCTTTTATGATCTGCGGATGCCGAAAAGGAGACTCGGTTGCATAAGCCGGGTCTCTTTTTTTTTGTCTTTTTTCCTGGACCGAGGCTCTGAAAAATTTCGTGTAAAATCCGAATTCTATGACGTCCGCAGACGCGGCGCGCATCAGCATGCGCGCCGGACATGCTGCGGCCGCCCGAATCGGGCGCCGATCCCTCAGAAAAAGCGCAGGCGGAAACCTGCGCTTTTTAAGCTTGAAAATGAGCGCGCCCGCGGAGATTGAAGGCTATTTGTGCCTTCGTTCGACAAGAACAGCGAACAGAGATTCAACATGCAGGAACTTTCCGAACTGATCGAGTCCGCGCAGAAGGACTTCGCTGAAGCGAAGCAGCCCGCCGCTCTCGAAGACGCCAAAGCGCGCTACATCGGCAAGACCGGCCGCATCACGATGCTCATGAAGGAGCTCGGCAAGCTTGCGCCGGAGGAGCGCCGTGCGCGCGGTCAGGAGATCAATCGTGCCAAGGCCGAGATTGAGGCCGCTCTCAATGCGCGGCGCGAAGCGCTGGCCGAAGAAGCGCTTGCCGAGAAGCTTGCGCTCGAAGCGATCGACGTGACGCTGCCGGGCCGCTTCCGCTCTGAAGGCGGCATTCATCCGGTGATGCGCACCTGGATGCGCATTGAAGAGATCTTCCGCTCGATTGGCTTCGATGTGGCCGACGGTCCCGAGATCGAAAACGATTGGTTCAGCTTCACGGCGCTCAACAATCCGCCCAATCATCCGGCCCGCTCGATGCAGGACACGTTCTACGTGGACCTCAACGACGATGATGGCCGTCCCCTGCCGCTGCGCCCGCACACTTCGCCCATGCAGGTGCGCTATTCCCGCACGCACCAGACGCCGATCAAGGCGATCGCGCCGGGGCGCACATACCGCGTCGACTCCGATGCGACGCACTCGCCCATGTTCCATCAGGTTGAAGGCCTTTGGATGGACGAAAACATCAGCTTTACGGATCTGAAGGGCGTCTACAGCGATTTCCTGCGCCGCTTCTTTGAGACGGACGATCTGGTCGTCCGCTTCCGCCCGTCCTACTTTCCGTTTACTGAGCCGTCCGTTGAAGTCGACATGATGTTCACGAGCGGTCCGCGCAAAGGCAAGTGGCTTGAAATTTCCGGCGCCGGCGAAGTCCATCCGACCGTTGTGCGCAATTACGGCCTGGATCCCGAAAAGTACATCGGCTTTGCGTTCGGCTCCGGTCTCGAGCGCCTCACGATGCTCCGCTACGGCATCGACGATCTTCGCCTCTTCTTTGAGGGCGATCTGCGCTTCCTTCGCCAGTTCAACTAACTTAAGCGCCAGAGGCTAAAAATGCTTTTTACTGAAGAATGGCTGCGCCAGTATGTCAATCCGCAGCTCAACACCGAAGAGCTCGCCGACGCGCTGACGATGCACGGGCTTGAAGTCGAGGATGTGACGACCGTTGCGCCGCCTTTTACGGGCGTTGTCGTAGCAGAAGTGCTCACGTGCCGCGACCATGAAAATTCCGATCATCTCCATGTCTGCGAAGTAAACGCAGGCACCGGCGAAACGCTCCAGATCGTTTGCGGCGCGCCCAATGTTCGCGCCGGCATCAAGGTTGCCTGCGCAACGATCGGCGCCGTTCTGCCGGGCGACTTCCGCATCAAGAAGTCGAAGCTGCGCGGCGTTGTTTCGATGGGCATGCTCTGCTCGCAGCGCGAGCTCGGCATCACCGAAGACCATACCGGCATCTGGATTCTGCCCGACGATGCGCCGATCGGCATGGACATCCGCGAGTACGCCAAGCTTGACGATGCCCGCATTGAACTCAAGCTCACGCCCAATCGCGGCGATGCGCTGAGCCTGATCGGCGTCGCACGCGATCTGCATGCGGTTACAGGCGCACCGCTCACGCTGCCTGAAATGCCCGCCGTCGCGCCCAACTGCGATGACAAGCTGCCCGTTCGCATTGAAGCTCCCGATCTCTGCGGGCGCTTCTCGAGCCGCGTCATCCGCGG
>ERZ779729.2399-NODE-2399-length-11136-cov-2.092410_pt1 | contig 11136 bp, 6 predicted proteins | sample MGYA00511072_ERZ779729 | MGnify/ENA primary metagenome ERZ779729 (study PRJEB29588, sample SAMEA2156675) | human gut metagenome | biome: human gut; feature: human-associated habitat; material: faeces | place: Denmark | collected 2008/2010 ...
CGCCATGCAGCCGCGCGCGCACCTCGATCCGTCCCGGCTCGAAACAATGCTTGTCCCGCGTGCGGACTCCTCCCGTAAGATACGCAGCCGTATCGGCTTCGCGGTCGTCGTTGACGATTCCCCGCAGCACAAGCAGCCCGTCGCGCAGGTCGTAGCATCGTTCGTCGGCGCTCATGTACTTGAAAGCAGGAGTTTTAGCCCGCGTAATCTTACTCCACACCCGGTCGTCGAGCCGGTTCGCATTGAAATTCTCCTCCCAGGCCAGTTTCCAGCCGGGCCTGGCGGCCGAGCACCCCGACAGCAGAACCGCCAGTGACGGAACGCATGCGGCCAACAGCAGAGCCATTCGTTTCGCAGTCATAGGCGTCACTCGAAAACCGTGATTTTAAACTCCTTGACCAGCTGCGAGGCGCCCGCGTAGTTGGTGTTGATCCCCACGAAAGTCACGACATAGGTCCCCGGCTCATTCCAGACATATTCATAGGAGGTCATGTAGTTCTGCATGTCCTTGATGACCAGAGGCTGGTCGTTCTGAACAGCCGTCAGCGCCATCGGCTTGGAGAACAGCCAGCCGTCGATGTCGAAATCCAATTCCGTATTGCTCACCCCCTGCATGATGAGGTCCGCACCGCTGCGGTTGAAGTTGATATAGCCGTTGCCCTTGTTGATCAGGTAGGGATCAGCGTCATAATGGGAGTTCATCATAACCGGAATCCAGTCGATGTTCCGGATGTTGATCGTGTTCATACCCTGTCCGAAATCGGTAACGAGATCGGCATTGATCCAATAGGTCCGCTGCGAAACAGCCGCTCCGGTTCCCGGATCGGTACGTGTCGGATGCCAGTGAATGGCGATCGAACATTTGTCGACATACTCTTTCAGGTCGAATTCGTGCGAATACCACACCCGCTGGGTTCCGTCCCGATAATCGCACTTCGTCCAACCCTCCATGCCGCTTTCCGCCATTTCGCGAATCCGGGCGCGGTCGGCTTCGGCATTATCGCCGCTCAATCCGTCGAACGTGCCGGAGAGATAAATATCCAACGCCCCCTCGTAGCCGTACAGACATTGGATGTCCATGGCGAATTTCGCCGCCCGGATATCGGAAGGCGCGACGAGATAGCGGTTGTAATATTTGTATTCGTGACCCGTTTCGCCGGAATAGAAAAGCAGGTTGTCCACGTTGCCCGAGATATCGAACCGAACCGGCTCGCCGACCCGGTAACTGTTCGCCTCGTTCAGCCGGACGTTGTATTCCGCCGGCACATAGTCCGGATTCTCGCAGGACGCGAAAACGAGCGCGACCAGGAGGGACAGCGATGCAATGTATTTTTTCATGGTCTTGTTCATTTGCTGTTTACCAAAGAGGATGCTGCTTCAGACTGGGATTCACGCCGATCTCGATCGAAGGCACGGGCAGCACGATGTGCCGTTCCTGCACGGTAGCCAGACGGGCAGCCTGGGCCGCGGTATTGCCCGTCGCCGCCCAGCGAATGTCCTGACTCCACTCGGCATATTTCTTCAACTGCCCGACGAAAATGCCCCAACGGATGAGGTCGTATTTCCGGATCGCCTCGAAACAGAGTTCACGGGCTCTTTCATTGCGCACGAACTCCCGGAACGCCGTATAGGAAGCGTATTCCGAATAGGGCCGCGTCTTGATTTTCGCCCGGTTACGAACCTCCACCACATAATCGTAAACATCCTCGGAGGGAGTTTTGTTGTACTCGTTATAAGCCTCGGCATACATCAGCAAAACATCCGAATAACGCAGAATCGGGAAATTGATCTGATTGTAAAGGCTCGGAGAGGAGCGAACCCCCTCATAAACGGTCTCCCGCCGGAATTTGCCGCAGTTGCGCATACCTCCGCCGACCGTGGGATCGGCCGAAGTCGCAACGCCGCTGTAAACATACGGCGTTTTGTCGATACCGGCCGTACAGGAGGTTTTCCCGCCATCCGGATCATCGTAAGGTCCGACGACTGTCGACCCGGCATAATTGTACGGCGGCATGTTCCAGTTTTGGCGCACATCCGAGATCGTCTTCTGGGCCTGCTCGTCATCGGTGCGGTCCGTCTGCCAATAAAGGTCCCACAGATAGAGCGAACCGTTGTAGCGCGCATAGGAATAGTTGCACTTGCACTGGTCGTAGTTTCCGCTCGGAGAACTTTGCAGGCCGTTCAGCTCTCCGATCCGACCGTTCGTCCAGTTGTTCGCATCTTCGCGGTTCCCCTTGAACTCGACTTCCCACATCGACTCCCGGTACTGGGTGTCGTACTTGTCCGAAATCATTCTGATGAAGACGTCGGAATAGTCCGGATTGAGATCGTGAAGGCCGCTGTCGATGACCGCCCAGCTATAATCCATCGCTTTTTTGTAGTAGTCGTCCGCAGAGTCCGCGCCCCGATCGACCGTAGCCCCGGCCGTGAAAAGGCAAACCCGGGCCAGAATGCCCTCCGCCGTCGTACGCGTTACCCGGGAAGGCGCATTGTCCAAAGCCTCGGGCAGATAATTCAGGCACGCATCCATTTCGCCGATCACCCACTTGAGTACGTCGTACTGCGGTGTCTTGGCGATATGCAGTTTCTGGGCGCTCGTGTTCTCAAAATCCAGCAAGGGTACGTCGCCCCAGCACTGCGCAAGCAGAAAGTGGTAATAGGCGCGCATGAAACGACCTTCGTGATAGTAGAACCCGTCGGGATCCAGATCCGAATCCCGCATGGCGTTCATAAAAGCATTGGCGTTCTTGACCCCTTTATAGATGGCGGTCCAGAGGTTATAAACCTCGATCGACCCGGCACCGTGCTCCAGAAAATCAATCTGGTAAGTCGCCGACGACGCCCGGCAGTAAGACAGATCGTCGTTCAGCGAGCAAATGATCGAATAATTGCTTCCGTAGAAATCCTCGTTGTTCATCACCCCGTAGACTCCGGCCAGCCCGTGGAGGACCTCCTGTTCTGTATTGTAATACGTATCCTTCATGATGACGGTAGGCTCGACATCGAGCAGGCTGCACGAAGCCGCCGCTAGCGTCGTTGCGGCCAGCACCGCTATTTTTCCGATTCTTTTCATGGTCTTTCCGATTAAAAAGTGAATGAAATTCCGCCCGTGACGCTGAATGCCCGCGGATAGGCCGACCAGTCGAAACCCGGTGTCAGAACGGAATTCCGGGTCGAGACCTCGGGATCCACGCCGGAGTAGTTCGTCCAGGTGCAGACGTTATCCAGCGAAAGATAAATGCGCATCGTGTCGAAATGCATCTTCCTCAACACCTTCTTCGGGAGCGTGTAACCCAGCGTAATGTTTTTCAGCCGCAGGTAGGAGCCGTCCTCGACGACACGACCGGAGTATTCGTATACGCCCTTGGCATAAATTCTCGGGATGTCGCTGTTCGGGTTCCGCTCCGCATCGTAATGGTTCAGATAGCTCCTGTACTGGTTGAGATCTCCCTTCCGGCCCGCCTCGAAAACATAGCGGTTGGCATTCAGGACGTCGTTGCCGTAGCTCCATTGAAAGAAAATATTGAGATCAAACCCGTAGAAATCGAACGTGTTGGAGAAACCTCCGGTATGGATGGGCTGTCCCCGTCCGATCACCGTACGGTCATTGTCGTCGATGACGCCGTCGCCGTTGATGTCGGAATATTTGGGATCGCCCGGACGAAGACTCTCCCGGCTGATGCTCTTCAGGTAGGGAATTCCGGCCTTGAGGCTCGTGCCATTATTGAATTCCTCCGCCTTATAGGTTCCCTCGTAAAGATAACCGTACATCAGGCCCGTGGATTTCCCGACCTGAGTGATGTAGGGGTATTGACTGTTATAGTCCATGTTCCAGCTGATCCTCGAAAAGAGCGAATACTGGTTGTCGTTCAGCGCAGTGACGGTGTTGCGGTTGAAGGCGATGTTGAAGTTCATGCTCCAGTTGAAATTCCGGGTCTTGACGGGAACGGCGTCGAGCGTCAGTTCCAGGCCCTTGTTCCGCATAGAGCCGACGTTGAGCATCGCGGTCTGATACCCTGATGTCGCCGGAATGGTCGCTGAAAGAAGCAGGTCGCGGGTATTCTTCAGATAGATGTCGGCCGTCAGTTTCAAACGGTTGTCAAATACGCCGAAATCGAGTCCCACATTGTACTGCTCGGTCGTTTCCCACTTGAGCTGGTCGTTGCTCATGTTTGAAGGATAGTAACCCGGAACGATCTGCCCGCCGAAAACGTAGTCCATGCTCGACGTGCTTCCCGGCAAGGTTGTGATCTGGCTGTAGAAATCATAAGGCGTAGTCGTACGGTTGTTGCCCGTCATGCCCCACGAAGCGCGGAGTTTTCCGGTGCTCAACCACGAAGCGCCCTTGAACCAGTTCTCTCGGTTGAAATTCCAGGAGAGGCCCACCGACGGGAAATACCCCCAGCGGTTATTCACCGGGAACTTGGAAGAGCCATCCGCGCGGAACGAAGCCGTGAGGTAATACTTGTATTTGTAATTGTAGTTGACACGGAACAGGGCGGACATCAGAATCCAGTCGTGCTCGTAGGGCGTCACCGTCTGATAATCGCCCGTATGAAGCCCGTTCACGCCGAGCGACTCGGTCGTCATATTGTTCGAAGCGACGCCCTGGTAGGACTGATTCTGCCCCTGAAGCGTAAAACCGCCAAGCAGCTGGAGGTGGTGGGTATTGCGGACGTGCTTGTCCCAGGTCAGCGTGTTTTCGTTGAGCCACGAAGTCGTATTGGTGTAATAGACGCCTCCGTTGATGCCCTTGCCCGCCCGGGAACCGGAGTATCCGGTCGCAGTCTGCGAGCCGTTGAACTCCTCGCGCTTACGGTTGTTGATCGTATATCCGCCGGAAATCTTGAGTTTGAGTCCGCGGATGATTTCGTAGTTGAAAGCCCCGTTGGCAGCCAAATAATCCAGCATATTCTTCCGGTACTCGTTCCGGACGGTCTTCGCCGGATTGAAACGGTAATCCGAACTGTCGTCCAGGTTTTCGTCCATATACTCATCGAGCATCGAACCGCCGTTCTTCATCAGGTAGAGCGGCTTGATCGGACGATAGCCCAACAGCGAGTAGATGAACCAGCTCGAAGCGGTCTGCTGCGAAGAGGGGTTGGTCGGATTCATGCCGTTGGTCACCGACCTCGAATAATTGACATTCAGGTCAATACGGATCTTCTTGCCTATGTTCTGCGAAAAATTGACCTTGCCCTGATAACGCTGGAAGTTGGAGTTGACGATGATGCCGTCCTGATCCAACGCCGAGAGACTGACGTTGTAGCGGTTTCCGGCAGTCTTGCTGCCACCCGAAAGCGAAACGTTGTACTGCTGCATAAGCGCCGTCCGATAGACGTTATCCTGCCAGTCCACCCCTTCCACACGAGCGTAATCCTCCACCGTATAGGGACGCGAGGGATCGTCGGGATTCCGGCTGTACGGATTCGAGGTCGAGCCGAGTACATCGAGATAGTCGAACATGTAACCTGCGAACTCGTAGGCATTCATCATCTCGGGTTTGTTGAGAATCTTGCTGGCGGTCCAATTGGCGGAGAAATTGATCTTCGTCCGGCCCTCCACACCCTGTCTGGTCGTGATGACAATGACGCCGTTGGCGCCGCGAGCGCCGTAAATGGCCGTCGCCGAAGCATCCTTCAGCACGTCGATGGACTCGATGTCCGCAGGATTCAGCGCCACGGCCATCGAACTCTCGGTCGGGAAACCGTCGATGACATAAAGCGGAGCATTGCTCTGCGTCAGGGAGTTATTGCCGCGAATGGTGATGTTCGCCTCGGCGCCGATCTGTCCGTCGGGGCTGGTGACCACCACGCCGGCGATCTTGCCCGCAATGGCCCGGTCGAAGTTCGAATTGGTGGTTTTCAGCAGCTCGTCCATTTCGACTTTGCTGACCGACCCGGTAAGATCACGCCGCGCCACCGATCCGTAGCCCACGCTCACGACCTCGACCGCATCGAGCGCCAGTTTGTCCTCCTCAAGCACCACATCCACCTCCGTCTTCCCGGCCACCTTCACCGACTCGGTCCGATAGCCAAGGTAGGAGAAGACCAGGGTGGCGTTTCCGGGAACGGATATGCGATAAACGCCTTTGGCGTCCGTCGCGGTACCATTGGAAGTCTTTCCGTCCTGATAAACCGTCGCCCCGACGACGGGCGCTCCGGAGGCATCCGTGACCTTGCCGGTCACGGCGACATGCTGAGCCCGGAGAAGCAGCGGACAGCATATCATCAATAGCGAAAAAACGCTTATCAGTCTCTTCATAATTTCGATTTTTTGCATTTACTACCTTTGAGCGCCATAGGAGGCATAGTTCGCATTCGGGACGAAAATACCCTCCGACGTGTCGAATCTGCCCCCGTCGAAGGGATCGGCCGGACAATTCGCAATCTGCACGTAACCTTCGATATCGAGCGTATTGGGATTGGCGGCCTTCCAACAGACGGCGGCCGAACCGTTGACGTAACCGATATTGTCGCAGACCGCCCCCGTCACGGGCGCACCGTTGAGTTCGGCCGTCTCCGAATAGCGAAGCACCGGCGTATAGCTCGAGATCGCCGCATGGAAAATATTGTTCCGAAGCACATAATTCCCCACGCTCTTCACATAGCAAACCGGAGTTCCCTTGCAGTTGATCCAGGTATTGTTTTCGATCTCTAGGTTCGCAACCGGACTTCCGATGGCAAAGTCAGCTGCGGATGCACTGTTCACGCCATTGATCAGACGCGCCGCATTCGCCGTGGAGCCGCTCCAGACCACATTGTTCCGGAATATGAAGCTGCCGAACGAATTATGTTTCCGGTACTGGAAGAAATAACCGAACCGCGTGTCGGCACCGACACAAATATCGCAGTCAACGAATGAAACGTTTTCGAGCCGGATTCCCGTACTTTCCGACCGGGTATCGGTCGTGAACGAAAGCCCCTGCAATCCGGTCAGATCCAACCTGCAGTTCTCGAACGCCACCGTATTCATCGTACCGCCGCTCTCGTTGTTCGGAAAGAAGAGTATCTGTCCCTGACCGCTGTCCGTAGCCAGTTTGAAATGCAGATTGCAGAGTACGAAATTCCCGCCCCGGGCCGGATCGAAATCGATCCGCGTCACCGTTCCGACAAAAGCGAACTCCCCGCGCTTCGACGGGTTATCCCCGACAACGATCAGGTTTCCCCGCTTGCCGGCGCCGCTTCCATACGCGGCCGTTACGCCATCGGGCACGAAGTAAACGCCATCCGTCTTGATGGTTTTCGTCTCCTCGGTCAGCAGCACGGCCTCTCCGAAGAGGGATTTGCTGATCGCCAATCCGCCGACCGTAAGCACTTCGCCGGCATTGTATGCCTCGTAATAACTCGTATAAACGGGTTCCGCCGTGCGGGTAGTACGGGTCGCCAGTTCGGTCCCGGCGGTCTCTTCATGGTAAGGCAACACATAGAGCGTATATTCGGTCCGCGCCTCCAATCCCTGAAAACGCAAGGCGGTCTCCACGGAAGGGATTCCCTGTCCGACGACCTCCTCCAGCGTGAGAACGCCCTCCGAGGTCTTGCGGAAGACGTATTTATAGGAGGTCGCATCCGACAGCGTCACGGTGTAGCCGATCTCGGAAGTCGTGACCTCGCCTTCCTCGTAGATGGAAGCCCGGGGATCGTGGGTGCCGGAAGCCCCTTCGAGCGAAACTTTCACCTTGGCGATCGTCGCATAGTCGTCGAACGTGCAATACGCCAATACGGCCACGTCCGTGCGCGTGTCGGCGACCGAGGCCCGTGTACCGCCGTCCTGCACAGGTGCGGTTATGGCTATTTCAGAGGAGGAGAGACGCACGGTCCATCCTTCGGGCCTGGTGACTACCGTCGCGCCGACGCCCTTTTTCACAATCGGATAAATCTTTGTCTCGCCGGCCTTGAACAGCTGTTCCCCGGAAGCATCGGAGATCGAGAAGAGAAAATTATCGACGACAGGAATGTTCAGGACGGTTTTGTCGTCGTCCCGAAGTTCCACTACGAACGTTTCGCCGGCTTCGTCGTAATATGCAGAGGCGAAAAACGGGTTGCCCACGCTGGACTCCGCCGTCGCCTTCACCTTGTTGTTCCGGGTATCGAGCACGTTCACCCGCCGCCGCAGTCGATCGTCCAATACCCCTCAGCATCGACACCATAGACGGGGGTCACGCCGTCGAGTCCGACGGCCTTCACCTTTTCACCGTCACGAAGAATGGGTCTGAAACCCGCTCCGTCCCGGTAATCGACCGCCCAATACCCCTCGGCGTCGATGGAAAGGATCGGTGTGACCCCCTCGCCGTCAGCCCCGTTCTTCAGCGTGACGGTCCGGCCGTTGCTCATCAGCAGTTCGTAACCGTCGGCCGTCTCGGTCACGGTATTGATGGTCGAAGAGCTTGCAAGGAGTTGCAGGGTCTCGATGTTTCCGTTAAAAATATCCACCTGCTTTTCGAGCGCCGTCACCCTCGATTTGAGATCGTCGACATCGGACCGAAGCCCGTCGATGTCCGCACACGCCGCCAGAGCCGCGGCGAACAGGATCGTTGAAAAGATTCGTTTCATCTTTGCATAATTTCTGATTCATACATTTTACCGCCGGGCGCCGTAAGAGGCATAGGCCGTACCCGGAACAAAAACGCCCGTCGCCGTATCGAACCGACCTCCGTCGAAAGGATTCTCCTTGGTCATGGTAAACTCTCTGGAGCCCGGGAACAGGAAACTGTTGTTGACGGCCTTCCAATAAGGAGTACCCGTCCCATTCGTATTGTAACCCAGATTGTCGATGATTTCACCTGACGACGGCACGCATCCCGCCTCATAGGTGATGAAAGGCGTGTGCTGCGTGATCGCACCGTAGAAAAGATTGTTCCGGATGACCAGGCGGCCAACGTTCTTCACGATGTTAATAACCGATGGCTTACAGTTGATCCACGTATTGCGTTCGAATTCGAGGCTTCCGACCGGCGCGGCAGCGGCATATTGCGCCTCGCTCTGCCCCATCGAAAGGTTGAAAATACGCGTCGCATTGGCTGCATTGCCACTCCAGATGACGTTGTTCCGGAAGACGGCGCTGCCGATCGAGCCGTGCTCGCGGTACTGGAAGAAATAACCGAACCGGGTCGAAGGACCGACGTTTATGTCGCAACCGACGAACGATATGTTTTCAATGCCGATCGGCGTGTCGGCCGTCCTGGACGCCGTGAACGAGAACCCCTGAAAACCCGTCAGATCCAGGTCGCAGTCCTCCATTGCCACGGTCTGCATCATACCGCCGGCCGTGCTGTTCGGATAAAACAGGATCTGTCCCTCGCCGTTCGCGGTGGAGAGCCTGAAATGCAGGTTGAACAGGACGAAATGCCCCCGGTTGGTGGGATTGAAAGTGATCCGGGTCGTCGTGATCGTGAATTCACCCCGCCCGGAGGGATTGTCCCCGATGACGATCAACGTATTCCGCGTCCCCGAAGCATATGTCGCCGTCACACCGTCGGGAACGAAGTAGACACCGTCCGCCGTGATGGTCTTGGTCTCCTCGGTCAGCAGCGTGGCCTCTCCGAAAACGGCTTTGCTGACGACCAGCCCGCCGATCTCCAGTTCCGCCCCGCTCTCGTAAGCCGCGTAATAGCTGGCATAATCCGGATTCGCCGTGGTTGCGGAAGCGGTCACCAGTTCCGCAGCATGAATATCCCCATTGCAGGCGATGAGATAGAGCGTATAGCCGGTCCTCGGATCAAGCCCTTCCAAAAGCAGCCGGGATTCGGAGGACTCGATACCGCTCTCCTTCACTTCATCGTAAGCAGGAACGGCTTCGCGGTTCTTCCGGAGGATGTACTTATACGAAGTCGCCTCTTCGAGCGTCACGAGAAACCCGAGGGTAGTAGCGGTCGGAACCCCGTCGGGAGTTACCGCAGCCCGGGGATCAAGGTCGATTTCGGCATCGGAAAGCGATACGCGAACCTTCGAGACGCTGATGTATCTGCCCGAGGCGGACTGCGCCACGATCACCACATCGGTGTCCGAATCGGCAATCGGGGTCGAGCGGGTCCGAATCGGAGCCGTGACGGAGAAGGAACCCTCTTCGAGCACGGCCGACCATCCGAGAGGCGTCTGCACGACAGCGTCGCCCACACCTTTGCTCCGCACCGGAAAGACTTTAGTCTGCCCGTAGTCGAAAAGCTGAAGTCCGTCGGCGTTCGAGAGCGCCAGCAGGAAATCGGGAACGACGGGCAGCGAAATTTTGCGTCCGTCAGCCCGGAGAGTCACCGTCAGCGTCCCGGCCGCCTTGTCGTAAACGACCTCTTCGAAAAGCGGGTCGAGGGTCTCCTCGGAGGAGGTCGCCAGGACCTTTCCGCCCTTGGAGTCCAGGACATGCACCGGACCGTCGCCGTAATCCATCATCCAATACCCCTCCGGGTCCACACTGAACACGGGAGTTACGGCATCCTTCCCGGTCGAACAGAATTTGCGGCCGTTATCGGTCAGGTAGACCGCGCCCTTACCGTCGCGGTAGTCGACCATCCAGAACCCGTCGTCGTCGACGGTAATCAGCGGAATATTCCCCACACCGGCCTCTCCGACCGTGAGCGTCAGTTCGATCCCGTCCGAAAGGACGACCGTATAGACGTTGTCCTCGAACGTCACGCTGTTGACCGTAGTAGCACGGGTAAGCGCGCCGATGGCCTCGACACTCTCGTTCAGGCTCTTCATCCGGGCTTCGAGAGCTTCAATCCGTCCGTCGAGATCCGAAAGATCATCTTTAAGGTCTTCCAGATCGGAACACGACGGAGTTCCGAGCACCCAAAACGCCAGAGCACATAAAATGGCAGCAGTTTTTTTCATATGATAGGCTTTAAGGTTATTTTCGGATCGCTTCGTTTTCAACGCCGGCAACGACGCCCTTGCCCCGGACGACGCTGATCCGGACTTCGCTCGCCTTGGTCGGTTCGAACACACAGCGCTGCGCGCCCCGTCCCGAGGCTTTTCCCGAGAAGACGGGCAGGAACTGCCCTCCGCCATCGGAGACGAGTATTTCGAATCCGCAGTCGGTTCCCCGGTCCCAGTGTATGGTCAGCCCGCCGATATCCAGGTCGTCCCGCACCGGAAGGGTTACCTCTCCGCCCCGGGCGACAGTCGCCGGGAAGCGAATCTC
>ERZ779729.2400-NODE-2400-length-11131-cov-11.713254_pt1 | contig 11131 bp, 10 predicted proteins | sample MGYA00511072_ERZ779729 | MGnify/ENA primary metagenome ERZ779729 (study PRJEB29588, sample SAMEA2156675) | human gut metagenome | biome: human gut; feature: human-associated habitat; material: faeces | place: Denmark | collected 2008/2010 ...
GGGGACGGGGAGCCGCATTGGCGGCGGGCTGCACCTGCTGCGCCGCCAGCGGGAGCAGCTGTCCCTGCGCGTCCGCTTTCTGATTGAGGAATACGACATCGCCACGCGGCATCAGCTGCTGCACCTTGTGGCGGCGTGGGCGGAAGCGGGCGGCGTGCTGACGCTGCATGAGGACGGCAAGCGGGTGCTGCGCGTCGTCTGCACGGCATTTCCGACGATGAGCACGCTCAACTGGCTGGAGACGCTCTCGCTTGTTTTCACCGCCTTCGCTTGCCCCTACTGGGAAGACGCAGCGGAGACAAGTTTCCTGATGCCGAACACGTCCGATGCGCCGTCTAAGCTCCTTGCCGTCCCCGGCGACGCGCCCGAAACGCCGCTGAATCTGCTGATCCGCAACATTGGCGACACTGCCATCACGACGCTGACCGTATCCGCCGCGGGGAAAATCAGCTTTCAGGGGCTGACGCTTGCCCCCGGCGCGGCAATTCGGATTCATCACGACGCAGGCGTTTTCGCGGCGGAAATGGTATCGGATGACAGCACGGTGTCCATTCTGCCCTATCGCACGCCCGAAAGCGCGGATGATTTGCTGCTGCGGCCGGGTGTGCTGAACGAAATCCGCGTGGAGGCCAGCGCTGCGGCGTTTGTGTCCGGGCGGTGCAAAGGGAGGTATTGCTGATGAATCTGCCGTGTCTGCTGGACGACAAAATGAAGCCGCGCGCGGATCTGCACCCGATTCGCCTGACGGTTGACCGTTCGCTTCAGCCGCTGTCGATGGCGGAAATGGTGCTGCCGCCGGAGGATGCGCCCGTCTGTGTGCGGGACTTCGTGCGCCTTTGTGACGGCTTCGGGGATGACGAAATTTACCGCGTTTCCAGCATCAGCGAAGAGCCGGGGCTGCGGCGCGTGGTGCAGCTGGAGCACGGGATGGCGACACTGGCGGACGACATGCTGCCCGCGCTGACGTACGCGGAAAACGTGCAGACCATCCTCAAGCGCATCCTGAGCTACCAGACGCGCATCCGCTGGCGGGTGGGCGACGTCGAGGCGGACGAGGGGTTGGTGATTTCCGCGATTGGGCAGACGCAGTCAATTTACGCCGCGCTGACGAGCTTGCTGGACATGCTGCCCCCGAACCTCTGCTGGGCGTTCGACCAGACGAAGCTGCCGTGGAAGCTGCATCTGCGCAAGCTGCCGGAGGAAATTTCGTGCGAAGGGCGGCTGACGCGCAACATCAGCACCGTGCGCGTCACCCGCGACGCGAGCCGGCTCTGCACGCGCGTGTTCCCCTATGGCTGCGGGCAGGGGCTTGACCGCGTAACGTTGACCCCGCTGCTGGGGCGCGAATACATCGACGCGGCAGACACGAAAACGTGGGGCATTGCCGCGCGGACGTTCACCAGTGACCAAATCATGGATGCGGATACGCTGAAGCGCGTGGCGGAGCGCTACTTGGAGCGGCACAGTCAGCCAACCGCGACGGTGCAGCTGCAGGGCATCGACCTCTCGCGCATCACGGGCGAATCGCTGGATACCTTCCGGCTGGGGCAGCGTTTTCGGCTGGCGCTGCCGGAGGAAAATACGGTGCTGGTGGAGCGCATTGTCGCCATGCACATTCCGGACGTGTTCGGGCAGCCCGGTCGGGTGACGCTGACGCTGGCGAACCGTCAGCCCGCGCTGTCCGACGAAATCGCCGATTTGCTGCGCGAGGTGAACGCAAGCAAGCTCATCGGCGGCAAGCTGACGGAATTGACCTTCCGCAATCGCGCGACCGGCACCTACACCGCCCCGATTTCGCACCCCTTCACGCTGGATGAGTACCCGTCGGTGCTGTCCTGCGTGATGCGGATGACGGCGGACAACGGCGTATACATCCAAACCATCCTGGTGGACGGCACGGAAATCCCGTACAGCGTGTGGGGCAAAACGCAGTCGCTCGATGCGCTCCCCTACCTCCGCCGCACGTCTACCGGCGCGGTTGATTCCGGTCAGCACTCCCTGCTGATGATGCCCACAAACCCCGGCGGCTTCGTGACCTCCGTCATCACGCTGAAGGTCATCGAGAAGATGGGAACGTGACAAGGGAGTTCCTCCCTTGACCCTTTCGCGCGATTCAGTTGGTCGCATCTGCATACTGCTTCCGCGTGTTTATCCACAGGTTACGAACACTATCCCATTGCTCATTATTATCAGGAGGTGATTGGCTTGCTCAATCTTTCGCAGCTTATCAGCGACTTTGAAGCCTGCATCGGCTTCCCCTACGCATCCCCCGGCACGAACGACGAGCGCGGCATCGACTGTTCCGGCATGTTCGTCCGCGCGTTCCGCCGTCAGGGCGCATCCATCTACCACGGCAGCAACACCATTTTCCGCAAGTACCTCGCCCGTTCGGGTACAATTGCATCCGCCGCCGACCTCTGCCCCGGCATGGCGGTGTTCAAGTGGAAGCCCGTAACGCCCGCGCGCTTTTCAGACGGGCTGGGCGACTTCTGCCACATCGGGCTGGTCACGAGCGTGTCGCCGCTGCGCATCGTCCACGCCTCCACCGAAGGCATGGCAGTCAAGGCGGACAGCAAAATCGGCAAATGGCGCTATTGGGGCTGGCTGAAGGACGTGGCTGAAACCAGCAGCATCAATTCTGCGGGCGATTCCGCCGTGTCCACTCCGTCCAGCGTGTCCCGCCCGACCCTCCGCACGGGCAGCAGGGGCGATTCCGTCCGCCTGCTGCAAACGCTGCTGAACCGCGCGGGCTACGAACTTGCCGTAGACGGCATTTTCGGCACGATGACGCGTTGCAGCGTGAAGGGCTTACAGTCCGAGCGGGGTCTGGCGGTGGACGGCATCGTCGGCAAACAGACGTGGGCGGCGCTGGAAGGAGGCGGCGCATGAGCGAATCGCTGCTTGTGGCGCTGATTTCGGGTTTCTGCACGCTGGCGGGGTCGTGCGCGGGCGTGCTGGCGTCCTCCCGGCTGACGCAGTACCGCTTGGCGCAGCTGGAAAAGCGCGTCGCCCAGCACAACAACCTGATTGAGCGCACCTACCGCCTGGAGGGGCGCATGGACGAGGCGGAGCATGGCTTGCAGGAGATTCGCGGGCGGATGGCGGCATAAAAAAGGGTGGAACGTCCTTCCACCCAAGCCCATGATGGTCATTTCTGCATCAACGCTGCCGGGAAGATTCAGCCCCACCTCGACGTAAACAAAACGCTTTTCCTCCCATTTTTCTTCCAGCATGAAGAAAAAGATTTGCACAGAAAGGATGATTGCATGAAAATCAACTGGTCGCTTCGTTTCCACAACAAGGTTTGGCTGACGACGCTGCTGGCAGTCGTCTGCACGTTCGTATTCAACCTGCTGGACTTGTTCGGCATTGAGACGACGGTGGCGCAGGAGCAGGTGATGCAGCTGGGCGCGGCGCTGCTGTCCCTGCTGAGCACCCTGGGCGTTGTGATTGACCCGACGACCCCGGGCGTCAGCGACAGCCAGACGGTGATTGAGCGGAAGTAAATGAAAAGGCAGGTACACCCATTTGCGCGGTGTACCTGCCTTTTTTGTTTATTTTCCCACGCAGAACCTGCCGAACACTTCATCGAGCAGCTTTTCCTCCACCTCGTCGCCCGTGATTTCCGCCAGCGCCATCTGCGCCTGCTGCAAGTCCACGCCCGCCAAGTCCACCGAATAGCTGCGAAGCGTTTCCTCCGCCTGATGCAATGCGGCAACCGCCCGGCGCGCGGCTGCGATGTGGCGCGGCTGGGTCAGGGTGAGCTGGTCGCTGACGGCGGCTTGGGACGCAAGGTAGCTTTTCAGCGGCTGCAAACTGTCCGGAACACTCGCGGAGACGGTCAGAATCGGCTTGCCGTCCGCCGCGTCTTGTAGGTCGCTTTCCGTCAGCACCGGCGGCAGGTCGCTCTTGTTCAGCACAATGCAGCCGTTCCGCCCGTGCAGCGTGCGCAGGAGCGATTCGTCCTCGGCGGATAGCGGACGGCTCATGTCCAGCACCAGCAGCACCACGTCCGCATCCGCCAGGGCGCGGCGCGCGCGGTCAACGCCAATGCGCTCCACCGGGTCGTCCGTGTCGTGCAGGCCGGCGGTGTCCGTCAGGTGGATGACGCTGCCGGAGAGCATCAGCGTGCCCTCCACCAAATCGCGCGTCGTGCCGGGAATCGCGGTCACAATTGCCTTTTCCTCGCCTAAAAGCGCGTTGAGCAGGCTCGATTTGCCCACGTTCGGCTGCCCGCACAGCGCGACACGAAGCCCCGATTGCAGCAGCCGCGCGGCGCGCTCGTCGCAGGCGTCCGTCAGCGTTTTCGCCAGATGCGCAATGCGCGGCGCAAGGTCGCTCGCGGCTTCCTCTTCGCTGATTTCCTCCGGATAGTCAATGCACGCCGCCACGCCCGCCTGAATGGCGTACAATTCGTCCGCCGCCTTGCGGATGAACGACGACGCGCCCCCGGTCAGCTGGCGCATGGCGGCTTTGCGGCTCTGCTCGCCCTGCGCGGCGATTAAGTCCATCACGGCTTCGGCTTGGCTTAAGTCAATTCGCCCGTTCTGGAACGCCCGGCGGGTAAATTCGCCCGGCTGCGCCAAGCGTGCGCCGGAGGACAGGCACAGGGACAGCACCTTCTGCGCAACGCAGCCGCCGCCGTGCAGCTGGAACTCCACCACATCCTCGCGTGTGTACGATTTGGGCGCGCGCATGATGACCGCCATGCACTCGTCAATGCGCTCCGTATCCTCCACAATATACCCATAGGTTAGCAGATGCGTCGGCAGCGGATGTTTCCCGCCGACCGGGCGGAAGATGCGGCGCAAAATGCCCTCCGCCATGTCGCCCGACACGCGGACAATCGCAATGCCACCCTGTCCCGGCGCAGTCGCGATGGCTGCGATGGTATCGCTCATGCTTCTTTCTCCTTTCGCGCCCAGAAATCCGTGGTTGAAATGGGTTCGCGCCACGGGGCGGCCGCGTCCGCCGCCTGCCATGCTTCGCGGTCGGCAATCGTCAGCCCCATGCCTTCCGCAACGTGCTTCACATGCCGAATCAGCCGCAAAACGCCTTGATACTGCCCCGTTTCCATCTCTTGCAGGCACATCCGGCTCATTTCCGGCGCTTCCTGCGCAAATCCGCCGGAAAGGTACGCGCGGGCGTTTTCCGTTACGTCGTAGGGCGTGCTGCACGGCGTGAGCTCATCGCCATCCCAAATAGCGAACATCGCCCGCGCGCCCGTGCCTGTCTCATTCAGCCCGGCGCTGCCCGGATTGAACGCCCGCCGGTGCCCGGAAGTGACATCCCAGCAGAGGTGATTATGCCCCGAAATCAGCAGATTCACGTCTTCAGGCAGCGCCTTCAGCACCTCCGGCAAATCCGGCGGATAAACCAAATGGTACGGGTCGCCGGGTGTGCCGTGCGTCAGCAGTGCCGAACCAATGCGGACATCCACCGGCAAATCAGCCAGTGAAATGCCCGATAACTGCCGCGCCGTCACGCGCAGCATCGCCCAGTTGTAGCCGGCAAAATCATCCGGATGCAGCAGCCGCTCCTCGTGATTGCCCATGAGCATCGTCGCGCCGAGTGAACGCAGGGTTTCGACGACTTTGCGGCTTTCCGGGCCAAAATTCACCTGATCGCCAAGGGAAATGACGCGCCCGCAGGACTGCGCCGCCGGGGTCGAAAGAATCGCCCGAAGCGCGGCGAAATTGCCGTGAATATCCGCCATCAGCAGTGTACGCATGGGCGAAATCCTCCTTATACTATTTCCAGATAAGAATGCGCCAAGATGCGCCGCGAATTTTTCATTCTGGCTAACGTGAATGAAACGCAGCGTAGCAGCGCTACGCTAAGTGGAATGAGCGGACGCCAGAAGGGAAAAGGCGCAAGCAGATGGCGCAGTTGAATCTGGAAATAGTATTACCCCAATACTTTTTTCGCAATCTCCACCGATGCGCGCGCGTCCTTGGCGTAAAACGCGCCCATCTTCTGCGCATACTCCGGCGTCACCACCGCGCCGCCCACCATGATGCTCGGCGGATTCGGCAGGGCGTGCAGCTGGCGCACGGTTTCCTCCATGCTCGGCAGGGTCGTCGTCATCAGCGCGGACAGACCGACAAGGCGGATGTTCTCCTTCACCACCGCGTCCACCACCGTTTCCGGCGGCACGTCGCGCCCTAAATCCAGCACGTCGTAGCCGTAGTTTTCCAGCACCGTGCGAACGATGTTCTTGCCAATGTCGTGGATATCGCCCTTGACCGTCGCAATCACGATGCGCCCCTTCTTGACGGGTTCGCCGCCCTTCGCCGCCAAGCTGTCGCGGATGACGGAGAACACCGCCTGCGCCGCCTGTGCCGCGCCCAGCAGCTGCGGCAGGAACGCCACGCCGCGCTCGTAGTCCGTGCCAACCTTATCCAAGGCGGGAATCAGGTGCTTTTCAACCAGCGACAATTCGTTTTCGGTCGCCAGCGCTTCCTTCGCCAAGCGCGCCGCGTCTGCCTTGAGGCCGCGGATAATCGCGTCATCGAGGTTGGTGACGGCGGCAGCTGCTTTCGCGGTCGGGGCAGACGAAACAGCGGCGGCGCGCTGCTTTTCAGCGGCAAGCGCGGCTTCCGAGCCGAAGCGCTCGACATACGCCGCGCACGCCTCGTCCTCGCCGCTGAGCACGCGGAACGCCGCGACCGCGTCCATGATTTCCTTCTGGTTCGGGTTGATGATAGGCAGCGTCAAACCCTCGTTCAGCGCGCGAATCAGGAACGTCTGCGTCATCAGCAGGCGGTTCGGCAGCCCGAAGGAAATGTTCGACACGCCAAGGACGGTTTGCAGCCCCATGTCGCGGTGCACCGTGCGGACGGCGGCAAGCGTCTCTTCCGCCTGATCCTGCTGGGCGGAAACGGTCAGCGTCAGGCAGTCGATGAACACGTCCTCGCGGGGGATGCCGAAGCGTTCCGCCGCCTCCACAATGCGCTTCGCAATTGCGACGCGCTCCGCCGCCGTCTTCGGCAGACCCTTTTCATCCAGCGCCAGACCGACGACCGCCGCGCCGTATTTTTTCACCACCGGCAGCAGCGTTTGCAACACTTTCTCTTCGCCGTTGACGGAGTTGACCGCCGCTTTGCCATTATAGACGCGCAGGGCGGCTTCCAGCGCGGCGGCGTTGGTGGAATCCAGCTGGAGCGGCACATCCACCGCTTCCTGCAATTTCCTGACCACACGCGGGAGCATGGCGACTTCATCCACGCCCGGATAGCCGACGTTGACGTCCAGAATCTGCGCGCCCGCGTCCACCTGCGCAATGGCGACATCGACGATGTAATCCAAATCGCCCGCCAACAACGCCTGCTGGAAGCGCTTTTTACCCGTCGGATTGATGCGCTCACCAATGACACGCACGCCGGAGATTTCCAGCGGCATCGTCGGCGTGCAGAGGAAGCTGCCGTGATGAATGTCGCGCGCGCCGGGCGTCATGCCGTGGACGGCATCGTGCAGCGCGCGGATGTAGTCGGGGTTCGTGCCGCAGCAGCCGCCGACGATGCTCACGCCCGCGCCCACCACATCCACCATCGTACGGGCGAAATCCTCCGGCGGCAGGTCATAATGCCCATCAACCGGATCGGGCAGACCCGCGTTCGGTTTAGCAATCACGGGCAGGGTTGTCACACAGCAAAGCTCCTGAAAGAGCGGCAGCAGCTGCTTCGGCCCCTGCGAGCAGTTCAGCCCCATGGCGTCCGCGCCCAAGCCCTCCAGCGTCCGCGCCATGGACGGAATTGTGCAGCCGGTGAAGGTGCGCCCGGTCGCGTCGAAGCTCATCGTCACCCATACAGGCAGCGTCGAATGCTCCTTTGCGGCAAGCAGGGCGGCTTTCGCCTCGTACAGGTCGGTCATCGTCTCGATGCAGATGAGGTCAGCGCCCGCGTTCACGCCCGCGTCCACAATCTCCGCGAACATATCCACCGCCGTCTCGAACGGCAGCGTGCCCATCGGTTCAAGCAGTTCGCCCAAGGGGCCAATATCCAGCGCGACACGGGCGGATGTGCCGATGCACGCCTTTTTCGCCGCTGCAATGGCGGCAGACACCACATCCGCCACCGTGTATGGCGTTTTCGCCATCTTCCGCCGATTCGCCCCAAACGTGTTCGCATAGACGATTTCCGTGCCTGCTTCGATATATTGCCGGTGGATATTCGTCAGCAAATCCGGGTTGGTGATAGCAAGCAGCTCAGGAATTTCACCGAGCTTTAGCCCGTGGCGCTGGAGCATCGTGCCCATTGCGCCATCCAGAAAAGTCAGCTTATGTTCCACAGGTTTTTCCTGCCTTTCGCAAATTGCAGCGCGTCCGCATCGCGCAAAAGTCACAGCCGCGAATCCGCGCCTGCTGCGGGGTGTCCGACAGCCCAATCACGGCGGTGACGCTCTTGAGCGGGTTCATCAGGTTCGATTCGCTGAGGGTGACGCCCAGCCGCCGGGTCGCGTCAGTCAGCGCCAGCAGCGCACCCTGCACATCCAGCGGCAAATCGCCGTAGCCGGGGCTGAAGCGGTCGGTGAGGTACTTACCGGGCAGCTTCGCGGCGATTTCGCGCTCCGCCGCGTTGCAGCCCGCTTCGACATACGCGCCGCCAAAGCCGTCCAGCAGCAGCGCATCCGCAAAATCCCGCGCCTGTACCTGCCGCACCAGCGCATCGAACGTCGTGCCGAGGGTGCACACGAGCAGCGCCGCGTGGGAACACGAGCGCAGCATAACCGCGGCGGTTCTGCCGGGCAAAACAAGCTGCCCGCCAAAGAGCGACGGCATCCCGTTTTCCCACGCGATTTCGGACACGCGGTAGGTGCAGCGCGGCGTGACGGTTTTCATGCACTGCGCGGCAATTTCCGCCATTTTGCGGTGCATGTCGCCGCTTTCGTCCGCGCGAACGCCCGCATAACGCAGGGCCTCGTCAAGGTCAGGGGTGATGGGAGAAGCGTCCATACGTCACCTCGTCAAAATAAGGATACAAACGCATTCCAAGCGTTGATGAGGTTCTCCGTGTGAATGGGCTGGGCAAGCGCCGCTTCCAGCGCAATCAGCACCACCAGATGCAGCGGATAGAGGGCATAGCCGACCCAGCGCGGCATTTTCACCTGCTGGCTGATGGGCAGCAGCATCAGTGGCAGTGCCCAAATTGCCATCGTTTGCAGCCGCAGCCACGGCGAAATCACCGCGCCGATGGCGGAGGAGGTCAGCGGCGCAACATCCTGCCCGAACAGGTGGGTTACGCCGACACTGCTGCCGCCCCAGTACAGGCAGAACGCAATCATCACGCACGCAATGCCCGCCCGGCTGCCGCGCACGCCGTAGAGCAGCATCACCAGCATCACGCCGCGCCAGCCATAGTCGCACCCCAGCAGCTGCGCCGCGAAGAGTGCCAGAATCGGCGCCCAAATGTGGCTGAGCAGCTTTTTCGCCTTCAAGCCCCACACGCCGCACAGCGCGACGAGCAGCGTCAGAAAAATGTTCGGCTGATTCCAGCTGTGATTGAGCGCGACCATGTAAATTGGCTGCGACACCAGCCCAATCAGCATTAGCCGCCCCAGATATTTCGGCACGGAGCGCGTGTAGCTGATGCCCACGACCATGCACCAGCAGTACAGCGGAAAGGCAATGCGCCCCAGCATCCGCATTTCAGTAATCTGCGGGAAGAGCATTTTGCCCGCGTGGTCAATGAACATGAACACGAGCGCGAGGATTTTCAGCACGCCGGTGGCGGTGCAGCCCGCAATGGCGGGGGTTCGGCGCGCGGTGAAGTCTTTGGACGGCATAGGGGGAATCTCCTTTCGGCAAGGAATCTGATTCAGTATACCGCAAATTCAGGCAGGAATCAAGGGACTTTCACCTGACCATCACGCGCGGGATGTAGAATAAACGCTGAAAAGACAGAAAAGGGGGGATGCGGATGCAGCGGAAGCACATTATCAGCCTGTGCATTCTGCTCTGCGCGCTGGCGGTGCTTGTGGCGTTTCGTCCTTCGGCGGATGAAACCATGCCGCTGACGGGCAGTGCATCCGCCGGGCTGATTCTGCTTGACGGGCAGTCAGGGGGCTACTATGTGCTGGCGGTCATCGACCAGAGCCGCGCCGACCGTGTCGGCATCGAGGCGGGCGACACGCTGCTCACCCTGAACAGCCAGTCCCCCGCCGATCTCACCGCGCTGGACGCTTTCTTCTCCGCCCAGCAGCAGCCCTGCGTCATCACCATCCAGCGCAAAGGAAAAACACTTGACATCCATCTCCCCGCCCCATAACGGTTGCTTTTCGTCCCGGATTTGGCTATAATGAAGGCGTAGGAAACCCAATTCAGCACATCAAACCAGAGCAAGAGGTGCTAACCTATGACACTCTTAATCGTTGACGATGAAGCCCGCATCCGCGACCTCATCCGCAAGTACGCCGCCTTCGAGGGCTACAACGTCGAGGAAGCGTCAAACGGCATGGAAGCCATCGAAAAGTGCCGGCAGAAGAACTACGACCTCATCATCATGGATGTGATGATGCCCGAACTCGACGGCTTCTCCGCCTGCCGCGAAATCCGCCGCAAATTCCAGGTTCCCGTGATTATGCTTTCCGCGCGCGGCGAGGAGTATGACCGCATTCACGGCTTCGAGCTGGGCATTGATGATTATGTCGTCAAGCCCTTTTCGCCGCGTGAACTGATGATGCGCGTGTCCGCCGTTTTGAAGCGCACCGCCGCCAATGCGCCCGCCGCGTCCGACGGCGAGCAGGTGATCATCGGCGATATGGTGGTGGACTTCGCCGCGCGCCAAGTGACCATCAAGGGCGAAAAGCTGAATCTGTCCCCTAAGGAGTACGACCTGCTGTTCTACATGGTGCGCAACCGCGGCATTGCCCTGACGCGCGAGAAGCTCATCAGCGACGTATGGGGTTACGACTTCTTCGGCGACGACCGCACGCTGGACACGCACATCAAGCTGCTTCGCAAGAGCTTGGGTGAGTACGCCGACAAGATTACGACGCTGCGCGGTGTTGGGTACAGGTTCGAGAAGGACTAAGGGAGACCCCAGAGGCTCTGCCTCTGGACTCCGGCAGGGTGCTGCCCTGCCCCTGCCAAAGGGTCTTCGACCCTCTGGACTCCCTTTTCGCGATTGAGTTG
>ERZ779729.2415-NODE-2415-length-11074-cov-2.089573_pt1 | contig 11074 bp, 4 predicted proteins | sample MGYA00511072_ERZ779729 | MGnify/ENA primary metagenome ERZ779729 (study PRJEB29588, sample SAMEA2156675) | human gut metagenome | biome: human gut; feature: human-associated habitat; material: faeces | place: Denmark | collected 2008/2010 ...
GTGGACAGCCTGAAGCTGGAAGACATCGGCCCGGCGATCGAGCACCACGGCGCCCGTTTCGTCCGCAGCCTGGCGGATGGTTTCGTTGAGCGCCTCGATGTTGAGGTTCGAAAGCCGTTTGTCTTCGGGCTCGCCGGGCTTTGCAGCCGCAATGCGCATCATGGCCATCCGGGTCTGCAGCGCTTCGGTGTCGACCACCGCGAACTGCACGGCGGGCGCAGGGGGCGCGAGGAGATAAGCGCAAGCCGCTGCGCAGGCGAAGAGGAGGGCGCCACTCGCGGCGAGCTTCCGAGCTACGCTGGGCGCGCGGCCGATAGGACTCGGCCGATCGCCTGGGCGTCCTTCCGGCACGTTGTCGGTGAGCGCAGCCTGCGTGGGTTCTTCACTTTCTTTGTCTTCGTTGCAGCCGTGCTCGTGCTTTTCGCCGCGACTTCGATCGGGGCTTTCATCGCGGCATCCATCGCGAGACTCGTTGTGAGAATCGTCCGCCGCCGCGTTCTGGACTTCTTTCACGCCGTCGATCGAGCCGTCGATTGAGCTTTCATGCAAACGTTCATCATCGCCTTTTCGCTGCTGCCCTGCAGCGTCAGCTTGGCTGTTCAGAAGGGGAGCGCCAGCGCCGTGAAAGGCGCCATCCATGACGTCTGCACATGGACGGCTGAGGCCGAGAATGCTGCGAAGATTCTGAAAGCGCAGGTGCTGCTCGAGGAACGGCTTCTTCGGGTTCTGCGCCTGATACCCATGCGCCCCGACGAGGAAGCGGGAGAGGTGACGGGCTTCATGGCGCTCGTCGGCTTCAAAGGCAGAACAAAGTGTCTCAACATGCTTCAACGCTTCTTCCTTTTTCGCGTGAACATAAGCGAGCGCCGCGCGTTCATCTTCCGGCAGATCTTGGTGCTGATCTGAAAGAAGCTTCTCGAGGCGAGCCAGGTCTTTCGTGAGATTTGAACGGGCTTCGTGAAGCGAAAGCCGAAGCGCTTCGCGTTCGCGATAAGCGCCGTCGGGCGTCGCGCCTTCCGAAGGCGACGATGAAATAATCGCGGCGACATGCCGGTTCACGGCTTCCGGCCCGGCAAAGTACCAGGGCAGGTCGTTTTCTTCGTGGGTCGCTTCAGCGATGAAGCGCTGGCGCAAAATTTCGCGCTTGATCGCTTTGGCTTCGGCTTTTTTGAGCTTTGCGGATATGCGAAGCCGTTCCGCCTCGAGCGCCTCGGGCGAGAACGAACGGCCTTTCTTCCCTGCCTTCGCAACGTGAGCGGCAAGCGCTTCATCGACGGCTTGGCGACGGCGTTCGTCCGCCGCTTCGCGCATTTCGAGGATGCTTTCACGCTCTGCCGCTTTACGGGCGTCGAGAGCGAGCTGCTTCGCAACGGCTTCGTCATTGCCGGGCCGAAGGGCGCCCGATTCGTCGTCAACTTCCGGGAGATACTGTGCAAGCGCTTCGATCGGCGCGCTTCCTTCGACTTCAACGCGTTCCTTGCGGATGACGATGCGGCGGCCTTCGAGCCGCTCGACCTCGTGATGAGGCTCGTCAGAGGCGGCATCGGCGCGGCCGGTTTCGTCCGACGGCGCGGCGCTGCCTAACGCTTCTGAGGCTTCTGCTGCTTCGTGGGCTTCAGCAGTCTCGGCAAATTTTGCGAATTCGGGCGCTTCCGCAGAATTGCCGCCGGCAGCGAGCGCGAGATTTTCACCATAGCGAATCGCTGAGACGCCTGACTTGCGGCTGGGCAGACCGTCAGACGGCGCAGCATCAGGCGTTTTTGGCTCGCCATCCGCAAGCGAAGAAGCAGCCGTCTGACGCTCCTCTTGGGGTGAAGGCGGAACGGCAGCGTTCTTGCCTTCGACAACGCTGCTGGGATCGGCAGCCTTCAGCGAATCGGCGGGCAGAGGCGCACGGTCCGAAGAAGATTGAGCCGCACGAGCATCGGAATGGGCATTCGAAATTGCATTGGACGCGCCTTTCGAATCCGCCTGAACCGGCGTCGAGATCGATCGGAAGACATCGTCCGGATTGGTTTGCGGTGCTGCTGAAGGCTTGACGGATGAGCTCGCCTTCTTCGTTTGGCTGGTTTTCGAAGCTTTGGTCCCGGAAGCCGCGCTCTTGCTTGCGGCTTTGGGAGGACGCTTTGAAGCCAGCTTAGCGGACTTTTTGGAAGCGGACGATGACTTGGCCGAAGCCTTCGATTTCGTGGCGGACGACGCCTGCGTCTTCGCACCTGACGGCTTTTTTAGAGGTGCTTTAGCCTCGTTTTGTCTCGAAGGATTGGCTTCGGTCGATGCTGTCGCGTCTGGCATCGATTCGGAATTCAATTCGGTCATGATGGTTTGTCTTTTTGTGAAATGCTGGATCAGCGGGCTCAATCAAAAGCGGATGCGGCATCGAATGCGCTGGCGTCGCCGGCGTCTTCGGGCGCTATCGCCGGCTCAGGCGGCATCATCCCTTCAGCCGCGAAAGTCACGGCTTCGGCGACGGTTGCGCCGGCGCGCAGCCAGGCTTCATGGCGTGCACGGTCGGCGGCATGCGACGAGTAGGCGGCAAGCGAATAGCGGTCGAGAAAAAGTCGGACGACGAAGCCAGGCATGGCGCCCGTCTCAATCAGCATTTCCGACCAGGCGCCCGAAACCGTCGTGAGGCTTTGAATTGCCGCTTTGCGCCAGGCGGCAGCCGGATCGCTGTCGCTCGTGAGCGTCTCGAGCGCCTTGAGGCTCGCGTCGTCCTGACGCAGGAAAATGCGCGTGTCGGTCGAAGCCCAGGCAGCGCGCGCCGTGTCGGACTTGAGATAGTCGGCAACAGACTGCGTCGCGGTGACAAAGCTGCCGTTGTGCTTTCGCGCGCGGCGGTAGCCCGACTCAATGAAGGCGCCCGACGAGCCCGAGCCCATGAGGTCCCAGGCTTCGTCGATCACGACGAGCTTCGTCTGCGAAAGCGGGAGGGTTTCCATTTCGTGTCGGAAGGCGAGCATGAGCGACATCAGAGCGGCAGCCCGCAGCCGCTTCATGCCGGAGAGGCCTTCGAGCTCCAGCACGATGAAGCGGTTTTTAAAGTCGATCCGCCGGCCCGTGCCGTTGAACCAGCGTGCAAGCTGGGCATCTTTGACGTAGGGCGAGAGCATCGCGGCGATGTCATGCGCACGACGCTCTGTTTTGCCCGTGGGTGTTTTGGCAGCGAGGAGCGCGTCGTAAAGTTCGTCGAGCGTTCCGACGCGACGTTCCTCAAAAGCGCGCCAGGCAACGCTCGAAATGGCTTCGCCGAGGATGGTGTTTTCGAGGTCTGTGAGGCCGGACTCAGTCATGAGCTCGCGGACAATGTCGCGGACGCGCTCAATGTTTTCAGAAAATTCGGCTTTGATGCCGGCGCGGGAAAGGGGCTGGCGGCCGAGACGCGAAAGGCAGGCTTCAACCGTTGCAAAGTTGAAGGGATTGAGGTCCCAGACTTGAGCGTCGGAAAACTCAAGGAAATCGCCCTTGAGGAGCGCGCATACCTTTTCGTACGAGCGGCCGACGTCGATCACGCGAGTGACGCCGCCCGCAGCGAAATTTGCCAAGGCCAGTTCATTGAGCACGACTGACTTGCCGCTCCCGGGCTTGCCCACCACCGTCGCGGAAAAGCCGCCCGCGTTGTTGGCAAAGAGATCAAAAATGGCGGTCTGCCCTTTGCGGCCGATGCCGATCAGCTGCGGGAGCAGCTCGCCGGTGCCTGCGCGCCGCCCGGTTCCGGTTGATTCGGTTTTGACGGGAAAGGCGCTCACGGCGCCCGGCACCGTGCGGCGCGGAAAGCGCTTCAGCATCGCGGCTTCGGCCATCAGCGCGGGCGTGGCGCAAAGCGGGATCGCCTGAAAGAGGTTCTGCATGTGCATGGCAAGCGCCGGCTCAAAGAGAACGCCAGCACGCCGGCCGATAGCGGCTGCCGCGTGCACGCAGGCGTCTGCGCGATCTTCCGGTGCAAAGAGGAGAAGGCTCTGGGTCATCCGTGCGACGCCGCCTTCAGCAAAAGATGCGCGCGCGACTTCAAGCTCTTCCCCTTGGCGGTAGTAATAGCCGGTGATGCGGCCGACCGGCGTCTGATCCATCTGCCGGCACCGCATGAGGCGGCGTTCTGCATTCGCCCGCTCAGCGCGTTCATCCGGTATTTCAAGAATGGTCGTGAGTGCAAACGGACAAGGTATTTGCGCGCCGCCGCGGGTGGCTTCGCCGAGAAGCGAGGCGGTCGTCAAGAGTGAAATAGGTTCCGCGTAGCTTTCTGCCGTGAGGCCTGCCACGCGCACGCGGCAGCCTTCTCGCGTCGCACGGCTGGCTGCGGCCGCGCTGCTTTCATCATGGGGTGCGAGCGGCCCCCAGTAGGCAAAATCAATGCCGTCTCGATGGACGTGCGCGGTGGTACTCCGCGAGGTGACCTGAGCACGCAGTTCATCGAAGAGATTGGGCTGCTTCGGCACCCAAGCGCCTGCGCGCACCGCGGCTGGATTCAGCATTTCGCCCGCCGCTTCGAGCCACTCCGCCGGTCCCCAGACACGCAGAAAAAGCGCTGCAGGCTGGAGAACTGCGGTCATTGCTTCGCGGACTGCCACGGCTTTTTGGCGCGCTTCATCGTTTTCAGGCGAAAGGCCCTTGAGCACGACGGAAAGAAAAACTCGGAAATGCCGCACTTGTATCGCGGCATTGGGGAAAGGCTGCTCGAAAGCGCCTTCTTTCAAGCAATACGCTCGAGCTTCGGCTTGTCGCTCGATAAAAGCCCGGGTATCAGGGGCAGCAAGGGATGCGGCGGAGAGACGCGCGCTTTGCCAGGCATCGACAAAAGCTTCGACACGGGGTGAGGCATAGGCGGTAAGCGCCACGATGGACCCGATCGGCATGTCCGTGGCGACAAGCGCATGCAGGGACTGCCGGATGCTTTCGTCAACGCCTGTCTGGCCGGCGAGCTCAATCACGAAGCCGAGATCGCAGCCGCCCTCAGGGTCCGAAACAGCAAAAAGTTTTTCCTGCGGGTCGCAGTCAAGGACAGGGAGGAGGTCCGAAAGCGCGTCATATATGGAACCTGCGCCCCGTCCGACGCCATAGGCAGCCAGGCGGTCGTCAAGCGTCAGCGTGCTCTTGATGCTGCCAAGACGTTCAGCCGCGAGCGCACAGGCGCTTCGTCGGAGAGCTGCAGCCTCGGCCGCGAATTTCCCGCACACGCTGCGGCAGGCGCGGGCGGCGCCGGAAGACTTGAAACTCATGGCAGCTCCTTCAAAGCATTATGTTTATCAGCGTTGATGGCTCTGGAACCGTCTCCGTAGCCGGGCGACTGAAAAGGATCTTTGGTGCGAGATGCGTCGGCAGGGCCGGACGAGAAGACTCGGCTCGAATTCGGGCGGTCAGCGTTGCCGCTTTGCGCGGCTTCCGCGGCATGTCGTCCGAAAGGTATGGCCATGAGTGCCGGTCCCGCGTCGGCATTGCGCCGGGCAGCCGTCGCCCACTGCGCTTCGCGGATGCGCGCGTAGAGAAGCGCTGCATCGTGCAGGTCGCCGTCAGCGTCGGTCCATGGCGCTACCCAAATTCGAAGCAAAAGCTCGGGCATTCTGCGCGGCAGCGCCTCTTCAAGACTTGCTTCGCGGATGCGCTGCGGCTGAAAGGCTGCGCTTTCCAAAGCCGACGACTGAGGTCGATCCGATTCAGTCAGCGGGCTGGGCGATGGGGCAGCCTTTCTTTCAGACTTTTCTACAGCCTTCCCGCTGGCCGCTTCAGCCTCCTCTTCAAAAGAGATAGCGACGTAGCCGTCCGTGGAACGAAGACGATGAGAACGCATCGTTTCTTGACTGGCTGTTGCCTTTGTTTGATCGACCTTATCTTGCTGGTACGGAAGCGCCCCAGCTTCAGAGGCGGCGTAAGTCGCCGAGAGAGAGCTGCAAGCCACGCCTGGTTCTGCTGGGCAAGAGAAAGTCGATGCTGCATCAAGTCCCGTGAGGGTTGAGCAGCCGCTCAGCAAAGTCGTGCCTAATAAAAGTTGAAATCGCAAAAATCTTAATCGCATGTCTACACGCTTATTCCTATGGGATACAGCTGCGTTCGGGAAGACGTTTCTATTGTTCATGGCGAAAAGGCTCAGGATGCCGGTAATCCGGCATCCTGAAAATCGATGAAGCACGAGTCCTAGTTCGGGGATTCCAGCAGGCAGTGCCAAAGTGCATCCGTGGTAGCGTCAAGATGCTTTGCACACGCGACGATATGACAGCGCAGAGAATGCCAAGGACAGCGCATAGGCTCGAGCATGAGGGCTTCATGCCTCGAGCGATCGGGTATAAAGCGCGTCTGCTGCACGGCATGTGAGCGAAAAGCACGAAGATGCAAAGCCTCCGGTGCGCAATCCAAACGCGAAAGCCATTCGCCAAACTCGCTGCGCCGAAGTTGTGGTTTTGTGGCACGCTCAAAGGCAGCCTTGGCGACACGCGTGAGGAGCCGCTCTACGTCTGCTAATTCAAAAAAGTCAGACGTGACCGAGACTTGAAGGGATTTTGGGAGGCTGTTGGAGATAGACCTCACGGTTTCAAGTGCAGAATGGGTGACATCCGCTTCGTCGACTGGAAGACTTCCGACTTTGGGCAGAGAGCTGCAGAAGGCACGAAGCCGATCGGCGAGCGTACGAGCGGCCAGAGCATCATCTACAGCAGCCCGGTCCGCTGAAGAGGAGGAAGTGCACGCCACATGAAGCGCGCGGAAAATAGTGAGTCCTTGCAGAACCGGTTGACGTTTGCAAAGGATTTTGAACCCATCAAAGCCAAAGTGCTCTCTGTAGAGTGCGGTTGAGTGCGAGTTTTCCTCAAGCGGTGCAACTTCGGTCCCAGAAGCAACAAAATTTGACAGGGCCAAAAGAGCTGATCTGTAAAAATCGTGATCAGCACAAAGACTTTGGAAAATTTTGCGCCAGCGGACCGGCGTCACGGCCTGAAGCGTCTGCATTTTCACTTTTCTCTGACAAAGCTCGCCATAGCTCTGATCGAGAGAGATAGTCCCAGGACAAAGTCGCCGGAGCTCCGTTTCTGCTGCAAGAAAGGCCGTCACAAGATGTGCGACAAAACGGCTCGGTTGATCCGCTACGCCTGGGCGCAAGATTACAAAAGCCGTTTTCGGACGCATCTGTCGTCGGGCATAAAGAAAGTGAATCGAATGTAAACAGTGGTCGTTTCGGATCAGAAATGATTGCATGACTTCATCAGAGGTCGACCCAGCCGATTTTTCCTGAGCCACGATAATGCGGTCGATTGCTTTCTTTTCAGTGATGAAGCCAACGGACGCCGCGGCATCAGCCGACAGGCGCTCAAAGGACAAAAAACGTCCCAGGATGCCCAGTTCTTGGTCGCTCACCAACGCGCCAGAGGTACCGAACGGCGATCGGTACTGCAGAGCGGGCGCCCCTTCAAAATCGGGCTTTATATGCACCTGTACGATGAGCGGCGAGCTTACAAGCTTCACAGAGAGGGGCCACGGCAGCTGCAAGCCAGGCTGCTTGACAGCGTCCAGAATTTTTCGCTTGTGGGATAGGCAAGCCTCAGTAATTCGGTCACGATGAATGAAAGCCAAAATGTTTCTCCTTACTCAGGGATTTTCAAACACTTTTTCGGGTGCAAAAGATCCTCGGGCAAAAAATCCCGATAATTCATGCGGAAAAATCGTCAGCTCGAGCAGCTCTAGCAGCTTATTGCCTTAAAACAATGCAAAGCAGTTATGCAATCAAAGCTTTAAAACGCATATATCTAACGCAAAAAGCGCTTTCAAGTCAGACTTGAATAATTTGCTAAGCGGACATGAAAAAACATGGTCTTTAAGTGCTGGTTGAGAGCCTTAAAGGCACACTTGACTTAAGCGCGTAAGATCGAACTCATTTTTCCCTCGAGTCAGCAGTTGCTTATCGAAATGGGGAAGAAAAGCACAATTGCTTCCAATAATTCTCTCTGTCCGTAAAATGCTGGCAACCAGGGGACTACCGAAAGATACAGCCGAATTTGAAAATGGAAAGCTGTTCTTTTTTCCGGATTGAGAGTACGCATCATGCCCGGACCGATTCGCTTCACAGATCAAATCGATCGATGAAAAACGCGGACATTGACTTGCATTGAGAGTCGGAAGTATGGCGCAGAATGCAGGCATGATGAGACTTTTTTTTAGCTTGAGGGCTTCGGATTTTACACGCAGCAATTCAAAAAAGAAAGACTGAAATCGGTGAGAAGGAACAGATGCCGGGCATAACATTTGATATTGCCGGCATGTCTAAAAGTATGTGAGCAACTACTTATTTCTGCCGCCTTCAGCGTTGATGCCTTTCAAAACGCCGGCGGAAAAACCGAGGCTTTGAAAGCAATTCCCCCGTCCCGCAAGGGAATTTAAATTTAGGAAATTCTTGGCGCTGAGGTTCGATGCCGTAAAAAACTTATTGAGAGTTCCGCCTAAGTAAAGAATCTTAGGAGGGTCTTGGCGGCAATCGAACGCCAATTAAATTTGGAAAAAGTTACAAAGACTTACAATTCGAGTGGACATTGTTTTTTCTTTTTGAGCCTCGCCGGCCGCCGCACACACCGACCGGGATTGCGGATGGCGGCGCGATTTGTCGCCAAAAGGATGGGAAAGGGCGACCATAAAGGGGGTTAATTTTTAAAAGAATTCAACGAATTAGAGCGAGAAATGAAGAAGTTGATCCGACAAAGGCGAGCTCCGATTATTTCCTTAGATCCCGGGACAGAAAACAAGCTGTTCGTTGTAGACAATGGCAAAACGGCTTCAGCGCTGCGACGACCGACAAACGGCATCAAAGGAATCGGAAGCCGAAAAGAACATCAAGAAAATCGCCAAGAGAAAGACAACATGACCACGCACTTTAAGAAATCCGCATTGGCCGCAGCCGCGCTCGCAGTTATGGGTGTTGCGGGCTTCATCGCCGCGCCCCAGGCTGAGGCCCGCGGGATTACCGTTGCGCTTGCCAATTCCTTCACGACGCTCGATCCCTACGACGCCACGGACGTCATTTCGCGTCAGGTGTCGAAATCCTTTTACGAAGGGCTCTTCGTCTTTGACAAGGACATGAAGCCGCAGCCGCAGCTCGCTGAATCCTATGAAGTGAGTCCCGACGGCTTGGTCTACACAATTCGGCTCAAGCAGAACGTGCCGTTCCACGACGGGACGGAGTTCGATGCCGAAGCCGTGAAGATCAACTTCGACCGCGTGCTCGATCCCAAGAACGGGCTTTCGCGCTACACGTACTTCAATTTCGTCGACAAAGTCGAGGTGGTCGACAAGTACACCGTGCGCTTTACGCTCAAGAATCCGATGTCGGCCTTCATTGCCCGCCTGGCGAACGGGACGGGGCAGATGATCTGTCCGAGCGCAATCAGCAAGGAAGGCAATGACGGCCTAGCGTTCCGGCCGTGCGGCACGGGCCCGTACCTTCTGAAGGAATTCAACCCGAGCTCGAAGCTCGAGGTCGTGAAGAATCCGAATTACCGCATCAAGGGGCTTCCGAAGCTGGATTCGATTACGTGGCTGCCGGTGCCGGAGAACCAGACGCGCGTCAACATGCTGCTCACGGGCGAGGCCGACTACGTGCACAGCCTGCCGCCCGAGCTCTATAAGCGCCTCGAAGGCCGCGACGGGCTGACGCTCTTCAACTTCCCGTCGATCTATCAGCGCTGGCTCACGATCAACATGCTCCACAAGCCCTTCGACGACATTCGCGTTCGCCAGGCAATCGCCTATGCGATCAACAAGAAGGCTTATGCGAAGGTCGTTTTCGACGGCTTCGCGCGTCCCGCTTCGAGCGTGCTGCCGCCCGAAATCCCGGGCGCTGTGAAGTTTGAAGACTGGCCTTACGACCCCAAGAAGGCCCGCGAGCTTCTGAAAGAGGCCGGCTACCCGAACGGCTTCAAGACGCAGCTCTGGGGCGCCTTCAACAATACGACCGTCAACAAGGGCCTGCAGTTCCTGCAGCAGCAGCTGCGCCAGGTCGGCATCCAGACCACCACCCGCGCGCTCGAAGCGGGGATCATGGTCGATGAAGTCGACAGCCAGACCGACGCCGAGAAGGCCCCCGTGCGGCTTTGGTTCGTGACGTGGTCGAATTCGACGGGCGAGCCCGACTGGGGCCTGCGTCCCTTCTTCGATTCGCGCGCGACGCCCCCGCACCTCAACAACACGTCCTATTACATGAATCCGGCGCTCGATGCGCTCTTCGACAAGGGACTCGCTGAAGTGTCGCCCGAAAAGCGCGCGGAAATCTACGGCGAAGTGCAGAAGATCATCTGGAACGATGTGCCGGCCGTACCGCTTGGCTTTGACAACATTCTGGCTGGCGTGAACAAGAATCTCGTGAACTTCCAGCCGACGCTCGATTCAGGCTTTGACTTCTACAACGCTGCCTGGCAGGAATAGCGGATTGCTTCGCTCGCTTCTCCTGAGAAGCTTCAACGCATAATGAAAAGCCCCGTCGACAATTCGTCTTCGGGGCTTTTTGCTGTTGCTGCCGCGAGGAAGCGGGCGAGTGAGGCAAAGGAGCGCTGCCGCGAGCGAGAAGCCATGGATCGTCGCGAAGGCGGGCTTAGTCGGAAAGACGCACGCCTTGGCTCACGACAATGTCGACGGGGCTCCCTGCATCAACCTCGAGCACGGGGAGAATCTTTTCGGCGAGCCGCAGGAAATAAGCGCTGATGCGGTCCATGCCCTTCGCGAAGCCGTCGCCGAGCCCGCCGCGCCAGGCGTTGGCGTAGTCAACGGTCTGCGTCCCGGAAGAGAGCGAGGTTGTCGTCGTTTGGGACGAGAGCGACACCGCGCGCCCGATTCCCTGGAGCATGGAAGTCGAAATCGCGGCGGCGATGGCCTGTCCTCGAATGCCGCCCTTGCCGTCCGCGCCCACGGCGTAGCCTGAAATTCGGACGTCGAGCGTTTCGCCGTTCTTCCCGACGCAGGAGAGTCTGTCGAGCCGGATCTGCACGCGCTCGCTTGAAAGATCCCCGGTGGCTGCGCCCGTCAGCATGCAGGCATCGATGTTGGTGCGCCACTTGTTGGGAAGAATGGCGGCGTTTTCGACCTTCATGAGGACGGGCATCGGATC
>ERZ779729.2418-NODE-2418-length-11072-cov-2.582373_pt1 | contig 11072 bp, 8 predicted proteins | sample MGYA00511072_ERZ779729 | MGnify/ENA primary metagenome ERZ779729 (study PRJEB29588, sample SAMEA2156675) | human gut metagenome | biome: human gut; feature: human-associated habitat; material: faeces | place: Denmark | collected 2008/2010 ...
ATTAGGATATCTCGATGAGATTCCGGTATGTACCGGATACGAGATCAACGGAGAAGTGACAACCGAATTCCCTGTGACCAGTCTCTTAGAGAAGGCAAAGCCGGTATTCACAAAGCTTCCGGGATGGAAATGTGACATCCGCGGTATCAAGAAGTATGAAGAACTTCCGGAGAACTGCCGCAAGTACATTGAGTTTATCGAGGGACAAATTGGATATCCGATCACCATGGTTTCCAACGGACCGGGAAGAGATGATATCATTTACCGTGAGTCTTCTCTGAACAAGTAATCGAAACAAGTAACAGAGCCTGTAAAAAGCAGCGAATCGAATCTGATCCGGTTTGCTGCTTTTAGAGTATAAGAAAGCCTATGCAGATAGAAGTAATAATTGAAAAAAAATTACATAAACTTAATGCGGAAGAAGGAAAAACCATTTTAGAGACACTTCAGGAACATGGAATCCATGTGCTGACAGCGCCATGCGGCGGCAGGGGAAGATGCGGAAAGTGTACCGTAGAGGTGGAACATATGGGAGAAGTACTCGCCTGTATGACAAAAGTAACCGATGGTATGCGTATCACAATTCCGAAAGTGCAGCTTCGCGCACAGAAGTCTAAAATTGCAGAAAACGGAACGGTCACACATTATCCGGCGGATGACGGAGAAGGGCTGGATGCGGCATGCGATATCGGTACGACGACGGTGGTCTGCCATTTGATCGATGGAAAGACAGGAGAAAAGCTGGCAACGGTCAGTGAACCAAGCGCACAGAGAAGTTTTGGTGCAGATGTGCTTTCACGTATTCAGGCAGCCGAAGCAGGAAAACTGGAAATATTAAAAGAACAGATTATTTTTCAGATCGCACAGATGCTTCGGACACTGCAGAAAAAAACAGGGAGAGGGGAACAGATTCATCGTCTTGCTGTGGTGGGAAATACGGTAATGTGTCATCTGTTTGCGGGAATTTCGCCTGTTTCCATCGGGGTGACGCCGTTTATGCCGCAGGAATTCTTTGGAAAAGAGTATACCGGAGAGCAGCTGGGACTTACGGATTGCAGATCGGTATACATAGCACCGGCGGTTGCAGGATTTGTCGGAGGAGATATTACGTCGGATCTTTTGGCAGTGATGCAGAAGAAACCTAAAGAGAAAGTGCTTCTTCTGGATATTGGAACGAACGGAGAGATGGCTGTCGGAAACGAAGATCAGATTTATTGCTGTGCCACGGCGGTCGGATCTGCATTTGAAGGTGCGGAGATGGCGATGGGAATGCCGGCAGCGGCCGGAGCGATATCCCATGTCTGGCTCGACCAGCGAAGAATCCGGGTGCAGGTAATCGGAGACGAGGAGGCGTGTGGTATTTGCGGTTCCGGTCTGATTGATGCACTTGCGGTAATTTTAGAGATGGGGCTTCTCGATCACACAGGATTGTTAAAGCAGAAACAGTCGGTTTCGGTTGCCTACCGGAAATACCTGGGAGAATATGCAGGGCAGCCATGTGTCTGGCTGGCGCATAAGGTATGTGTGACGCAGGAAGATATCCGGGGACTACAGCTTGCAAAGGCAGCATTTGCAGCCGGAATGCGGATTCTGCTACAGGACAGTCATACTTCTTATGAACAGCTGGATCAAGTCATTCTCGCAGGTGGTTTTGGCAGCTATCTGAAAAAAGAATCGGCAGCGGCGATTGGACTGATCCCAAAGGAATTACTTCCGATTACGGATTCAGTTGGAAATGCAGCCGGAGAAGGCGCAGTATCAGCAGCTATTTCAAAAAAAGCAAGAGAGCAGCTTTCCATAATTCAGAAAAGTATGCATTATATAGAACTGTCTACCCATCCGGATTTTTCACAGGAATATATGAACCAGATGGATTTTGATGGAAGCGAGCGATAGAAAGGGAAAAAATGATAGAACTGATAGAGGTATTAAAAGCCGTATTATTTGGAATTGTGGAGGGCGTGACCGAGTGGCTTCCCATCAGCAGTACCGGGCATCTGATTCTGCTGAATGAAGTGGTCAAACTGAAAGTAAGTGATGAATTTTACAGCATGTTCGAGGTCGTGATCCAGCTGGGAGCGATTCTTGCGGTCGTTGTTTTATTCTGGAGCCAGATCTGGCCGTTTGGAAGAAAAAACAATGTAGCACCTTTGACAAAACGGGGACCGGGCGCATGGATCAAAACAGATATTTTTAAATTGTGGTTTCATATTCTGGTTTCTACCATTCCGGCAGCGGTGATTGGTGTTCTTGCGGATGACTGGGTGGAGGAACATTTTTACAATTACCAGATGGTATCTGTCATGCTGATTCTGTTTGGTATTGCGTTTATTCTGATTGAGAATTCCCATAAAGGAAAAAATTCCAGAATCAATTCGCTTGCAGATATCGGTTACGACACGGCACTTTTTATCGGTCTGTTTCAGCTGATCGCTGCAATCTTTCCGGGAACCTCCCGGTCTGGTGCAACGATTGTCGGAGCACTTTTGATCGGAGTGTCCAGAACCGTTGCGGCAGAGTATACGTTTTTCCTTGCCATTCCGGTTATGTTTGGTGCCAGTATCTTAAAGATTGCGAAGTTTGGACTGGATTTTTCGACATCCGAGGTCGTTATCCTGTTTGTGGGATGTGTCATTGCATTTGCGGTTTCCCTGATTGTTATCCGTTTTCTGATGGGATATATTAAAAAACACGATTTCAAGGTGTTTGGATATTACCGGATCATTCTTGGCATTTTTGTGCTGGCGTGTGGATTTTTAGGAGCATTACATGCTTAAACTATATATCCGGCCGGTCTGTTTCCAGCGTCCGGAAGAAGAGGAGAATTCGCTGTCTCTTCTTGTGGAGAGCCGCAGGGAGAAAGTAAGAACAATAAAAGGAAAAGAAAACCGCAGCAGATCCATTGCGGCGGGTCTTCTGCTCCGGCATATGCTGCTGGAAGAACAGATCCCTTATGCCGAAGAATCTTTTGGGCTGGAAGGACATGGAAAGCCGCGTCTGAAAAAAGATGGGGTTTTCTTTAATTTAAGCCATGCGGGAGCATACGCAGTGGGAGCACTGTCGGATGTCCCGGTAGGTGTGGATGTGGAACAGCAGAACCGTTTTTGGCAGGAAGCCCGCAATCAGAGGCTGGCAAAGCGGATATTAACGGAAGCGGAATGGAACTGGTGGAAAGATGCCGGGGATGATCCGCAGGAACTGCTCCGGTTCTGGACAAGAAAAGAAAGCTATGTGAAAATGACCGGGGAAGGAATGACAAAGGCATTTCATACCGTGGATACCCTGCATGGGAAATACTATAAAGAAATTCCGCTGGGAACCATAAAAGACAGATATCTGATCAGTGTCTGTACGCAGGAAGATAGGACTTGCGATTTTGTATGTAAAATGTTAGATTAATATCTGGAGGCAGAATATGCATGATGAATTAACAAAAAAGGATATTGAAAAAATGGAGGCAGAGATTGAACACCGGAAGCTGGTGGTTCGGAAGGAAGCCCTCGAAGATGTAAAAGAAGCACGTGCCCAGGGAGACCTGAGCGAAAATTTTGAATATAAGGCAGCCAAAAAGTTCAAAAACGAAAATGAAAGCCGTATCCGTTATCTGGAAAAAATGATCAAGACAGCAGTGATTGTTTCTGAAGACTCTCCGGAAGATGAAGTTGGAATGAACAATACCGTCGATATTTATTTTGAAGAGGACGATGTGACGGAAACATATAAACTGGTGACAACAGTCAGAAGCAATTCACTGAAAAATCTGATCAGCAGGGAATCACCGCTTGGCGCAGCTATTTTCGGGCATAAAGTCGGAGATCGCTGTGAAGTTCATGTAAATGATAATTATTCCTATTTTGTGCAGATTAAGCGTATTGTCAATACTATGGATGACGGCACAGATGAGCTTCGAAAATTTTAACAACAGGAGAAAAATATGAAAGTATCGGAAATTTTAAAGAAGAATGAGGTGACAATCTCATGTGAGATTTTCCCGCCAAAACAGGGAGCACAGCTTCAGAATTACAAGGCAATCGCAGCAGAAATCGCAAAGTTGAAACCGGCATATATCAGCTGTACATATGGAGCAACCGGCGGAACGAGTGATTATACCGTAGAGATCGCAGATGCGATCAACTCTTATGGGGTGCCGGCAATCGCACATCTGACCTGCGTCTCTTCCACAAGAGAAAAGGTACATACTGTAATCCATGAGCTGAAAGAGCGCGGAATCGAAAACATCCTTGCACTTCGCGGGGATATTCCGACAAACACGGATTTTCCGCTTCCGGATCAGTATCACCATGCGATTGAACTGATCCGCGAGATCAAAGAGGCAGGAGATTTCTGTATCGGCGGTGCATGTTATCCGGAGGGACATCCGGAGGCTGCCAATATGAATGAAGATCTGGATCATCTGAAAGAAAAAGTGGATGCAGGCTGTGAATATCTGACCACACAGATGTTTTTTGATAATAACATTTACTATCGTTTTCTGTATAAGGCACTTGCCAAAGGAATTGATGTTCCGGTGACCGCCGGAATCATGCCGGTTACTAATGCAGCACAGGTGAAGAGAACGATTTCCCTGACCGGAAATCTGGTTCCTGCAAAATTCTTAAGTATTGTGGATCGTTTTGGGGACAACCCTGCAGCCATGAAACAGGCTGGAATTGCCTATGCAACCGAGCAGATCATTGATCTGATTGCCAATGGAGTCAACCACATTCATATTTATTCCATGAATAAACCGGATGTCGCAGCGGCGATCATGAATAATCTGTCACAGATTTATGTGAGAGAGCAGGCATAAGAATGAAGAAAAAGGAAGAACAGCTGGTCCGTAAAGTGACCGATATGATACAAAAAACGCGGGAAGGAAAACTGCACTGGGATATTCAGTGCCAGACTACCGAGTACAACGATCCGGCGAAGAAACCAGTGGAAACCGAAGAGGGAGAGACATGGGTGATTGATGAGTGTTTTGTTTCCTATCACTGTATGGATCAGGAAAAAGAATTTCTATTGGTTTCTTATGAGCAGATCTACACCTGCGGAGAGAAAAAGAAGTCCTGCAATTTGATTTTTCTGCCACCGCTTGGCATCCGCTTCTTCGATGTGGATGTTTTAGCTCCGTATGCAGTGGAGGCGGATCAGATGCTGATCTACGAAGTACATATGCTGTGGCTGACCGTGCTTGAGCAGTATAAAAAAGATCCACAGAGCATGGAACTGGATGTGACAGGGCGCGAGCTGGTACTGCAGCAATAAAAATGAATATACAATGTGTATAATAAGTTGAAAAAACCTCTGGAATTTTTAGACAAAATTTCCAGAGGTTTTTTGGCAGTTTTTCCAACTTTATTTCGTATACATTTTCAAGTATAATGAAAGACGAAAAAACCCGAAAAATCATTCAAAAGGAGGAAAAAATGGGAGAGAGAAGGTTTTCAACAAAGAACCGTTTTGTAAGTTTTTTACTTGCAATTGCGATGGTTCTGACACTTTTACCGATTGGGGCGGTACAGGCAAAAGCAGAAGGCAGCAGACAAATTATTATGCACTTCAGAAATTCTACAAATTGGGAGGCTGTTTATACGAAAATAGCCGAAGGAAAGAGCTGGACGGCTGTTGATGGTTATGGTTATGCAAATAGCTGGCCAGGAGCTGAAGTAGAAAAAGATTCTGCAAATGAAGGCTGGTATAGCTTTACAATTAGCACAAATTCAGAGAAGGAATTCCATTGTATATTTAATAATAAAGATCATGGTAAGCAAACTGCTAATATAAATTTTAAAGTAGAAAATTCTAAAATAGAAAAATGGGTTACTGGTGAAGGCGATCAGGAAACGGTAATTATGGATCAGGCGCCGGAAGGATGGAAAGAATCTGCAAGTAATGCTCCGGTAAAACCGGTTATAAATGTTCAGAGTCCGGTTGTAAACGAGGATCGTACAGTTACTTTTAATTTGGATGCAACAGGCGAGTATAAAGATGCTGAAGATGTTTGTCTTATGGGAACTGTTGAAGGAACTGACTGGACAAACGGATTACCAATGAATAAAGTCGGTGATAAGTTTACAGTAACGGTTCCTAAACAAAATCCTGGAATATATGGGTATAAGTATAAAATTGGGACTAGCTGGATCACAGACCCTGCAAATGATGCCATGACAGATGGCAATAGTAGATTAGTAGTTCCGGGACTTGAATCAAAAAATATGGAAGCTTTGGCTGGTAAGGATCTCGAACTTCCGAAAACATTAAAGCTTTATGGCGATGATGGAACAAGCAGTGATGAAACAGTTTCATATACATTAAAAGACCCTTCTTTAAGTGATAAGGTTACATTGAAAGATGAAACAATCAATGTGAAAAAAGGCAGTGGAATAAAAACTGTTGATTTAATTGCAACCGCTGGAAATGAAAAGTCCGATGTTACCGTTAACGTTGTACAAAAGCAGTATAAAGTAACAATTAATATGTATTCTCCAGATTTTGAAATGAAATCTGGTGTATCTGATGTATATATATATAATAAAAATGGTGCTGAAAAGGAATTTGTTCCTTTAAATAATACAATAGAAGACACAGAAAATAATGTGACTTGGTTACAGGGAACAACTTATGTTTCGTTTAATTCGCTTGGGATTATTGGAAGACCAACGGCGGGGTCATGGGATGGACAGGATAGTAATCAGTATTATGTTATTAATGAGGAAAAATCAGAAATAACCTTATGGTATGTGTTTGGGAAAAAACCGGTTATAGAAAAACCGGTCATTACCAAAGCAGATCCAAGGTATCTGTGTCTGGAATATGAAAATGATACTTTGACAACCACTCCGGAGTTTTATTCATGGACTACTGGTATTGAAGAGAAAGTACGCAAACCATTTGAATCTGATGGGAACGGAAAATGGAAGATCAAAGTTCCTGTTAAATCAACTTGCACGAAGGTTGATTTCGTGGTTGTGCTGGATCCTTCCGGCTCTGACTGGATCAAGGATGGAGGAGATCACTCCATTGCATTCCCACAAGAGCAGAACGTTGTATGCGCAAGCATGAAAAAAGGGGAAGAACCAGTATTAAGTGCTCCTTATAACAAGGGGTATGAAGTATTGCCAAAAGAAAATAAAATTGCATTTTATTTTCGGGATGATAATGCATTGATTGAGGATAAGCTTTCAGATATGAACGTGTCTGTAGATATCGATGGCAAAGAATATCCAATGACTTATAATGCAGAGAATAAGCGTTTCGAGTATAACTATAATGAATTAAAAAGTGGACGTACACTTTATCGTTATAAAGTGGGAGAGAAATATATTTTAGACAAGTATAACGATAAGAAGGAGAAGAAAGATGGAAACGATTATTCCTATATTGAGTATTATAAACTGAATGCTTCTATTCAGGCAGAAGTAATGAACGCTTCATTTAATTATAACGAGAATAATGTTGTAAAATTCACGGTAAATCAGGACGAGAATGAGAAGAAATTAGAAGTTGCATCTGCAAGCATTGATGTTTCTTCTTTAGGTGGAAGTAGTGCATTAGCAATTGTACCAGATTTACAGGCTGTAACAATTTCAGCTACAACTGATACAACATTAGGAAAAAAGACATTGCCAATTGTTGTAACAGATCAGTATGGAAATGAGTATACAACAAGTGTACAGGTGGAAGTTGCTGCACGTAACAAGAAGAATGCAGATGATTTTGACTGGGATGAATCAGTTATTTATTTTATGGTAACGGATCGTTTCTTTGATGGAAATGAATCAAACAATACAGCAAGCGGAGCAAAGACTTACGGAAAGGATAATGCAGGTCTGTATCATGGTGGTGATTTCGCAGGAATTACACAAAAGTTAGACTATTTAGAGGATTTGGGAATTAATACAATCTGGATTACTCCTATTGTAGAAAATATTCCGGGAGTTACGGTAACTGACACGGGAAAAGAAGATGTTCCGTACAATGCTGCATACCATGGATATTGGGCAAGCGATTTTACAAAACTGAATCCAACGCTTGGAACAAAAGAAGAATTCCAGACATTGATCGATCAGGCACATAACCGCGGTATTCGTATTATGGTAGATATTGTGGTTAACCATGCCGGATATGATACGGACTTTGGTGATATGATCCGAAGCGGAGAAGATATTGTATCTGGAAGTGATCAGAAAGACTCATTAAGCAATTTACCAGATTTCAGAACAGAAGACCCAGCAGTCAGTGCACAGCTTGTAAAGTGGCAGACGCAGTGGGTAAAGGATTTTGGTATCGATTATTTCCGTGTAGATACGGTTAAGCATGTTGAAAATGATACATGGACAGAGTTAAAGAATGCTTTGACCAAAACTGATCCGAATTTTAAGATGATTGGAGAGTATGCAGGAGGAGGTTATGCTTCTAACGGTAATACATTAGGAACCGGCGAAATGGATTCTGATCTGGATTTCGATTTTAATGATCAGGCAGCTAATTTTGTAAAAGGAAATATTTCTTCTGTAGAAAATTTCCTGGCATCCAGAAACAGTGCGTTAAATAATACTTACATGACAGGACAGTTTCTTGGAAGTCATGATGAAGATGGATTTAAGCAGAAACTTTTGGATGGTGGAATGAAAGAAGATGCAGCAACTGCAGCATCCATGGTCGCAGCAAGCCTGCAGATTACGGCAAAAGGACAGCCAGTTATTTATTATGGGGAAGAGATTGGCCTGACAGGATTAAATAATTATCCATATCAGACAAATCGTTATGACTTTGACTGGTCAATGGTAAACAATGACAATAAGACATATCAACATTATAAGAAGATGCTTTCCATCCGTAATGCATACACAGATGTATTTGCAAGAGGTGACAGAAAAACGATCGTTGCATCCGATGAAAAAGGCTATGATATTGTATCCAGAAGTTATCAAGGAACTAAATTATATGTTGGTTTAAATATCAAGGGTGCTGCACAAACTGTAGAAGTTCCGGTAAGTGAAAGCAACGGAACAATTTTGAAAGATCTGTATTCCGGAACATCATATACCGTAAACAATGGCAAGGTAGAAGTAACCATTCCTGCAGCTGCAGACGGTGGAACCGTTGTTTTGAAAAAGAACTCTTCCGGCGGAAACTCATCCAGCGGAAGCTCATCCAGCAGTGGAAGCACAACAACCGAAACCAAGCCTTCGGAGGATATTAAGAAAGACACAAAGACGGAGATTACTGTTCCATCAGAGAAACTTCCGGAAGGAACGAAAGCAAGTGTTACTGTGACCAAAGATGCCAGCGGAAAAGTAACAGCAGAGGCAGTCGTTAAAGCAACCGGAAAAACAAGCAAAACCGGTGTGAAAGCAACCGTGACTGCCGATGTGATCAAAGCAGTGACAGAAGCTGCCGGAACCAAAGATGTGACCATCACACAGGAAGTGAAGAAAGCGGACGGAACAACCGCATACACCTTACAGGTAAATGCAGCAGATGTCAAAGCGGGTGCAAAACTTGCTGTAATGAAGAAAGATGAAAAGACCGGGGAACTGGTTCTTGTAAACCAGAAAGCATACAAGGTCGCAAAGGATGGTTCTGTCTCACTGACATTTAAGGGTGAGGGAACTTATGTCGTAAAGACACAGGCTGAGGTAAAGGCTCAGGCAAAGCAGATCGCAAAAACCGTTAAGCCAGCAAAGACCACAGTAAATGTTGCTACAAAAAAGACAACCGTATTTAAATGGAACAAGAAGCTGAATATGGAAAACGTGGCAAAGATTACCTATAAGTCTTCAAAGAAGTCTGTGGTTTCCGTAAATAAAAATGGAAAGATTACTGGAAAGAAGAAAGGAACTGGAAAAGTGACCGCAGAGGTTACATTAAAAGACGGAACCAAAAAAACAGTAAGGATGAAGGTAAAGGTGAAATAAGCCAGAACCTTAAAACAATAGTTTTATACTCATTTTCTGCCATAGGGCTTACAGGGGGAAACCTCTGTAAGCCCTGATTTTATTAGACAACCAGGGGCTGCTGTGTTATACTCATTATGCTTTAGGAGGATGTAAAATGAAAAAATCATATGCAGTAATCACCGGTGCAAGCTCCGGAATCGGTAGGGCATTTGCAAGACAGCTTGCGGCAGAAGGATACCGTCTGGTACTGGTTGCGCGAAGAGAAAACCGGTTGCAGGCACTGGCAGAGGAATTAAATAAGAGTGGGACAGAAAGCATGATTATCACGGCGGATCTGTCCGAAAAAGAAGCGTGTTACCGTCTGATGCAGCAGCTGGAACCGGTTCCGGTCGGGATATTGATCAACAATGCGGGATTCGGTGATTGCGGCAGTTTTTTGGAGACAGATGCAGACAAGGAAATGCAGATGATTGATGTGAACGTCAAGGCCATGCATCTTTTGATGAAACTGATGCTTCGCCGCATGGAAAAGCAGGAGGGCGGTTACATTTTAAATGTCGCTTCTTCGGCAGGACTGCTTCCGGCAGGCCCTTATATGGCCACCTATTATGCGACCAAAGCCTACATGGCGAGTCTGACGCGGGCAGTGGCGCTGGAACTGAAGCAGAGAGGCAGCCGGGTGTATGTAGGGGCATTGTGTCCGGGGCCGGTGAATACGGAATTCAATGAAGTGGCAAATGTTGAATTTGCACTGGCCGGAATCACACCGGAGTATTGCGCCGGATATGCATTAAAGCAGATGAAAAGACGCAAAGTGCTCATTGTTCCGACGACTGAAATCAAGGCAGTAACGATATGCGGAAGATTTATTCCGCAAAATCTGCTGATCGCAATTACTGCACATCAGCAGAAGAAAAAGCTGAAAGCAGAGGACATATAAAATGGAAGAAATTAAAATAGGCTCTCATGTGGGAATGGCAGGAAAAGAGATGTTTCTGGCATCCGTGAAGGAAGCGGAGCGTTATGGGGCAAATGTGCTGATGCTCTACACAGGGGCACCGCAGAATACCCAGAGAAAAGAAATCAAAGACTTAAATATTGAGGCGGGCTGGGAGTATGCCACAAAGGCTGGAATCCGGGAAATCGTGGTTCATGCACCGTATATCA
>ERZ779729.2432-NODE-2432-length-11006-cov-3.318053_pt1 | contig 11006 bp, 7 predicted proteins | sample MGYA00511072_ERZ779729 | MGnify/ENA primary metagenome ERZ779729 (study PRJEB29588, sample SAMEA2156675) | human gut metagenome | biome: human gut; feature: human-associated habitat; material: faeces | place: Denmark | collected 2008/2010 ...
GGAGGAGATTTATTTCCACCTGCAAACGTAGTTTTGTTACTGATTCGTCTGCGGAGACCGGTTTTGCCGGCCGGTTCTCTTCAGGCGATCACCAACCTTTTGCTCTCCCTGGCCGGTGGAACTCTTCAAGGAGTGACCGTCCTCCCCATCCATACCTTCAAGCTTCCGTCCGCTGCCTGCAATCGCGTAAAATCCACCCATTCCTCGTACAAGACAATATTGCCGACTTTCTATCTGAAAGATGGATGTTTATATCTCCTCGAAAAAACGGAGACCCTATCCGGGTGGGAGAGGATGACTTATTTATAGGATGCGGTTCTGCAAAATCAATCAAACAAGTTTGTTGTTTTGCTCTCACCTTTCATTATATTTGCATAATATAGGATGCGGCTCGGCCATGCCAAATTTGAAAACAAAGTTTTTCATTTGTCATTGCTCTCACCTTTCACTATATTTGTTCTGTTTAGGGAATACAAATGGAAAATGAAGCGTTACTTTTCAAAAAGATGCAGCTGGGGGACTGGACTGCTTTTAATCTTTTTTTTAAAGAGTATATGGAGCAATTATATCTTTATGCGGTAGCTTTTGTAAAGGACAGGGCAGCTGCCGAAGATATTGTGCAGGATTCGTTTATTTATCTCTGGACAAACCGGGGGAAAATAAATTTTACAGGTTCAATATATGCTTATCTGTTATTGGCTGTGAAAAATAAAGCTCATCAGCAGGTAGAAGAAAAATACCGGGCGACTTTTCAGGCTGACGGAACAACAGGAGAGGGGGAAGAAGAATGGGAAGAGTTGCGGAATCGAGTGATGAGGGCTATAGATTGTTTGCCACCGAAATGCCGCGAAATTTTTATATTGGGGGCTGTCGAAGGATTGAAATACCAAGAGATTGCCCATGCTTTGGGGATTTCAGTCAATACAGTGAAGACACAGATGAAATTTGCTTACCGCAAAGTGAAATCACAAGTCGGCTCTGAAATGAATGTTTTGATTGTGATGTTTTGGTTGAGTAGTAGATATTTTTGAATATTAGACTGAAAGAATAGGTTTTGCATGGAGATCTTTCGGAATATTCCTAACCGGATCGAAACTCTCCCAGAAGTACAATAATATAACGAAACAGAATGATGGACAACTATATACAATGACGCTGATAAAATAAATAAAGTAGTATGTCCCGAAATTTAAAAAAAAAGTGAATATTCTTTTCACCCTTTTTTCCGTCCTTCCTGCTTTAATAACAGAAAGCAGGAAATATGGAAACAGATCACATTCTCCGATTATTACAGAAATGCTTGTCTGAGGGGCAACCCGAAGACTGGCAGCAACTTAGAAAAGAACTTGCCCGTGGCGGTCAGGAACAGGTACAGAAAGAGCTTTTTCTGTTGGGAGAGTTGAAGCCCGAGGATTTGAAAGCCGACCCTGAAAAATTATGGCGGCAAATTGCTGCCTGTCGTGCTGAGGGGGAGAACCGTAAATTCAGATTACCGAAAAGATGGCGTTATATTGCTGCTGCGGTCCTGCTGTTCATTACAATTGGAGTAGGCTATCTATTGAGACAGCAAAAACAACCGGTCCTCCCGTCTTTATCTGCTTTGCTGGAACCAGGAGAGAGAAAAGCTATCCTTAAATTTGAAAACGGAGAACAGATCGATTTGGGGAGGGTGGCTTCCGGTACTTTGTTGTCGAGGCAGGGGGTGACGATTTGTCTCGATTCCTTACAGGGGATTACCTATCTGCCTGCTTTTTCGGGAGAGTCTGAACCCGTGTACAACACCATTGAAGTACCCAGAGGGGGAGAATATCGATTGGTATTGCCGGATGGTTCGATGGTATGGTTGAATTCGGATTCTGAATTGAAATTTCCGATGAATTTTGCCGGTGAACGACGGAAAGTATTTTTGAAAGGAGAAGCTTATTTTGAAGTGGCGAAGGATGTTTCGGCTCCATTTCATGTGTACGTGAAAGGAGGGGAGGTTACCGTGCTAGGGACGAGTTTTAACATTTCAGCCTACAAGGAAGATGTTGCTTGGCAGACAACTTTAGTTAGTGGACGAGTGCAAGTAGAGGCTGATGACAGAATGGTTGTTATGAAGCCGACAGAGCAGTATTCGGTAGATCGACATACGGGAGAAGGGGTATTAAAGGAGGTTGATACAGAATTGTATACTTCGTGGGTAGATGGAAAGTTTTATTTTAACGCTTATGCTTTTGAGGATATTGTCAAAAAGTTGGAGCGTTGGTACGATTTCACGATGAATTATCAAGACGAGGAGATTAAACGGATGCATTTTTCCGGAACGATTAATAAACATCGTCCTTTAAATGAAGTGTTACAATTTTTGGAAAAAACGACAGATATTCATTTTGAAATTTCCGGAAAGAATATAACCGTGAGTAAAATAAAAAAGGGATAAGAGGTTGCGGCTCCTATCCCCAATGATTGTCAACGTCTTTAACTATTCATTGGCATGGCAGTTAAAGACAATTACAAACTTCAATGATCAAATATATGAAAAAAAATGATTGCAGAGAATTTTTTTACCCTTGGGGTAAAGTAAAAAAATGGTTATTTCTTATGAAATTGATTGCTTTTTTCCTTTTTGCGGGATTATGTCAGGTGAGTGCAACGGCTTTTGGACAACGGGAAACCGTAACATTTTCACGTGATGCGATGACTTTGGAAGAGATCTTTACGACGATCCGAAAACAATTACAGTATGATATTTTTTATAGTAACGAGGAACTGGATACTCATCAAAAAATTCAGTTGTCTGCTAGAAAAATGAATGTTGAGGGGGTGTTGAAAGAAATTCTTAAAGGAAAGTATTCCTATGAATTTATCGAGAAGACTATTGTCATTCGTCCTTTAAGAAAAATTGGAGTAGAACAGGAACAAGAAAATGTGATCAAAGGGAAAGTTGTAGATGTTCATGGAAAACCGCTTCCAGGAGTGACAATCCGAGTGGATAGTACGAGTTTAGGCTGTTCTTCAAATGTGGATGGAGAGTTTGAATTAACTTTAAGACAGGATAAAGGTCATTTGGTTTTTAGTTTTATTGGTTTTAAGACTAAACGAGTGGCTTTTACACGAGGCAAATTTCTTTCGGTGACATTGGAAGAGGAAGTGACGGAGATGGAAGAAGTCATTGTGAATGGAATGTTTACTCAAAATAGGAATAGTTATACCGGATCGGTGACAACGATGAAGGGAGAAGATATCTTGGCCGTGTCGAATACAAATTTATTGAAGGCAATTTCTGTGCTTTCACCCGGTTTGCGGCTTGTAGAAAATAATGAGATGGGCTCGAATCCGAATTATATTCCGGAAATTATTATTCGAGGAACAACTTCTATTGCTAGCCAGGGAGAATACGGGTTGAATACTCCGTTAATTATTCTGGATGGAGTGGAAATTTCTATTACGCAGTTGTACGATTTGGATATTTACGAGATTGAGCGAGTGGATGTTTTAAAAGATGCTTCGGCCACTTCAATATATGGAGAAAAGGCTGCGAATGGAGTTATTGTTATCGAGCGGAAAAAAGTTACGGATAAAAATATTCGGGTTCGTTATAATTTTGTTCCCGGTTTTGAGTTTCCGGATGTTGATTCTTACGATTATTGTAATGCGGCTCAAAAGTTGGAATTGGAACGTTTAGCTGGTTTATATAATACGGCTGATGGTAGTCTGGATGAAAGTTATAATGAAAAGTTCAAACGTATAAAAAAAGGAGTTGATACGGACTGGATGGCAAAGCCTTTGAGAAATTCGACTTCTTTTAGTCATTCGTTGAGTATGACTGGACGAGGTGCGGGAATGGATTATGGGGTAACAGCTAATTTTTCGGATAAACGAGGAGTAATGAAAGGGGATTACCGGAATAATTATGGTTTGTCTTTTTATTTTTCTTACCGGTTGGTAGATCGCCTTACGATTACTTATCGTGCCGATATAAACAAGACAGATACGAAAGCTTCGCCTTATGGCAGTTTTACAGAATTCGTGAAAATTAATCCTTATGATACTCCATTTAATGCTTATGGTGAGTGGAATAAGATACTTTCTTATGATTTCAGGAATCCGTTATATGATGCCTCGACGAGTAGTTTTGATAAATCGGAGAGTAAGACGATCACGAATAATCTGACATTACGTTGGGATATCTGGAAAGGTTTTTATTTGACCGGATCTTTTAGTTACTCGTTATCAGATTCGCAATCAGATAAATTTGTGTCACCCGATCATAGTTCCTTCGAGACGGAAACAGATCCAGGTAAACGAGGAAGTTATTTTATCTCCAATATGAGAGGGAAAAGCTGGCAGGCACGTATTGGATTAACATACAGCAAAACTTTGAGTGATAACGGTTCGATATTGACATTGAATGTGGGTGCTAATGCGAATAAGAGCAATAGCAATAGTAATAGTTTTTCTGGAATTGGTTTTTTGAAAGGGAATTTGACAGATATGGCTTTTGCCAATAGTTACCCGACTAATGGGCAGCCGAGTGGGAGTGAATCCTTGAGTTCTTCTGTTGGTGTGTTTGGTAATTTGAATATAATTTTTCTGAATCGTTATTTTGTAGATGGATCTTACCGTGTTTCCGGTTCTTCGAAATTTGGAAAAGATCGACGATTTGCTCCTTTCTGGTCTGTTGGGATAGGGTGGAATGCGCACAATGAATCGTTTTTGTCCGACTTGGGATGGTTTGATATTTTTAGAATTCGAGGTAGTGTAGGATATACTGGTAGTGTAAATTTTTCCGATTACCAAGCGATCACGACTTATCTGTATAAACAGGATAATAATTATCTGATTAGTATGGGAGCTTTACCGATTACTATGGGAAACGATCGTTTGAAATGGCAGACGACGGTAAAATATAATGTAGGAGCGACATTAGAAATGTGGGAAGGACGATTAAGTGCTAATTTTGATATTTATAAGGAAGACACGAAAGATTTGTTACTTTCGATTTCAACACCTCCTTCAATGGGTGTGACAAATGTGATGGATAATTTGGGTGAGACAAGAAACTGGGGATACGAGTGGTCATTATCGGGTTTATTGATAAAATCTAATCAATTGTATTGGCGAATGGGGCTTTCCGGGCATCATACGGAGAATAAATTGAAGAAAATCAGTAATTCGATGAAACGTCAAAATGACAGTGCGATGCGGGAGACGGGAGTTGCTGCGCCTAAAGTGCAGTTGGAAGAGGGGGAATCATCAACGGCAATTTATGCCGTGCCTTCACTGGGAATAGACCCCGCGACGGGACAGGAGATTTTCATTAAAAAAGATGGTTCTTACACGTTCTCTTATGATGTAAAGGATAAAGTTGCGTTGGGAAATACTGTTCCTTTTTTGCAGGGAGCTTTAACCACTTCCGTGGGGTATAAGGGATTTAGTATTTCGGCGGCAATGACGTTTACTTTCGGTGGAGATATTTATAATACAACTCGGGCTAGTAAAGTGGAGCGGATTAATCCTCAGGAAAATGTGGATGTACGTGCTTTTACCGAGAGATGGAAGAAACCCGGAGATGTTGTTCATTATACTGCACTTACGGATACCAAGAGTTACGTTCATTCAGAACGATTTATAGAACGGAAAAATGAAGTTTTTCTTTCTTCATTGAATTTCTCGTATGAATTTAAACGAGAATGGGTAAAGAAAATCGGGTTGAATAAATTAAGAATCGGGGTTGGATTTTCGGATGTGTTAAGAATGTCAACCGTGAAGTATGAGCGAGGTACGGCTTATCCTTATAGTAAAGGGTACAATTTTACGATTAGTCCAACTTTTTAATCATCATTTATCATGAGAAAATATTGTATATTATTTTTATCCCTGTTCTTTTTGGTGGCTTGTGATGACTTTTTGAGTGTCAAGCCCAAGGCTGAGATCGTGGAACACGTGTATTTTGATACTCCGGAAGGATTTGAAGATGCATTGTACGGGGCGTATTCGACCTTAAGTGCTTCTGCTCTATATGGTGAACATTTGAGTTGGGGGTTATTGGATGTTTTTGCCCAGTATTATAAGAAAAATTCGATCAATGATAACGTGAAGTCGATGTTGATTTTGGAGCACGAGAAGTTGAGAAGTTATTATAATTTAATATGGAATAAGGGATACGAGACAATCGGGTACGTGAATAATGTATTGCGTAATTTGGAACGGAAGAGCGAAAATTCGATGCGCTATTATAAACTTTATAAAGGGGAAGCATTAGGTTTACGGGCTTACCTGCACTTTGATTTATTGCGCTTGTTTGCTCCTCACGTGGGTTCAAAGCCTAACGCACAGGGGATTCCTTACGTGACGATTTACGAGGTTGCAGTATCACCTTTCAAAACCGTGTCAGAAGTTTATGATTTGGTAATAAAGGATTTAAAGGAGGCAGAATTGTTATTGCAAGAGGATGAGACGTTACTTGTTTATCCCAGAAAATTTGTGCTAAATGATGGTTTCGCCACGTGTCGGGAGATTCATTTTAATTTGTATGCCGCGCAGGCTCTTTTGGCAAGAGTTTATTGGATGAAAGGTGATTTGGAGAACGCTTTAATATATGCCAAGAAAGTGATTGATTCAGGTAAATTTCCGTTGGAGGATAAATTGAATATACGGAGTTTTATGGCTGGGACGATAACGGAAAAGGAGGCTGTCTGGGGTGTTTATACAACTCAGATATTGGATAATGTAAAAAAGAATTTTTACACGTATGATATGACATACACTTGGTTGCCGGCTGATGATAATACGGCTCTTTATTCCGTGGCACAGGAAGATGGGAATGATATGCGCGGGAATGATTGGTTTCGTATTTTGATTGGGGAAGAGGAGTCGGACAGGATTGTGCGATGTATGAAAATTGTGAATGAGACGAAAATAAGTAATCCGGGCGCATATACTTCCAAAAGTATTGAAGGAATTAATATGATTCGGATTCCTGAAATGTATTTAATTGCAGCAGAGGCATTATTGGAGAGTGATCCGGACGAGGCTCAAAAATATTTTGATACTTTTATCGTGTCGCGGGGATTATTTAAATACAAGGATCGACCGGGATCTCCCCAAGTGACTCTTGAAGATATTGTAAAAGAACGACGTAAAGAGTTTGTACAGGAAGGTCAGTATTTTTACACGTTGAAACGGGGGAATATGGATATTTACGTGGATGCATTGAAAACGACTTTACAAGGGACGGATGAGTTGTACACGTTTATTATTCCTGATGAAGAATTTGAGTACAGGTATACGGAGGCCGATGAACAATAAAAATGAAAGCGATGAAAGTGTTAGCATTAAATTATATAACGTTTGTAGTCGTGGTGATGAGTATGGCGGGGCTGTATTCATGTAGCACGGACTATATGGCTTATGATGTGGAATTAAAAGATGGTATTTATTTTGCATCAGATTCATTAAACTATCAATTCGGAATGCAAAAGGGAGAGGATTTTGCTTATGATATGACTGTGCGTGTGTTGGGGACTCCTAAAGATCATGATCGAGTATTTGGAGTGGAATTAGTTGCAGATGAGACTACGGCAAAAGAGGGATTGCATTACGAGTTATCCAAAAGTTTTATCATTCCGGCAAATAAAATTATCGGTAAAATTTCTTTTGTGTTGCATCGTTATCTTGATCCGGAAATAACACAACATCCCTTTGTGATTAAAATGAAGTTGGTTGAGAATGATGATTTTCGGTTGGTTATGGGGAATGAGTGTAAACTTGAATTTTCCGATACGGAATTGCCGCGTCCGAGATGGTGGAGTGAAAGACATTTTGGTCCTTATTCCCAAATGTTGATGATGGATATTTATAATTATTACTGGGATTTGGAGACAACTCATCCCCTGTTGTTCGAACGAATCGTCGAGGAATACGGGCGTAATTTGGAGAAGGCATATAGTTTCCCTTACCAGCAGGAAATAGCGTTCATCAAGTACGTGATTACTCCGGCTTATGAATATTATCAAGAACACCCACATCCGAAAGTTGATTTGCCTGATCCGTCAACTTTGCTTTAATTGCAGTTGGTAAAACAATTAAATATGAATGATTATGATGAAAAATATATGGTTTATTAGTTTATGTGCGATCATCCTATTTCATGCATGTATTGATGATGATTCAACATTACCGGTTAAGGCAATATCGGAGATCTCAATTCAGGCTCCTTCTGACACGATTAATCTTGATTTCGGTTTTGAATTGGTTTATGAACCTGAAATAGAACAGACCATGGAAGACATGGAGTTGAGTTACGAGTGGAGTTATCACGGTTACACGAAAACTTCAATTGGCGGGATTGTCAAAGATTCTTTGAAGTTCCTGTCTAATGAGCGGGTATTGAGGTATGCGTTTAAAAAGTTGGGAGAATACAAGTTACGATTAAAAGTAACGAATGAGCATGGTAGTACATTTAAGTATTTTACGTTGTTTGTTAAAGCGGCTTTTGATCAAGGAATTTTTGTGTTGAGTTCTGATGAAGATAAAAAAGGACGTGTGTCTTTTATGCGCCCTTTAAGTCGGGAAGAGATTGAGGCAGGTAAGGAGGAATCCTTTTACACCTCTGCATTTGTTTCTGTAAATCCGGGGTATGCATTAAATGATCCGACTGATGCGGAGAAAATAGGACCGGATATATTTATTGCTTCGAGGGGAGACAAGTTAATATATCGAATGAATGCGCAGACTTTTGAGTTGTATAACGTGACGGATTTTAAGACAGATTTTCCGTGGGTGAAGCCGATAGGTATTTGCAGCAAGGATCGTTCGATCACGAATTATGTCGTGTTGTCTGAGGATGGGGGATTTGCAACCGTGAATTATAAATCGGATATTGCTATTTACGAGGGAGAGTTCTTTGAAGGGAATCCTAAAATGGATAAAATGTACGTGAAAATAACGGGAGCTCCGATTCCTCCGTCAACGAGTGTATCTAAGATGAGAAGTTATCACTTTTTCTTGAATTACGAGAGATCGACACTTTATTATTTTTATGATTTGTATTCATATTATGCGAGACAGCAAGAGTTCCCCGAAGAAGAATTGATTAATGTCGTGATGAATAAGGATTTGATGTCATGTTTGGTAAGTCGCTCTAAAAGTGATCCGAAGGAGATTGTTATTACTCGGGGATATGCAAGTAACAAGGGACCCTTGAATAATGCTTGGAAGTATACTTATTTGGCAGATGAGATAACACTTACCCGGGAATCTTTGATACAGAGTAATGATACTTATAATTCGGTATTTTACACGAACGGGAATAAATTGTATCGTTGGTATAATTGGAATGCGGAACCGAAGTTACCCCAAACGCCTGTGGTTACGGTGGGGAATAATTGCGAAATTACTTGTTTTGACTTTTCTCAGAATGGGAAAGAATTATATGTAGGAGTTTATGATCCGGGATTAAGTGGATTGAAAGGCTGTGTATATGTTTACGATGCGGATGCACTTGATCCGGTTACTAATGAGTTGAAATTGTTGAAAAAGTATGAAGGGATTGCAGATCGACCGATAAAAGTTTTTTGGAAAAATAATAGAAAATGAGAACATATAAATATTTACTGGTGTTTTTCTCTTTTATGGCCTTGGCTGTGAATGTACAGGCAGAAACAAAACGAGATTCGATACAACAAGTGAAGGATATGGATCGGTATGTATTCCGGGATACATTGGATAGAGAGTGTAAATTCGGAGATTTGAAAGGGAATTATATATTTTTGGAAATATGGTCTATGAGTTGTGGCCCTTGCCTGCGACAGATACCTTATTTTGAGAAATTATCCCAGAAATATAAGGAGCGGCCAATACGTTTTATTTCTATTTGCGTGGAGAATAATATCTCTTTATGGAAAAAGTTCCTGAAACAAAAGAATATAAACGGTGTTCATTGGATAACTCCTATTTTATCACCTTTTCTGAAAGAGAATGGTTTTATGGCAGTACCTCGATTTGTTCTTTTGGATAAAGATGGGCAAATATTGTGGAGTAGAGCGAAACAACCTTCAGATCCGGAGTTGAAGAAAGATTTGGATCAATTGTTTGACTAATGAAAGGAGGTGTGTCGTAATGCACGATGCACCTTCTTTTTAATCCATTACCATACAACTCGGTTCATTTTCTTTAAGCTGTGATCTTTCGAAGATTTCTTTGATTTATGTGTTCCCAGCATCTAGTAACAGCAGTTGTAAGCTCGTAAAACAGTCTCATCAGCCAGTTCATACCTTCTTTTGTCATTTTTGCACACATCTTTTTTATATTGAAGGCAACGGCAAAGAAGGCAAAGTCCATGAAGACCTTATCCTTTCCAAAATGGCGGAAACGTTTGTAATTCATATTGTGTTTTATTTGTCCGAACACAGCTTCCGGTTCTATACATCTCTGTCCTCTGTGTTTCAGTCCTTCCTTGGAACATAGCAGCTCTTTGGCTTTCTGCTTGTATCTTCTGAGTCTGTGATTCAATTCTATCGTTCTGTTCCCCTTTGCCTTAAAACATCGGCATCTTAGCGGACAGCCTTCACATCTGACGGCTCTGTATCTGGCATTTTCGCTGACATATCCGGATGCAGTTTTCACATGTCCGGTCCCTATCCTTTGCATCTTCTGTCCCATGGGGCAGATACAAAAGTCATGTCCTTCATTGTAGTAGAAGTTTTCCGCCTTGAACGGATCCGGTTTGAACCTCGGCCGCTGCTCCATGTGGAAGTAGTTGTACTTGACGTAGGCTTCCATACCGTTTTCTGACATGAAGCGGTAATTCTCCTCAGAACCGTAGCCGGAATCAGCAACCACCGTATGGGCCAACCTGTCATATCTGCTTGAGAAGGATTGCAGGAAAGGTATCATGGTCAGTGTATCCGTAGGGTTCGGGAAGAGTGCAAAATCGGTAATGAACTGGTTCTCGGTGCCGATCTGAAGGTTGTAACCGGGCTTTGTCTGGCCGTTACGCATGGCATCCTCCTTCATTCTCA
>ERZ779729.2435-NODE-2435-length-10990-cov-25.896296_pt1 | contig 10990 bp, 10 predicted proteins | sample MGYA00511072_ERZ779729 | MGnify/ENA primary metagenome ERZ779729 (study PRJEB29588, sample SAMEA2156675) | human gut metagenome | biome: human gut; feature: human-associated habitat; material: faeces | place: Denmark | collected 2008/2010 ...
TTTGCTGGACCCAGGGGAGGTTCATGATGGACCTCCCAGAAGGACTCACTCTATCCGAGGCTTAATGCAGAGAAGGAAATAACCTATATGCCTCAAAATGCTGAAGCCACTGGTTAGTTGGACAACCTAAGAAGGTGATTGCGCTCATTAGCCAAACGAACAATTTTGTCCGCAGAGGCAGAAATGGCAGTGGCATCATCGTTACGTACAGCAAGTCCCAAATTATCGATTTCGCTTATGACCTGGCTTTCGATACTAAGAACGTTGGTTGCAGATTTAACCGGGCTGGATTGTATTAAGTCATAAGCCTTTTCTACTTTTCGGTACAACTGTTTGTCACTGATATCACTCATAATTGCCTTCAGCATAGAGCAAGACTCTTTCACATATATCAGCTCGGCTTCGTGTTTTTCTACCGATTTAGCTGTATGCTCGTCCGCTATCATATTACCAAAGAGAATGATCAAATAGATTGCCGCCATTATCAATTGGCTAAACAGAGAGAACTTATGGCCTTCTGGTGCAACAATAATGATAATTGCACCAACGATTAACTCGATAGCGAAATATGCAGAAGTAATTGTGTACATGGAAGCAGCGTAGGTAGCTCGGTCTTTCCCTTTCTGCGTAATGTATGGAGTGATAATCATCATCACATAGGAAAAATGTATAAAGCCATAAGAAATCCAAGCGGAAGCAGGATGGTCGACACCACCAATTCCAAAGTACAGGGCATTGAACAGAGCTAAAACGATCAGGTGGATCAAGCTACCCAAAACCTTCGATTTTTTCATTTCAACCTCTCCAATCACATCCGACTCAGGATTTCATTCATCTTGGAATTATATACTTCCTGAGGAATTAATCCTGCATCCAGCATCGCTTTAAGCTTCTTTAATGCTTCAACGGGATCTTCAGTAGCTTGTGCCGTAGGTGTCCCTCCACTGGGAGCTCCCCGCTGAACAAATCGGCCAGAAGGTGCAGACTGGACGGGCTGCTGTACAGGAGCCTGCGGCTGCATAGGTGTGAACATCTGCTGAGCCATTCCGGCAAAGACACCACCTGCAGCCATCCCCATTCCCATACCAGCACCAGCGGCTGCTACACCGCCAGCACCAGGGTTTCCAGCAAGTGTGTGGAGAATTTCAGTTGCCTGCTGTCTGCCCCAATCGTCACCCAAGATTCCCATAACGCCCTTGTTTGCAAATGCTTCTTCCAATTTCTGACGGTTGGGATCGTTCTCGGGAATATCAATGGCAGCAATTGTAAATGTAATCAGTTTGAGGCCATAATCATCGAGAATTTCTTGCAGAATGGGCTGAATCTGCGTTGCCAGAACATCCTGTTCAGCACAGATTCCCATAATCTCTTGATTGGAGCTTCGAATGGCGCGGGCCAAAGAGGACTTAATGTGCTGCTGGAACTCACTAATAAAATAGTTGTTGAGTTCGCCTTGCATAAGGAAAGGCACATTATTGCCGACCATCTTGGTCAAGAATTTGCCGGGGTTATCGACTTGCACCTTATAGGAACCGCGGGCCTGCACACTGGTAGCAATCCGCATGACGGGGTCACGCACTTGGATAGGAGAATCTGTTCCCCAGAATATCTCCATACTGTGTGCTTTGCGAACAAAGTAAACGACACAGTTAAAGGTGCTGATACCACCGGTAAAGGCATTGCGCAATCGGCTGATAAATGGATAGTTTTCAGTAGATAATTTGTATGTACCGCTGTCAAAGGTTTGCTCAATGTTTCCGCCCTTGATAAATATGGCTTCCTCACCAGGCATGACAATAAGAGTACAGTTGGTGTTGAAATCTTCTTCCGGTTGACGCCAAATCAACAAGTCACCGGGGCCTGAGTTCTTAATGACATCCGCAAAATGCTTTTTGCCACCAACATAGGCACTCTCGTTAGGATTGCGGTCAAATAATCCCATAGCAGTTACCTCCTGTTAAATATCAATCAGTGTTGCATTTTTTAGGATTTCAAAGTTTGTACGAGAAGGAAGAATGAATCGACTGATTTCGCCTGTTTCTTTATCAATGGCAATACCAGCATTGCCGAATTTAGGCTGGTCTTTCTTTCCGGCATATACAATCCAAATCTTTTCTGCATCGTATACTTTGGTCAGTTCCTGTTGGCCTTTTTCGGCATAATACTTTCTCGCAATCTCTACTGCAATATGAAAATCAATCATCTGTTACCCCCCTTACAACAATCCAATATACGATTTGTCGGCATCAGTTGGTCTGTTCGACAGAACGAGGTACTTCCTGGATGGACCTCATTGAAATACCAGCTTACATCAGTATCACCGGTCTGTGGATCAAAAAAGTAAGTTTTTCCGTTTCTTTGTTCAGCCATGAATGTATGACCACCATCGCCGTACTCCCACTGCACACACACCTGCGCCCTTGATCCGTCGCCCCAATTACTCATTGCAGACTGAATGTCAGACAAGCCATTGCCAGATGCGCTCATAACATCAGGATTTTCCCAAACATCATACGGATTGTAGGAAAGATAGTCATTGTCATCGACGCACGGTTTGGCCGTAACATCATAACCACGAGCCCGCATTTCGTATGTAGGTACGCACCGTTGGCAATTCACTTGCCATTCGTCGCCAAGCTCATAATTAGGATTCGCTGCGTCCAAGTTATCCTTAAATGAGGTGTCTGGGGGAATTTCACTCCAGTGGCCAATATTGTCTGCCTTATTAAGAGGTGGCAGTTCATAGTCAGGAAATGCCTGCCGTTGTAAATCGCGCCATTCAGGATCCTGAGAGTATGTAGCAAAATCATCAGGACCATAATTATGAGCATTCATATAGTCAGAAAGCTGATTAAATGCATTTTCCTGTGTTAAAGGAGGCAAATCGTAATCGGGATATGCCTGCTTTTGCAAATCACGCCACACAGGGTCTTGTGAATAGGTGGCGAAATCATCAGGACCATAATTATGAGCATTCATATAGTCAGTGAGGGAATTAAACGAGTCAGACGATGCGTCGGAGTTGTTTGAATTGACTGGAATATCTCCATGATATTCAGCTTCTGGAATTCCGCCCTGAGCATCGACAGCATCGTCAGCCGGAGCTTCGCCCTGATCATCGGCGGTATCATCCACAGGATCTTCGCCCTGATCATCGGCGGTATCATCCACAGGAGCTTCGCCCTGGTTATCGGCGGTGTCATCGACAGGAGCTTCGCTCTGATCATCGGCGGTATCATCCACAGGAGCTTCGCCCTGGTCATCGGCGGTATCGTCTACTGGAGATTCACTCTGGTCATCGGCGGCATCGTCAGCCGGAGCTTCGCCCTGGTCTTCAGCGGTGTCATCGACGGGAACTTCGCCCTGGTCATCGGCGGTGTCATCGACGGGAGCTTCGCCCTGGTCATCGGCGGCATCGTCAGCCGGAGCTTCGCTCTGATCATCGGCGGTGTCATCCACAGGAGCTTCGCCCTGGCCATCGGCGGTGTCATCGACAGGATCTTCGCTCTGATCATCAGCGGTGTCATCGACGGGAGCTTCGCCCTGGTCATCGGCGGTATCATCCACAGGATCTTCGGCCTGGTTATCGGCGGTATCATCCACAGGAGCTTCGCCCTGATCATCAGCGGTGTCATCGACGGGAGCTTCGCCCTGGTCATCAGCGGCGTCATCGACGGGAGCTTCGCCCTGGTCATCGGCGGCATCGTCAGCCGGAGCTTCGTCCTGATCATCGGTGGTGTCATCCACAGGAGCCGCACTCAAGTCGTCGAAAGCGTCTACATCCTCAGGAATCTCTTCCGGAACATCATCTGTGTCTTTAGCATCATCTCCGTTAAGGTCTTCGGGCAAATCTTCCGAAATATCATCCGGAATATCGTCTGAGGCAGCATCGTTCAAATCGTCCGCATCATCCGAAGCATTGTCCTCTGGGATGTCATCTGGAACATCGTCTTCTGAGAAATCATCGGTGAAATTGTCAACAGATTCATCCTCAGGGATATCTTCTGGGATATCTTCGGGAATATCTTCAGGAACATCCTCTGGGGCATCATCTTCTGGAATGTCTTCAGGAACGTCCTCAGGTATATCCTCAGGGAGATCTTCTTCGGGCAAATCTTCCGGAATATCATCTGGAACATCGTCCGGAATGTCTTCAGGTATATCCTCAGGGACATCGTCTGGAATATCAGACGGAACATCGTCTGGAATATCTACATCGACATCGGCGGTATCCATGCTTTCGCCCATATCTTCATCCATTTATTTCACCTACACTTTCTCCAGAGAAGATTTGATTAGTTGGTCTGTAATAGGAATCTTGGTACCGTATTTGATACGTCGCCATAACTGCGCTTTTACGCAAGCAAGTAGTTGCTTATCAAACGGTTCGTCATTTAATTCAGCAACTACAAGTTTTGAAATTTGGCCAAACACTTGCTTAACGACGCTGAAATCCTTCATATCCGCCTTGAAATGCCGCACAAAAATACGTCGAGCGATTTCTTTTGCAAGAATTCTACGATTGTAATCGCAAGCATGAGCACAGTAAGGGACGATAGCACATTCTGGATAGGGACGAAGCAGTTCTTCGCTGCCTTTCCAATATGTAGACAAAGACCGAATGCCTTCATCAGACAGCGTGATGCTAATATTGTTTTCTAAACGATAGTTTGGGGTAATGATTTCCTCAGGTGCCTCCAATTTGTTAAAGAAGAAGAACGCTTCACCGGGCTTTAGCTTTGTCAAGCGCGAAACTTGTGTTTCCTCCATGTCAATACTTTCAGCCAAAATCTGTTTATCGCTCGCTTCTACCAGACGGAAGGCCACCTTAATATCGGTGAGGGCAACGACATCGGTTGTAACCTTTCTGGGAGACTGATCTGCAATGATAAGGCCAACACCATAAGAACGAATTTCTGCAAGCATACGCTTAACCAGTCCTTGTGCAATTGCGCTTGGATTTGCATCGCCTTGGCCAGCATTTGTATCTGCATCCAGTAGTACGTGTGCTTCCTCCAGCAGGATTACATTTTTCAAATTACCTTCGCCGACATAGTTGCTATTGACATAGGCGAGGATAGAAAGAAGAAGTAATGCAATGATAAGAGCCTTTTGGTCACTGTTTTCAATGGCTGCAAGTTCAATAATCGTAGGCTTGGTCAGAATATCTTCAATGGGAATGGAGTGGTAATTATCAAAGAGATTTACCAAGCTGTTCAATCGGACAACACCTGCTCGACCAATATTCTTGGCGTCTCCGGTATACCCAATACTTTCAAATGTTTCTTGGAAGCATTTAACGAAATCGGTTATGTTGAATGTCCTGCCCTTGTCATCAACCGTATAGGTATCCAGCCATCTGAAGTCGGAATAGCAGTTGTTGATACTCTCTTCAAAAATCTTATCTAAGGGTGTGGACATGGATACTGCTGCTGCGAAAGCCGTTTTTAGTGTAGATTTATATGTTTCCAGTTTTACATTTTTAGGCGGGACAAAGGGATTAAATACGAACGGAGAAATGAAGTTTTTACCTGGAGTGAACACCTGCAAGTCTGGAATACTTTGAACCAGCGCCCGATACTCATTCTTGGCAGGCTCTATTACCAGGAAAGGAATATGATGTTCCTTCCACAGGCGATCCAGCAATCCCACAGAAAATGTGGTTTTACCGGATCCAGGAGTACCAACGACCAACATGTGTTTTGCTAAGTCTTTAAGCGATATCCCCAAAGTATCTCCATTGGCAGAAGATTTGAGCTTTCCGATGGTTATATCGCCGCTATTAATCAGGTTATCTGTATACGTACGGCTGCTTTTAGCAGATTCATTAACATTCAAACCTGCTTTGATGCTTTCACCACCGATAGGCAAGCGAAAGAACTCTGAAGCTTCGTCTGCAGTGATAATGAAGGGCATGCGATACAGCGGAGCAAATTGAGAATTTGGATTGTCCCAGATGTAAGGATTTCGCTCACTTCCTGACAATACTTCATGAATTGCCCAAGGTAATGGGTAAAAATTGTTATTGAAATCCGCTTCTTCTTCGTAGAGCGGAAGAAACTTCATGTTTATCTGGTGTTCAGGACTTGAGTTCAACTGTCCGTATAAACTGGAAGCTAAACTGTCAACCGCTTGTCCTGCCCCATAAATGATAAGGTTAAACTGGAAAAGTGCATTGTTCTTGTTATCTTCGTAGAACTTGTAGTTTTCCGCATGCTTTTCTGCCAGTGAAAAACTTATATTACCAACGCCCTGATCCATTACGCCTCTTGTTAATGTATCGAGCATTTGACGCACTCTTCCCAAGGAATCTGCTTCGTTAGCAGACAGTTTTGTGGGGATGAGCTGCATCGAGATTGCGCAATGCGGATAGTCAATTAGAGAATTGACAAGCTTACCTAAACCACAATCGCTTTGTGGGATTCTGTCAAAGCTAAGGCACTGGGGTAATAATTGGTTTTGAAGATTTTCAAGTTTTTCTTCTTTGACCAGAGCTTTAATTTTACTTTTGCTTACTTTACTCAGCAACGATGAGAACTCAGCATATTCAATATCAACAAATTCATATTTTTGCAGCGTAAATACTGATTTGCAGATTTTAATTAACTGAGTAATTGAGTTCTGAATCTCGCTGCGCTCATTTCCGATTGCTCTTGCAATTAGGAACAAGCGTATTTGAGCATTATAGGGCTGATTTTTGATTGGCTCAGTAACCCACAACAGTTCCAGGGATAAGTCAGGAGCTACTCCGGTATACATTTCTGTAGTTCTGTAGCTTTGGTATGCTTCAGCCAGCATGCTGGACATGCCCTTCTTGTAATCCATGTCAGCTTCCAGAGCAGAAGTATATTTTGAATTCAAAATGGTAATGTCGGGAATTGTTGTAATTTCAACCATTGAAGCACCAACAAGCTCTCCACTATTGAGGCTTTCAAATGATACGAAACTTGATTCTTTCATACAGTCCTCCTATCAGGAATGGCTCAAGACATTAAAGCTACACCGCACTTATGGTTCATCAATTCGATAGATTTGACCTTTGCACTTTTTGAATAAGCGAACATAAGTTTTCATCATTCCTTTGATCACTCCATATTTTTGAACCGCGAGTATAGCGTATTCCGAGCAGGTTGGCTTAAATAAACATCTGCGCCGGATATCTTCTGGAGCATACCGTTGATATAGGCGTATTGCTCCAATGATTGCTGGCTTTAGCGCAATGATGCTCCCAATCATAAATTGAAGTAATGCTAACAAAACAATGAATGCAGTGTGGTGAACTGTATAAAATCTATAGATGGCCGCAGGAAAAAAAGAAAAAATGCCGAGCCACCTGAACAGACAATACAGTAGAATGGTCATCACCACGTTGGCTGATAGAAAAAGCGATATACAAAGAGCCGCCTTTTTATAGCTCGTGTTAGGACGAACAAGTGGTCGTTTTAACACATACCAGACTACTGCATCCTGTTCTTCTTGACTCGGCATTTCTCTTTTCATGGTTTTCCTATAAAAAACCTCCGTTGGCAAAAGAAGCTTAGCGATTTTTCATCTCTCTCAGTTTGTTGCGCATACCGCGAATAGCAGCATCCGTGCTGTCGGTCGGAGTCATAGAGCAACGAAGCGTGTCGCCAGGAACGACGATCTTGAACTCATCCGCATCAGCGGAAACCTGACGGTACTCATTGCCACCAGAGCAACCGCCCTTGGGTTCAGACACCCACTTCTGGTGTGTGTCAGAGGCTGCAGCAAAGTTGGTGACATCCTGATAGAAATACTGCATGGTATTCTCACGCTTGCTATCACTCGTCATGCTGAAGGAGTACTGGTAGATGAACAGCTCCTTCTCGCCAAAGAACAGCCATGTAATCTGATAGTCAGAACTGACCCAAGTGTTAGTGGAAGCACGAGCAACCAGGTTGTCAGACTTGTCCGTGAAAACATAACCCTCAAAAGAGACCGGTTCAATTTCCCGAACTTCGTCCTCGTCGATACCCAGCTTCTTCAGAGCCATTTGCTTGGTGTTCAGAGTTCTCAGCCGTGCATTGACCTTCTCCTGATACTGCTGGACGGTCATGCCGGAAGACATACAACCGCCCTTTGTACCGTAGAAAAACTTAATGATGGCCTGTTGCTCGCTGTTTTTGCCACGCATCAGGTCGTTCATTTCCTTCTGCCGTGCAGCAGCATCGGCGGCTGCGTTTGCTGCCATGTTACCAAATCCCATAGTTTCTTCCTCCTTGAATGATTTATGAATGTGCGAGTATTTTTTAACAGTGCGTGCGCATGGGACGCACGTCTATTAAAGACAATCCGGACGTTGTACACCTAAGATGGCATACAGTTGCTCGATATCGTAATTTGAAAGTCCAATTTGTTGAGCTGTAGCTAATGCCTCCTGATATGTAGGAGAGGTTTTATAGCTTTTTCGAGCGAAATAGTCTTGCTTAATATAGGCCCAAAAATAATAGTAAATGCCTTTGGGCTCTATCATCAGCGCTGCTTGAATGTACTCTTCAATTTTGTCGATGTCGGTTCGAGAGGCAAGAAACGCCTTTTTTCCTTTGAGTCGGCAAATTGCTGCGTAGAAAAATGTTTCAGAATTATCGAAATTGTCTTCCATTGCTCTTTCAAAGGCGTCTGCCGCTTTATCATAGAGCTTAAGCTTTAGATAACACATAGCGACTGAATTGTTCAGTTCTGTGTTATCAGGATTCTCGGAAAGTGCTTTTCTATATGCACCCGCGTATTTATTCACCTCGGGCAAGGGCATACTATAAACACTATTGAATGTTGAGATAATTACCGGGCGATGGCAGTATTTGCAGGTAGTCTCACCAGTTGATGTTGGCGCTCCACAGCCGGGGCACTTCATGTCAATGACTTGGTGTGCCATTATTCAACCTCCTCGCTTTGATCATGTAATATTTTTTCGACGCCTTCCAGTAAACCTTCAATTTGCTTTAGCATAGGTAGCGTCTGCTCATTGTTCTGAAAGAACGCAACCAATGCTAAGAATGTTGTCCAAGCCATCTCCCGTTTACCGGTTTCTATGCTACTATACGTCTGCCTTGAAATTCCGATCTTGTCAGCAATCGCTTCTTGTGATAACCCCACTCGCGCACGTAAGACCGGCAAATCATTCCTTAGGGCTTCTATCAACCGATTTTTAAGTTCATTCGGGCTTTCGATTTTCACACTACTCATTAACCTCCTAATCATCAATACACTGCCAGTAAACAGGTTTTGGAGCACGTATGCGCAAGTTTCGTGAAGTATCTAACTTCATGACAAAAGCCGCCGGATGCCTGCTATGCAAGCATCCGGCGGCTTTTTGACGGTTTTTTTGACGGCTATAATGTGAGCCGCTGCATGTTGGTTTTCTTGGTGTCCATTGAAGAATGAACATATCTGTTCAGGGTGATATTTACACTGGAATGGCCCAAAAGCTCACTGAGGGTCTTAACATCAAATCCCAGTTCAATGCAGCGAGTTGCAAAGGTGTGTCGTAACGCATGATAATTTACATCGGCCAGGCCGCATTCTTTAGTGTATTTCTTAAAAGTGTACTGCAATGAACGTGGCTCGATATATCTGTCACTGCATCCGGTCAGTATATATGCTTTAGGATTGCATTTCAGCGACGCAGCGTATTCAAGGACAAAACCAGGCAGCGGAATATCCCGAATGGCTTTTTTGCTCTTGGGTTCAGTTATAACAATTTTCGTTTTCTTACAGGCCCCTACATCCGTGGCTTGAATGCGCTGCAGAGTTTCCCGAATGGACAAAATGCCTTCCGAAAAATCTATGCTCTCCCATTTCAAAGCGCAGACTTCTCCGATACGGATCCCAGTATACATGCAGAGTAGCACACCGAATTTGGTCAGATTCATATCCTGCATAAGAATATCACAGAGTCTGTGTTGCTCTTCGACACTTAGGACACGCATATCAAGCTGCGTTTTTTTAACAGTCAACCGGTCGAGATAGCAATTAACTGAGTACCCAGAACAATTTGCATAATCAATCGACCCCTTGATAAGAGTTAAAATATCCGAAACGGTCTTGGGCGCCAAGCCACCTTTTTTATCGACACGCCCCTTGTTCAAAAGAAAAGAGATGTGTTTTTCGACCGCTTGGGTCGTCAGCTTGCCTGTCGGTAGTTCTCCTAAGTAAGGCAGAATGTGGGCATTTGCAAGATGGACGTATCGGGAATAAGTCGATTCCTTTATATGAACGCGGGACATGGCAATCCAGTTGCAAAGAATATCCCCGTACTTTGTATGGCTGGGAGAGTAGTCGATGTTTTGCGCTTGGGCAATCCGCCTGTCCAGCAGCTTTTGCTTCGCATCGGCATAGCTTTTCCCATAGACATATGCGTATCTCGCCTTCCCGTCAGCAGAACGCTCCTTGATGTACCGGCCTTCCCAACGACCATCTTTTCGCTTGTAAATATTCTCGCCTCTTTTGGACACAGAAAAACACTCCTCTCATTGATCCTTGCTGACGGCTACTATGACGGCTTTGAGAGTAGACATCGCAACGAATACACGGATTCAGGAGCGTCTGACCTCCTTCTGCCAAAATAATGGGAGTTTTTCTGGCAATCAGAGCGCGGCATATTGACAAATCCGACAACATTTTGTAAAATAATATTAATTGAATCTTGCCGTATTTTGTGTCCTCAAGTTAGATACTTCACGAAAAGAAGCGACGCCTGAACGAGTGCCCGTGGCACTCGTTTTTTTGTTGCAATGCAATGCGGGTTAAAACATTTTTGATACGCTATAAGCAAGCACAATTCGATAAATGACTTGAATCGCAGAGCAAAAAACATATTTTTCTGTATTATAGCATAAACTCTTGTATGCTTTCAAGGCAAACGGCGTAAAATCGTGGGTTATTTTTCTTCGGTCATCACCTAAAATAATCATAAGATAGGTGGTGAATATCATATGGACACACAATTCGTGCGTGATCGAATTACTCA
>ERZ779729.2446-NODE-2446-length-10957-cov-2.644194_pt1 | contig 10957 bp, 8 predicted proteins | sample MGYA00511072_ERZ779729 | MGnify/ENA primary metagenome ERZ779729 (study PRJEB29588, sample SAMEA2156675) | human gut metagenome | biome: human gut; feature: human-associated habitat; material: faeces | place: Denmark | collected 2008/2010 ...
CGTGACTTGTATCTGTTCAGCTTTTATGCACAGGGAATGGCTTTTGTTGATATTGTCCTTTTGAAGAAGGTGGATATATACAATGATGTACTGACCTATTCCCGGCATAAGTCGAAACAACTAATTTGTATGGCTGTAACCTCGCAAATGCGGAGTTTGATAGATAAATATGGAACGGAGAATGAATATGTCTTTCCGATTATCAGCGATGACTATTCTTCCGGATACAAACAATACCGTCTTGCATTAGGACGTATTAATCGTCATCTAAAGAAAATCGCTTCTATGGTTGGTATCATAGTGCCGCTAACGACTTACACAGCCCGCCATACGTGGGCTACGTTCGCCCGTGACTATGGTGCCCCAATTTCTGCAATTAGTGCCGGGCTTGGACATACTTCGGAAGAAATGACACGAATATATTTGAAGGATTTCGATGTGTCCTTACTTGACGAGGTTAATAGCAAGATCACAAACTTGTCTTGATAGGCTTATTATTTGTAATATAATCCGTTGAGTGTTAGTAGATATTATATTTTTTCTTATCTTTGCATAATTGTAATCTATTCCGTAATAGAGATGCAAGGCATAAAATTATACTTCCTGTATGTTTCACACCGCAAAGATAGGGTGTTCGTAATTTACTTTTATTGCAAAAAAGAATGTTTTTTTTTATATTTTGTACTTTTTGATGTAAATTCAGCCAAAACCTATTGTTCTATAGCCTGATACTTCATAATCAGTTCTCTTGGGGTGCAATCAAAATGCTGTTTGCAGTAATGTGTAAAATAAGCCTGAGACTCAAAATTGAATTCCTCCATCAATTCTCCAATCGTGGTCTCCGATGTCATTACCTTATCTAATATATATTGGTTGCGTTGTTTCAGTAGCCACTGTTTGGCGGTTACTCCGAATACCTGTTTAAACTTGCTGTAAAAGTTACATTTTCCCATGTTGGAAAGAGAAATAAGTTCATTCACATTGTTTACTTTAGTATAGTTTTCAATGACAAAATCTTTAAATGATAACTCTGCTGCCAGAATTGGATAAAACAGAAGTGCCAATTCTTCTTTTTTATAGAAACCTCGCAGTAAAAAAAACAATTCTTGTTGCAACAAGCTATGGAAATGTCCACAGTCCATTTTCTGATTCAGGCAATGCGTTACAAGTTCAAGAAAAGGCTGAAGCGGATAATGTATTTTGAGTGGTTCAAAATTATAATCCAGTTCATCACAAAGCTTTGTTAATGACTGCAACGCGAACTTATCACAAAGGTTTAATGATATGCCAAACGACAATGAAAGCAAACGGGTTCCTGCCGTAACTTCTACTTTCATTGTGGCCATCTTGGGTAACAAAATGATTGATTCTGCCTGTAATTTACGATTTTTAAATTGATTATAATTGATGATACATTCTCCTTCAAGTACGAATAATATATGATTCCACATAATCTCCTTTTCCAGAATGACTGCGTCCTGTTCAAACTCAATATATTTAAATCCATTTTCTACCTTTTCAAGGTAATTTCTACATGACAAATGCTCGTGTATGTAGAGCAGGTTGTTTAACGATGTTTCTTTGTTCATATGCTATCACTTTTTATAGGTTTCTTTTGTTTGTTTCAGCAATGTTTCAGTATCATTTATTAAAATAAGCTATATATCAGCGTTTTATTGTGTTTCTTTTTGGTGTATGTTTCTTGATTATAATACTGAAACGTATTTATATTCTTCTATTTAATATAATATCCTGATAATCAAATAATAGTGTCGTTGGCTTATCTAATAATCTCTATTACGGAATAGAGCGTGAATTAAAAAGTATTAATATTTAACTTATAGATATTCTATTATTAATTAAACATCAACGAATGAAAGTAAAAAGTTTATTTTTGTCTATGTGCGCGATAGCGGCATTGGCTAGTTGTTCACAGAACGACGACGAAGTTCCCGGTGGAAGCGACAGTAATGCTCCGGAAGCGAAAGTTATCATTAAATTGGCGGGAAGCGGTGAACAGGCAACCAGCAGAGCGGCGGGGATACCCGGCGATCTGAACACAAAGAATAGTACGGTAAATGATCTTACAGTGTTTATCTTCAACCAGACCGGAACCGTTATAAAGAAGGAATATATCGGTAATCCGGCAACAACAGGTGCCAATACGATACAAACCACGACGGACGCCAAGAGAGTGGCAGTTGTAGCCAATACCGGAGATTTGACGGGTACAGGCGGGCTGTTTGCCTCTGTTGCAAGTGAGGATGCCCTGAAGGCTGTGGTGTCGGATATGCTTAAGGATCCGAGCAATCCTACCGGCGATCTAACCCATAAGGATGATAATCTCTATATGTCGGGGGTGGATGATTTGAGTGCGTTCGCTGATGACGGTAACGGTGGTCAGTTAGCTTCTGTAACGATACAGTTGCACTTCCCATCAGTCAGACTGTCGCTTACGAAGATTTCTTTCAATGGTGGAACTGTCACAGACAATAAATATGTCCAGAAAGATCAATTCGCTGGAGATGCTGACGCGAACTTTACCATCGACCGCGTTTACCTGATGAATGTACAGAGAACTACACATTTCCTTCCTGCTACCACTAACGGCTCTGACTATATCACACAAGACTTGAAAAAATACACCGGTGGTGTAGCATGGTCTGCTCCATGGACAGGTTCGAAGCCTAATGATTACCAGCCCAATAATGAATACACGATAGAGACCGGCTTTGCCACCGGAACCGGTCTTGCAGCGAATGAAATTTCGAATATAGGACATTGGTATACCTTCGCGAACACCGGAGTTTCGGATCTTACCAATCATCCGACAGCACTCGTGGTTGAAGTGAGATGGAGAAAAACAAAAGCCGATGCAACAGTGAGCCCTGCTGTCGCTGAAGAAGTACAGACCTTGTATTTTACCACTTATTTTGGTGGCGGAGACCAGGTGGAACTTGAAGCGGGTAAGGCATATAGCCTAGCTCTGAAGTTGAACGGTAACTTTAAACCTAGTAACTCCGGCGGTAGCGGTGGTGGCGGTACTACCGACCCGACCCAACCGACTGTGAACAGTTCCGTAGAGGTTACCGTTACTCCAGCAAGCTGGGATATTGTACCGGAAATCCCCAAAGAGTGGAAATAATTCCCTGATCGATACAGTGACCGATATGTCCCTTCCGCAGGGCATGCATACTGATTAATAAGTATCTGCCACGGCAGAGTCCGTGGCGGATATTTTAAACTACCAAAATAAAATAAGAAATAATCTCCATTATGACAGGTGACTACACATTCCGGTCCATTCCAGGGATATTATACTTTATGTTCACACTGCTACTGTTGTCGGGGTGCATAGCCGAAAATACCGATGATTGTTTCAAGGGCATCCCCCTGAAGGTGAATCTGTCTTCGGACATTTCACAGGAAACAATAAAAGATATGAGCCTTTATGTCTTTGATGACAAAGACTTATTGCTCGATATTCTCCCTGTGAACATTACGGAACCTGTTCTTCTCAAATATCCGGGCGTTCCCACCCTTCATTGCGTAGCCTTGTGCAACACGCAGAATGGTACGATGCTCGTCAGCCCGCTGAATTCGGGCGATTCATGCTCCGACGGTTTCATTTCTCTGAAACCTTTTGTGCCTACAAGGGCGGAACAGAGCATATTTACCTCTCCCACCGATTTGTTTTACGGAGAGCTTGAAATAGAAAATAATACAACGTCCAATCATCCGGCAGAACTATTTATGGATATCTCTCGTATGACGGCGTCAATGAATATAACCCTGCGTGGACTGCAACGCCTCACGGGTACGGATGACAGGGATTACTCTCTTGTAATCCGTGAAACAAGCAGTCGAATGGATTTTAGTGGAAATTACGGAGGGGTTCCCGCTTCCTATTCTCCGGCTATGACCCTTGCTGCAAACAAAGATTTTGAGGTCTCCATGTTCCGGCTTTTTCCAACAACGAATGGTGACGGACTTACGATAGATATCTACCACAACCGTTCTTTGCTCAAGAGCATAACGACGGACAGTAGCGGTAATCCGATTTCTCCTATAGTTGGTAAAACCACTAATCTTTTATTGAATTTTGAAGGTTCTGTGAGTGTTGAGATTAAAATTACAGCTTGGGGAGAAACTGTTATTTGGAAAGACTGGAACTGATTCTTTTATCCCTGAAGAGCTATAAAGGTTAAGAATATAAATATGAAGATAAAGAATAACTATATATTAAGGTTGAACGAACTGGCTAAACTCCTTTGGATAATCATTCTGTTGGGAGCTTGCCAGAGCGACGACAGTTACAGTGTGCAGCAGGACGCTCCCGTCCTTGTCAAGCTCTCTGTATCTGCTGCCGATGCCGGCACGGCTTCAGGAAATGATACGGGAACAGACGCGCAAATCACTTCAATTTATATTCTTCAGTTCAATGCCGACGCTGACTCTTATGGAACACTGCGTTACGTGGCGGAGGGAAAAAAGAATACCGGTGGAACCTATACTGCCAACCTGCTGCAGAGTATGGGCGCCAATGATAACTACAAGCTTGTTATTCTCGCCAATCTCCCTGACTATGGTTTTCTGTATGGACTGTATGGCAAGAGCTACGAGGATGTACAGCAAACCTGCCTTAGCACGGCAATCACTGTCCCCCTTGTTTTCGATAACTCTCATCCATTCCCTATGTTTGGAGTGGTCAATGGGGGCGCCTCCGTACAAGTGCAGGAAGGCACCGTTTATACCGGCAACACAGAGTTGATTCGTGCTGTAGCGCGTGTGGATATTGGTATAGGCACTAAGAAAACAGATCCGGACGGTACTATTACTTCATGGGTCAATACAGGCAGTGGCAAGCAGCCTTTCGTTATGGCTGAGGTACAAGTATGGAAAGCAGGGCAGCGGTATACATACATGCCCGCGCTGACGAACTACCACTGGACCACTACTACGACTGGCGGCGTCATTTCAAACAAAATAATGATAGACAGCCCTTCCGTTGCTCCCGGAGCAACAACCACAAAGACTTATGACACCTCATACATAACGGGCGGGACTTACTGTCTGGGGAAAATCTACCTGCCCGAAGCCGACTTGCAGTGGGGTAGCGTCTATGACGGTCAACATAGCAACCGCCTTGCAATTATCGTGGGAGGTTATTATAATAACTCTACAACTATGTCTTACTATCGTGTGGATTTCACTAACGATAAATCCGCTGAAAAGATGAATATCCTGCGCAACCATGTATACCAGTTTACTATAAGTAAGGTGGTGGACGAAGGCTATCCCAGCGCCCAACTGGCCTACGACAGTAAACCGAAAGATATCGGTTTCACTGCCGAACTTGCGTCATGGAAATCAAGCCCACCCGTTTCTGTACCTTCAGTAATCGGTTTCCGTATATCATACGGAAAATTGAATGGCGAGAATTTGCTATGGGATCCTTCTGCTAACCTCAATATTCCTCAAAAGCGGAAATCATGGTTGGGTTATAACCAGTATTGGACATTCGACTATAATGAATTTTATGGTGAGGCAAACAGCTATTATGGCTTAAGTCATCCGATGGGGTATAGCAATGGGCAGCTATATCACACAATAAAGGATGTCTTTAATTATGAGGGAGCGTATCCCACCCTGATGGTATCCGCCGATGATGTTACTGATGTGGATGGTAATAGCGGTATTGCGTGGAAGACTGGCACCACACTTACGGCTTTTGATATATGTCGCAACTATCAGGGAGACGGATATAATGACTGGAGACTTCCGCGACTTTCAGAACTGGCATTAATCTATTTAAACAAGGATAAATTGGAAGATATGAGAGGCTTCGTACCATTAAGCGGCACATATTGGAGTGGTTCGGAATATTTGGTAAGCAACTCGGATTTGGATAGGAAACATTCCGAGAAGGCGTGGGGACTGGACTTTGGAACTGGCAATCCCAACAACACAGCAAATCATGCGAAGTCGGAATTGCTTAAAATCCGGTGTGTACGACAAGCGCAGTAAAAGAAAATATGTATATATATAATAACAGATATGAATACTCTAAAGAAACATAGCCTGTCCGGGGCAATTCTCATTGCGTCATGCTTCATATTATTGGCAGGAGCATGTGAAAACAGTGACTGGATTGACACTGGGGGACAAACAAATAATGTACTCCTGGGTTTCAATGCTTCCACAACGAATATAACTACTGGAACAAGAAGCATTGAAGCCATTGAGGGATTTACCGGAAATTCCTATACTTTCGGCATGTCCATCACTAAAGATAATAATTTGGGTAGTGAAATTTTTCCATCTTCCGGTGATTTTATGGCAACAATGACCAGACCTTCGCAATCGGATCAGTGGGAATGGAGTTTCCAAAAGGAAGGTGCCCCTATAACTCCTCGAGGCCCTGAAGGTAAACCACTAAAAGTAATAGCTTATTATTCTGCCACTGGTGGGACTGGAGCTTTTACTACCGGGATCCCGTTTGATTTCACGGCGACTGATAATCCAAAACAGGCGGAAATACTATATAATACCAATACATCTTATACAATAAATCCGGCAGTCGGTGAAGGTAAAGCGACAATTCCTTTACGTTTCCAGCATGTTTACTCATGGATAGTTATTAGTGTAACGAAATATGTAGAGAAGAGTACTCCTGATGATGTATTTACCTTGAGCAGTGTTGCCATAGACAATTTGTCGGGAGGATGGATTAAAAACAAGGGTACTATCAGCCCGGAAACTGGTTTGGCAATGGAAGGGAGCAGTATTGGTCCGATAAAAGAAAATAGAAGTCCGGAACTATTGTCTGTAGATACTTCCAGAACTTATGAATTTTTGGTTCCGTCGTTTATGGACGCGGAAGTTAAGGATGAAGACGTAGTTATCGCACTGATGATTAACGGAAAGCAGGAATTGTTTCCTTTAAAAAAAGAGCATCTGAATCAGGACGGAAACGCGTATGGCTTTAGGCAAGGCTATATAAACACTTATAATTTAGTATTCGATAACTCAGCTTTGAATCTGCGTCTTTTAGACTGGACATCAGAGAGTATTGATAATAATTTTGGAGCAGGTCAAGCTTTTCCTACAAATTATGTAAAAATAGACTATACAAACTATAATAATGGTAGGCCACCGATGTGGACATCGGCTAATGGTTATCCGTTTCCTACACAGAAGTATACATCATTGGGTATTGGCACACATAAGTTTGAAAGTTACCTCACTACTGTGAACTATGGTGCTAACGGGCAATATGTATCTCCCAAACCAATAACAGCTAAACCTCCTGCGGGAGGCATAATCATAGATGATGATGAAAATGTAGCTCTCAAGGAAGGAGTCTATCCAATATTTCAGATGACTACGAAAGATATTTCCATTGAACCGGTGCCGTGGGAAGATGAGAATGGAGAATTGGTTGCAAAAGAAATTTGCAGAAAATATAATGGAGGTGGTTTTCATAATTGGAGGCTTCCAAGAGCTTCCGAACTCAGGACCCTATTTATATATCTAGTTTACAACTCTGGTAGTGGTACCCCAATGGAAAAATTGGATTTCCACAAGGATGAAAACCAATATAAATTATACTGGACAGGCACTGAAGTGAATGAAAATCAGGCGTGGGCTATGTATTATTATGATGAGAATATAACTTCCAATAAAAGAGGTCCGATGATATCTCCGCAAGACAAGAATTTGAAGTTTGCTGTGCGTTGTATCCGGGATATGTAATAAGCAACAATAGTAAAAAAATATAATCGAACCATATTCCTATGATTAGAATATTAACATTTTCAATATGTGTATTATGTCTGGTATCGGGAGGATGTACGGATGACGATATGATATCTTCAACTTCAACGTTTTTCCCTGTTCCTGTAAAACTGACTCTTAGCATGGAGGCTTATAACGCTTCGTTAGCGGGAGAGACCCGTGCTGGAAGAGAAGATTTTGTTCTGTCCGTTTCAAATTCTGACATGGATATAGAAATAGTGGGGACACCTATTACAAGAGCAACTCCTGCGACAGTAATTAATGAAGAAAATGCCATATATAACTTCACTGTATTACAATTCGCGGGGACGACAGCGGATGCCAAGCTGTTTGGTAAAACTACATATCCTTGTCCGAATGGAATAATTGACACAAAAAGTGTGGATATTGCTCTGACTACTACAGGTCCCGGTGGAGCAGCTGTCAAGCACCGCTTTGTCGTGATAACGAACACGCTTTCGTCGGATTTTAATTCTTTATTAGTAGGTACTTCTAGTTATTCAGATTTTCAGAATCTGAATTTTGTAAGAACTGAAAATGATCCTCTTTTTCCGTTACGCCAGTTTTCTGTGAATGGACAACGCAAAAATACGATGATGATGTGTGGTTTTGTCGATGCTGTCATTGCAACTTCTGGCAAACAAATCGCTATTGCTTTGCAACGCACGGTGGCAAAGGTCACTTTTAACATAGATACGGATAATGTGGATTTTGGCAAATTCGGGAATTGGGATGTCTCATTAATGAATATTCCCAATAAAAGTTACTTTAATATATTAGGAAGAAAAGCTGTTTTCCCCAGTCCGGATGCAAAGGAGCGATCCACTTTTTATTGGGAGAAATTATTTACCACACCTACTTTGGGTGATCCTCTTCCTATTAAGGAGAAGGCTTCATATATCCCCATTAATCTGCAGCAGACAGTAGTGACTTCCACTTTGGCTACCCGTCGCAGCAATGCTCCATTGGGTGGCACTTATCTTCAGATTATGGGACGGCAGATGACAGAACCGGGAGTCGGTTCAATGCCTATTGTATTGGATTTTGTTCTATATCAGATTTTTTTAGGTAAGAACCTCACTACTGATTTTAGTGTTTACCCCAACTATAACCTTACCTACAACATACATTTGAAGGGTAGATCGGACGACGACAGCAATGTTATCAGGCTTATCCCCGGCAGCTTTTCCGGTTCTCTTAAGGCATCATCGGATTTAGGTGGCACTGTTTCTTTATCAGATATAAAAGATCTGAAAGCCGTTAGATGGGAATACTCCAAAAGAATAGAAACTTATTTTGCAGATAGTCCTTTTCCATGGAGTGGAAGCGGTAGTGATGATTTGGGGGCATATAAATTAAGATGGTTTGCGCCTACTGTAGCATATAATAATAAGGAAGCGACCTCTTTGACGGACGGTTATTCCAATACCCAAAAGCTGCAAAGCAACGGTTCCACATTTGTATATTATCCGGCGGCTCTAGCCTGCTATATGGGACTGAACGGTAATAGTCAGGCGGCTCAGGCGTTCAATTGGTATCTGCCTTCCATAGGAGAGTTGATAGGCACGTGGATTTCTTCCTCAAGTATGGCAAGCCAGCAGAGTTCCAGCTATTGGTCATCTACCGCCCGTAAGGATGTTCAACAAGCCTTTATTATCACGAATGAAGGAGAAGTGAAAACTGCTCCTGTTAGCGGCGATAGTAACAATCGTCATTACGTGAGAGGCTGCCGGAATCCAGCTACAGTTACTACTAACTAATTTAGTACTGACTAATAAAGTATAATCCTTTAAAAAGTGAAGACTATGAGTTTCAAATATTATATCATCCTGTTGATTGTTTGGGTATGTTTCAGCTTTCCCTCGGATACTTTCGGGCAATATATCCTGAAAGATACGATAACTTCGTCCAAAGATAAAAAATATGCCATTATTTATTCAGACGGATTGGCAAAATCGGCCCAATGGAGCTTGGGAGTTAAAATGGCTAAGGGAGGCGCAACTATCCGTCATCAGGTTTCCAAAGGAAACGACGGAAATATTAGTGTCAATGACAGGATACCAGTGCGTTTCATCGTTGCTCCCACAGACGTAGTTAATGTTAATTGGATGGAGGCCGGAGGTGTAACAGGTGGTAACGGGAATCTGAATGCTGATTTTGCGCCAACAACTGCGGATACAGGATGTCGCAGTTACGGAAAAACTACGGAGGGGTTAGGACGTAAATGGCGTGTCCCTACTCAGCGTGAATTGCAACTGATGTGGATGTTCCGCATACCTGTCGGTATAATCTATCCGAATGCGCCGATGGAAAACGCGTCAACAAAAAACTACTGGGCTTCTACTGAAAAGGATACCGACAATGCCTGGGTATTCGACTTTATGAGCGGTGTTCCTCACTGCTTTTGGCAAAGCAAAGCGACCGTAGCGAATGTGAGGTGTGTGAGCGATTATTAACCAATAATGAGATGAAGTATGGAAATTCCGGAATTAGCAATTGATAAGGAGTGTAAAAACCTGCATAACATTTACTTGTTCTATGTAGAAGATAAGTGGTGGGCCTTCGGGTATTCTGCTTATTACTTGAGTATTATGTATCCCGTATTGGACGTTATCGGCAGAACTTTACCAGAGTATGGCGAATGTGTACCTTGTGTACATGTGCCTGACAACTTTCTGGCTATCCTTTCTGATTTTTATAACACCTTGGTTTCAGACAACTACATACAGGTTGAGGCTCCGCCGACTGCATACTGCTATCGGAAAGAATACAATGAATGGTGTATGTCACTAACTGTAAACTAATATAAACCTCTTTTATTGAAACATTAATGAGACGATTCATAAGATATTGCTTATTATCCTCTTTCCTGTTGTTTGCGGGTAGTCTTACGACTAATTTGCATGCGCAGTTTTACTCCGTGCAGTCCAATACATTGAAATTGGCAACTACCACATTCAACGTGGAAGGCAGCATGCTTCTGGATAAACACTGGACATTGAACATGAGTGTTTCTTACAATCCCTGGAACTTCAGCGACACAAAAAAGATAAAGCACTTTCTGATAGAGCCCGGAGCAAGGTACTGGTTCTGGCAGCCCTATGCCGGCAACTTTATCAGCATGTATGCGATGGGCGCGCGCTACAACGTGGCGTGGGAT
>ERZ779729.2447-NODE-2447-length-10953-cov-5.979354_pt1 | contig 10953 bp, 9 predicted proteins | sample MGYA00511072_ERZ779729 | MGnify/ENA primary metagenome ERZ779729 (study PRJEB29588, sample SAMEA2156675) | human gut metagenome | biome: human gut; feature: human-associated habitat; material: faeces | place: Denmark | collected 2008/2010 ...
TAACTGTTTTACGGACACCCGTCTATTCGGTGCGCCGGTTTTTTTATCGGCCGGAGAGTTCGACCGCGTGGCGGACGAAGGAGAGGGGCGGGACCTGGGCGGGGAGTTTGGCGCGGAAGCGCATCTGCGGGGTGCGCGGCTCGGACAGCGGGATGCCGTCCATATCCTCCATGGGCGTGACCTGCCAGGACAGCGGGCGGAAGTCCGGGCCGACGAGCTCGACGGTATCGCCGACAGCAAACTTGTTGCGCAGGCTCAGGACCGCGTTCCCCTGCGCGTCGCAGCTTTCCACGACGGCGCAGATCTGCCACTGGCGCAGATAGCGGGAATCCTCGGTAAACTGGCCGGGCTGGCCGTAGTAGAAGCCGGTGGAGTAGTGGCGGTGAGAGACATGGTCCACCTCATCGCGCCAGACGGGATCCGGCGCGCGGCCGGCCCACACGTCGTCGAGCACGTGGCGGTAGGCGCCGGTGACGATGGCGGCATAGTAGGCGGATTTGGCGCGGCCCTCGATCTTCAGGCAGTCGATCCCGGCGTCGCAGAGCTCGTCCAGATGGTCGATCATGCACATATCGCGGGAATTCATGATGTACGTGCCCTTTTCGTCTTCGAAGACCGGGAAGTATTCGCCGGGGCGCTTTTCCTCCATCAGGGCGTACTGATACCGGCAGGGCTGGGCGCACTGGCCGCGGTTGGAGTCGCGGCCGGTCATATAGTTGCTGAGAAGGCAGCGCCCGGAATAGGAGACGCACATTGCGCCGTGGCAGAAGGTCTCGAGCTCGAGCTCGGGCGAGACCCGCTCGCGGATCGTCAGGATCTCCTGCAGGCTCAGCTCCCGCGCAAGCACCACGCGGCGCGCGCCGAGGTCGAACCAGCTCTGCGCGCAGACGTAGTTGGCGATCGACTGCTGGGTGGAGATGTGCCGCTCGCAGCGCGGGGCGTACTTCCCTGCCAGCGTGAACGCGCCGAGATCCGCGAGGATGAGCGCGTCGACGCCCGCAGCACCCAGCTGCTCGAGATAGGCCGGGAGCGCGGCGGCCTCATCATTGCGGGGCATGATATTGACCGTGCAGTGGACCTTCACGCCCGCGGCGTGGGCCAGCTGCACCGCCTTCGGCAGCTCGTCCGGCGTAAAGTTGCCGGTGAACGAGCGCATGCCGAAGCTCGTGCCTGCCAGATACACGGCGTCCGCGCCGTAGGCGACGGCCATGCGCAGCTTTTCCATATCCCCTGCCGGGCTCAGAAGCTCCGGCTTACGTCTGTCCATCTGTCTGATTCTCCGTATCGGTATTCTCTTCGCCGTCCGCGGGCGCGTCCGTCTGCTCCTCGTCCGGCTGGGTCTTGCCCGCGAGCTCCGCCAGGAAATTCTGGTGCTCGTAATAGGTCTCGGAGAAGTGGTGGACGCCGTCGGCGTTCAGGGCGTAGAAGTAATAATTGGTCTCGGCCGGGTACAGCGCCGCACGGATGGAGTTCATACCGGGGTTGGCGATCGGGCCTGCGGGCAGACCGGCGTTCGTGTAGGTGTTATAGGGGCTGATGACACCCTTGTCCGCGTTGGAGAGCACTTCCTTGCGCTCGGCGAGCGCGTACTGGATGGTCGCGTCGATCTCGAGGCAGGGATAGAGCTTGCTGCACAGGCGGTTGTAGATGACGGAGGCGATGGAGGCGCTCTCGGAGGTCTTCGCGGTCTCCTTCTCCACGAGGGAGGCGACGGTGATGAGGTCGTAGAGCGAGAGTCTGCCGTCCGTGATCTCGGTCTCGGTGAAGCCGTTCGTGCGCATGCGCTGGGCCAGACGGTCGTTGAGCGCGTCCAGCGCGTCGTAGAGATCGTCGGTGAATTTGTTATCGAAGTTGCGCAGGAATTTGTCGATGACGTTCGCCGGATCGTCGCTCATATAGAACTGATACGTATCCGGGAAAAGATAGCCCTCCAGCCGGTTTTCGCTGCCGTAGGGGATCTCCTGCAGGAAGTCATAGGCAAATTCGTAGCTCGCCGCGGTATCGGCCAGATCCTGATAGGAGCAGACGCCGTCAGCTTCGAGCAGGCGGAAGATATCCTCGCACTCGTAGCCCTCGGGAATGGTGACCTCGACGACCGCACGGTCGGGGCTGGCCTCGATCATGTTGCTGACGAGGGCGTGATAGTCGTAGCGGCTGTTCAGCGTATAGGTGCCGGGCTCGATGGTCTTTTCCGCGTGTGAGGCCCAGCAGTAGAATTTGAACAGGGTCTCATAGCGCACGAGGCCCTTGCTTTTGAGCTCTCCGGCGATCTGCGAGATCGTCGCGCCGTCGGGGATGGAGACGGTGACCTCGGCGTCCTCTTTCGTCAGCGACAGCACGTCGTCGGCGCAGCGCCAGACCGCCACGGCCAGCAGCACAGCCACTGCCAGCACGCAGCACACGTACAGCAGCACCCGGATGCCGGACGGCAGCCGCGGGCGTTTCTTTTCGGGCTCCTGGCTCTCCGGCTGCGTCTCCTGGTCGACGGTCAGATCCGCGTATTCCTCCGGGATCTTCGGCTCAAAGAGTGGCTGCATGCCGGGCTTAGACGCTTCTTCGGCGGCGTCCGGCGTGTCGGGCGCAGGCGCATCCGGCTGTTCGGGCTGCGCCGCATCGCCGGGCCCGTCCATCATCGCGTCGACGCGGGCCAGATCGTCCTTGACCGACGCCAGCAGCTCATCGAGCGAAAGCTCTTCCAGACTTTTTTCCAGCGCGTCCTGCTCGGGCGTCTGTTCGTCCGGGCGGGCGTTGGGGTTCTGTTCAGCCATGTGTTCCTCCCTTATGCGCGGTAGACGATGTCGGCCGCGACCTGATCCGCGGCGGCCTTCCCCTTCAGCGCCTGCAGGCACAGAAGGCCAAACTCGTCAGCCGAGCCCGCCGCGCGGCCGGTGATGACGCGGCCATCCTGCACAGCGCCGCAGGCCGTCATGACGGCGGCGCCCATCTTCTCCTCGAGGCCCGGGTAGCAGGTGGCCTTGCGGCCGTCGGTGATGTGCAGCTGGGCAAGGATCGTGGGGGCGGCGCAGATGGCCGCGATATATTTTCCGTCCGCATAGGCAAGGCGGATAAAATTCATGGCGGTATCGCAGGCGAGGATCGAATGCACGCCGCCGAGGCCACCGGGCAGGATGACCATGTCGGTCGAAGCCAGCTTCAGATCCTCCACGCGGCAGTCGGCCTGCACGCGCACGCCGTGACCGGCCTCGATCAGCGTCCCGCCGATCCCTGCGAGCTGCACTTCCACGCCGCCGCGGCGCAGAATGTCGCACGGCGCAATGGCTTCCATCGGCTCAAAGCCGGTACCCAAGATCATATATACCATTGTATTATGCTTCCTCCAGACATTTTTTTACGTACGAATACAGTTCCTCATGGATATCCTCGATCGAGCGGAGCTTCCCGTCTTTCACGCAGGAGACGACCGTCCAGCCGAAGTAGGCCGCGGCCTGCCGCGCGACCTCGCGGCACTGGTGCAGATATTTGTCGTTGCGCTCGTGGATGTCGGCCTTCGTCCCGGTGTCGCTCTCGCGCTTGCGCATGAGCGTCTCGGCGATCTCCACCGGCATGTCGAGGCACAAAACCAGATCCGGCTTCGGCAGGCCCATGCGGCAAAATTCCAGGTCATAGAGCCAGGAGAAGAATTCCTCCCGCGCCGCTCCCTCGAGCTTTCCGCCCTGGTGGACGGCGTTGGACGTCGTATAGCGGTCCGACAGGATGAGGCCGCCCGCCGCGTAATCGTCCTTCCAGACGCGCTGATAGGACGCGTAGCGGTCGACCGCGTAGAAGGTCGAGGCCGCGTAGGCGTTGACGCTGTTCGGGTCGTCGCCGAACTCGCCGTTGAGATACATCCGGATGAGCGCCGACGACGGCTCGAGATACTGCGGAAACTGCAGACGGCGGAACGGGATGTTCTCGCTCTGCAGCCGCTTGGTCAGAAGTGCGAACTGTGTGGATTTTCCGGTACCGTCGGTTCCCTCAAACACGATCAGTTTTCCCATGTTGTTTACCCTCTTATCCGTTTGCCGAGCACGGCAAACAGGTATTTTGGCAGCCGGAGCATACGTCCGAACCGCTTCGGCTCCTTGATGAGCCGGTAGAGCCATTCCAGATTGCAGCGGATCATCCACTTCGGCGCGCGCTTCACGGTCCCCGCGAAGCTGTCAAGCGAGCCGCCGAGGCCGATCATGAGCTTGACGTGCAGCGCGTCCAGATGGTCCTTCATGAAAAGCTCCTGCTTCGGCGCGCCGAGGCAGACAAAGAGCACATCGGGCCGGGCGGCGTTGATCTTCTCGATGATCGGGGCTTCGTCCTTGAAATAGCCGTCGTTCATGCCGCAGATATGCAGCTTCGGGTGCTTTTCGAGCATTTTCTGCGCGGCAAGCTCTGCGATGCCGGGCTTGCTGCCGAGCAGGAACAGGCCGCCGCCGGTCTTCTCGAGGATGGAGAGCAGACGGTCGGCAAAGTCGACGCCCGCGACCTTCTGCTTGAGCGGCGTCTTTAAAAGCTTCGAGGCCAGGACGACGCCGGCACCGTCCGGCAGGACGAGATCCGCGCCGTTGATGAGCGCGCGGAGCTTTTCGTCGTGCAGGGCTTCGTAGGCGATCTCGGCATTGGGGGTCACGGCGTAGCAGCTCCTGTCTCCCGCGAGGATCTGTTCGGCGCGGGCGGCGGCCTCATCCATCGTGACGTTATCAAACTGCAGGCCCATGATATCCAGTTTCATGTGCAGGCATACCTCACCAATTTAGAATCATACGCATATCATCTTAGCACATATTTCCGCATTTGTCCACGCAATTTCGGGGCCAATTTCCTTCCGCGGAGTTTCACATGCGCCCGGCGCTGCATAAACTGTTATGAAAGCGAAGCGTGAACGACCCTGGTTTCGGCCACGCGAACCTTTACGATCATATAATAGGAGGTCATCCGAATGTCTGAACCTGCACAGGCTGGCAAGACCTGTGATCTGCGCGGCATCCGTGAGGCTGTTTGCGTGCATACGGGGAAAATCACGGACAGCTGCCTTGCCAAAGACTGCATTGAAGATCTGCGCGTGTACTTAACGGTGGACTCCCAGCACACGCTGGACTGCGCGGCGAGCGCGAAGGCGCGGTTCGTGGAGCTGCTGTTTGTCGATGTTCAGGTGGAGTGTGTCCCCTACTCCTCCGGCTACTTTACGGTCGACGTTACCTTCTACTACCGCGTCATCGCCGACGCGACGCTCTCGGCCGGGCGGACGAATACGGTCACGGGCCTGGCGGTCTTCTCGAAGCGGCTGGTGCTGTTCGGCGGCGAGACCTGCGCCCGGATCTTCTCGAGCAAGGACGATCTGACGTGCCTCTGCAAAAAGTCGCTGCAGTCGGTCTCGCTGCCGCGGGCCATTGCCGAGACGGTCGACCCGATCATCCTCGGCTCGCGCGTGATGGAGGCGTGCGGCTGCTGCTGCCAGAGCGAGACCGCTCCCTCCATCCCCGAGGCGCTGCTGGGCTGCTTCGACGAGCCGCTGGTGCTGACCGGCGAATGCAAGCGGCTGCTCGTGACCATCGGGCAGTTCTCCATCGTCCGGCTCGAGCGCGACACGCAGCTGCTCATCCCGACGTTCGACTACTGTGTCCCCTCGAAGACCTGCCCGCCGGTCGGCGGCGCAAGCACCGAGAGCCCCTGCGACGTTTTCAGTCAGATCGAGTTCCCGATGGACGCCTTCTTCCCCGGCAAGAACGAACCCTGCATCAAACCCGAAGACAGCTGCACCGGCTGCAGCCGGACGAAATAAGCAAACCCGGGCTTCCCCACCCAGAGGGAAGCCCGGCTTTCCTTTTTGGCCGCTGTTTTACACGGATTTTCGATGGATTTAACATCCACGGAGAAATCTCACGAAGATTTAACACGGGCATGCACGCGCTTTTGACATTTTAAATTTATAGTAGGGTCAGAACACAAGAGAAATACGGAAAGGGATCTTTGTGAAATGACGATTTTTGACTTTTTGACCATGCTCGGCTCGCTGAGCCTGTTCCTGTTTGGCATGAGCGTGATGGGGACGGCGCTGGAAAAGCGGGCGGGCGGCTCGCTGAAGGCCATTCTGGCGAAGCTGACGAGCGGACGGTTTTCCGGCCTGCTGACGGGCCTCGCTGTGACGGCGGTGATCCAGTCGTCGTCGGCGACGACGGTCATGGTGGTCGGCTTTGTCAACTCCGGGCTTCTGAGCCTGCGGCAGTCGATCCCGGTGATCATGGGCGCGAACATCGGCACGACGGTCACGGCGTGGCTGCTGTCGCTGTCCGGCATCAGCGGCGACAGCCTGTTTCTGCAGCTGCTGAAGCCGTCGTCGTTCACGCCGGTGCTGGCCGTGATCGGCATCATTCTGTATCTGACCGGCAAGGGCAAGAAAAAGGACACGGGCCTCATCCTGCTCGGCTTTGCGACGCTGATGTTCGGCATGGAGTCGCTGTCCGGCTCGGTCTCGGGCCTGCGCAACGACCCGAACTTCACAAAGTTCTTCCTGATGTTCTCCAATCCCATTCTCGGTGTGCTGGCCGGTGCGATTCTGACCGGCATCGTGCAGTCCTCGTCCGCCTCGGTCGGTATCCTGCAGGCGCTCTCGTCGACCGGCGCGGTCAGCTATGGCGCGGCGATCCCCATCATCATGGGCCAGAATATCGGCACCTGCGTGACGGCCATGCTCTCGTCCGTCGGCACGAATAAAAATGCCCGCCGGGCCGCCGTCGTGCATCTGAGCTTCAATATCATCGGCACGGTCGTCTGGCTGACGGTGTTTGAGACGGCAAATCTGCTGCTGCACTTCTCCTTCGTCGACCAGCCGATCGACACGTTCCAGATCGCGGTCATCCACTCGATCTTCAATGTGCTGTGCACGCTGATGCTGCTGCCTTGCTGCGGGCTGCTGGAAAAGCTGTCGTACCGGCTGATCCCGGAGACGGATCACCCCGATACCGCCGCCGTGCTGGACGAGCGTCTGTTCGCCACGCCGGCCATCGCGCTCGTCAAGAGCGAGGAGCTGACCAAGCGCATGGCCGCCGACGCGGAGCTGGCGCTGCATGAGAGCCTGCAGGCCGTGCTGCACTTCACGCCGGAGCTGGCCGCCTCGGTCCGCAGGCGTGAGGACGACACCGACCGGTATGAGGACACGCTCGGCACCTTCCTCGTGCATCTGGCCACGCAGCCGATGAGCGAGCAGGACAGCGTAGAGTCGTCGATGCTGCTGCATCTGATCGGCGATTTCGAGCGCGTCGCGGACCACGCCGTCAACATCATCGAATCCGCCGAGGAGCTGAAGGAGAAGGGCGTCTCGTTCACGCCGCCGGCACAGAAGGAGCTGCAGACCATGCTGGACGCGGTCGGCGAGATCGTCGATCTGACGAGCCGCGCATTCCTGCAGGACGATCTGGCGCTGGCGCAAATCGCCGCTCTGCCGCGGCAGGTCGAGCCGCTCGAGCAGGTCATCGACAAGCTCAAGGACGAGCTGCGCACGAACCATATCGCCAGACTCCAGCGCGGCGAATGCTCGCTGGCTGCGGGCTTCGTGCTCTCCGACCTGCTGACGAACCTCGAGCGCGTGTCCGACCACTGCTCGAACATCGCGGGCTGTCTGCTTGACATGAAGAACGAGCGCATCGACCTGCACAAATATCTCGGCGACGTCAAATCCGGCAGCAACGAATTCTTGCTCCAGTATAATGCGTTTGAGGAAAAGTACAAGCTGGAAGCCTGATGCCTTGCTTTTCCCGGCCCCGTGTGCTATCCTGAGAAAAAGGTAACTGGGAGGTACGGATATGGCGATTTGGGCATTGGCAGGCACGCTGGCCTTCAGCTTCCTGCTCGAACTGATCGGCGCATCGGCGGCAAACAGCTCCGGCTGGGGCATCGTCGGCGCGATCGCCGCAATGGGCGCCTTCCTGATCCATACGATCGAACAGGCGCATAAAAAAACGCCGGATGAGGACGATAAACCGGAGGAATAAACCAAGGCCCGCCGCGCAGCAGCGCGGCGGGCCTTTTTCTCTTTTACGCGCTGCGTTCCGATTCGAGGGTGCGGAGGGCTTTGCGGAATTGGTGGGAGAAGAGGATGGAGGTGAAGGTCACGGCGAGGGTATCGGCGACGGGCTCGGCGAGGTAGACACCCAGGGTCGGGTCCGGGACGAGGTGCGGCAGCAGGTAGATCAGCGGGATGAGCAGGACGAATTTGCGCATGACGGCCACGATGATGGAGCAGACGGCCTTGCCGATGGAGACGAAGGTGATCTGGCAGGCCTGCTGGATGCCGAAGATCGCCAGCACCGCGCAGTAGATGCGAAGGGCGCGGCCGGTGAATTCGATCAGTTCGGCGTCCGGCGTGAAGATCCCGGCGAACACGCGCGGGCAAAGCATGACAAACGCCCAGATCAGCGCGGAATACGTCAGGCAGACGGTCAGGAGCACGCGGAAGGTCTTTCTGACGCGCTCGACGTTCTTTGCGCCGTAGTTATAGCTCAGGATCGGCTGCGCGCCCTGCGAGATCCCCTGCAGGGGCAGGAGCGCAAACTGCATGACGCTCGTGAGGATGGTCATGGCGCCGACGGCGATATCGCCGCCGTAGCGGGCCAGCGAGGAATTGAAGCAGACGGAGAGCACGCTCTCGCTCGCCTGCATGATAAACGTCGCCGTGCCGAGGCCCACGCAGGGCAGGATGAGCCGCGGGCTCTGCAGGAAGTTCTGCACGCGCAGCTTCAGGACGCTTTTTTTGCTGAACAGGAACAGCACGACCCACAGGCACGACACGCCCTGTGAGACGATGGTCGCCAGCGCAGCGCCGCGCACACCCATGCCGAGCTTGAAGATCAGGATCGGGTCGAGCACGATATTGCACACGGCGCCGATCAGCACGGTGAGCATCCCCTCCCGCGCAAAGCCCTGGGCGGTGATGAACGCGTTCATGCCGAGCGTCAGCTGGACGAAGACGGTGCCGATGGCGTAGATCTGCATATAGTCGGCGGCATAATCGATGGTCTGCTCGCTCGCGCCGAAGGCAAGAAGCAGATCGCGGTTCCAGATGAGAAGCACCGCGGTCAGGACGGCAGAGATGCCAAGCTGCAGGGTAAAGCAGCCGCCGAGCATCTTCTCGGCCGTCTGCAGATCGCCCTTGCCCATGCTGATGGACGCGCGCGGCGCGCCGCCCGAGGCGACGAGCGCAGCGAAGGCCGACACGATCAGGATGATCGGCGTGCAGACGCCAAGACCGGTCAGGGCCAGGCTGCCGACCTGCGGCATGTGGCCGATGTAGATGCGGTCTACAATATTATAGAGCATATTGACGAGCTGCGCGATCACCGTCGGGATCGCCAGCCGGAACAGGAGTCTGCCGATCGGCTCCGTGCCGAGAAACGCGTTTTTCTGATCCATCCGGACGCCTTCTTTCTGTGAAATGCCAGAAGATATTATAGTGTGCGGAGGACGGGCCTGTCAACGGAAAACAAGATGTTGCGGAAGGCGGGAGGTTTTGGCCCATATATGGTGATGTTGGCAGAAAAAAGTTTAATATTTGCTTAAAACCGGAGAAAAACGTTGAAAATGCAGCGCAAATATGGTACTCTTTTGGTAAACATAATACTCCAACCACAGGAGGAGAAGGACATGAAGAAACAAAGATGGCTCAGCCTGGTGCTGATCCTGGCGCTCGTCGTGGGGCTGTGCAGCGTGTGCGCGGCCGCGGCGGACGATCAGACCGCAGAGCAGCCCGCGCAGGAGGCTGCGGACACGGTCGCAGAAGCGGAAGCTGCGCCCGCCGACGGGACACAGCCCGATGCGGCTGCGGCAGAAGCAAACACGGAAACTGCCGAACAGCCGGAGCAGGATGCGGCGGCAGAAACGGATGCGGCCGCAGAGGAAGCGCCGGCGGACGGCACGCACATCCACGCAGTCAACCGCGAGGACGCCTGTGAGGAACCGGCTTTCGAGCCGCTGACGGTGCGCGGCGGGCAGCTGGAAAGCGGCTGCTACTATCTGACGGAGGACTGGACGCTGGACGAGCCGCTGTGTGTGGCGAAAAACGGCGTGCAGGTGACGCTCTGCCTGAACGGCTATTCCCTCTCGCTCGCAGACGGCGCGGAGGGCTGCATCATTTACCTTGCCGTCAGCGACGAAGGGGCGGAGCCCTCGGTGCTGACCATCACGGACTGCAACGGGGCCGGGACCTCGAGCAACTACTATGTCGGCGAGGCCGGTGAGCTGATCTTTGACGACGGGAGCTTTGCCTGGCAGGAGGCCTATATCGCGGCGAACGAGAAAAACGCGCTCGCGGGCGGCCGCATCACCGGCGCGACAGCCGGAGCCATCAGCGTGGGCGACTATAACCAGCTGTATCTGTCCGGCGTCAATATCATCGACAACGAGGGCCGGTACGGCGCGGGCGTTGTCATCGCAGCGCACGCGAAGGCCGTGATCGACAGCTGCGTCATCGCGGGCAACCGGCTGACGGGCGAAATGAAGGCTTCGGAGCGGCAGATCCTGGGCGGCGGCGTGTACTGCGCGGGCGAACTGGAGCTCTGCGGCACGACGAACCTCACCGGCAACCGCGCGCAGGACGCGCAGAACAACCTTTGGCTGGATGAGACCGGCACGGTAACGATCGGCGCGCTGGGTCTTGACAAGCAGGCACGCGTCGGCGTCAGCGGCCAAGCGGAGCAGGCCGTTTTGACCGGCTACGCGGATGATTTCTCGGAGAACTTTACGAGCGACGATCCGACGCTCTGCATCAGCGCCGTGCATGAAAACGGCTTTACGGACCTGCAGCTGCAGGAGGCCGTCTATACCCTCACGCTCGTGACGGATGAGAATGACGAGCCCGTCACGCTGGAAGCGGAACAGGGCAAGAGCCTTGCGGATCTGTATGTCAACGACCCCGAACGGGAAGACGCCGCCTTTGACGGCTGGTACACGGAAGACGAGGAACCCGTC
>ERZ779729.2449-NODE-2449-length-10953-cov-2.519178_pt1 | contig 10953 bp, 6 predicted proteins | sample MGYA00511072_ERZ779729 | MGnify/ENA primary metagenome ERZ779729 (study PRJEB29588, sample SAMEA2156675) | human gut metagenome | biome: human gut; feature: human-associated habitat; material: faeces | place: Denmark | collected 2008/2010 ...
CAGAGGGCGAAGTCGGCGGGATTGCGTTTTTCGCTTTGTCCGTCGAGGTCGCGGGTGGTATTCAGTACGTCGTCGAGGTTGCGGCCGGAGAGTTTGCCGTAATGATAGTCCTTATTATATTTAGCTACGTCAAAGTAGACGGAACCTTCGCTTTCGTAAGCGTATCCGGCGTCCAGAATCTTCTGTACGAGCTGGATTTGTTCGATAATGTGACCCGAAGCGTGCGGCTCGATGCTGGGAGAAAGTACATTCAGTGCTTCCATTGCCTTATGATAGCGGTTCAGGTAATACTGAACGACTTCCATAGGCTCCAATTCTTCGAGACGGGCTTTCTTGGCAATCTTATCTTCTCCTTCGTCGGCATCGTGTTCTAGATGACCGACATCGGTAATATTGCGTACATAGCGTACTTTATATCCTAAATGAGTCAGATAACGGAAGAGTACGTCAAATGTGATGGCGGGACGGGCATGTCCCAAGTGAGCATCACCGTATACTGTCGGTCCGCATACATACATGCCTACATGCGGTGCGTGAAGCGGTACGAACAATTCTTTCTTTCTATCTAACGTGTTGTAAATGGTAAGTTGATGTTCCATAACATTTTATATTTGTTCTATTGGAAGTGCAAAGTTAGAATAAATAATTGATTTCAACTTAACTTGCAAGGGATTTTGTCTGATCTGCTGAAGGAAGAATGCCTTATGGGACGTTGAAGATTCTCTCTATCGCTTCCGCAACCCCATCTTCGTCATTAGTCAGTGTAATGTAGTCGGCAGCCTTCTTCACAGGCTCCTGCGCGTTGCCCATCGCTATGCCCATACCAGCGAATTTGATCATCGACAGGTCATTGTAGCCATCGCCTATAGCTATCACTTCCTCGCGTGTCATTCCTATATTTTCCAACAGTACGCTGAGGGATAAAGCCTTGTCGATACCTTGCGGAACCAACTCCAGGAAATAAGGTTCCGAACGGAAGACATTGATCTTTCCTTGCAGGCGGATGCAAAGCTCGGATTCTACAGGAATCAGCTTGCCGGCATCCCCGACGATGAGGCACTTGGCTACCGGCAGGGTGATGTCAGTCAGGAAGTCGTTTGTTTCCCGTATCGCCATTTTATTGAGGAAGGCTTCTTTTTGTACGTACGGATCTTGTGAGTTTTCGGTCACTATTTCTGCTCCGTCGTAAGTCAGTATGCTTAGATGATTGGTGCGGGCACATTCGTAGAGTACCGGAACGACTTCATTGGGCAGTACATTCTCGTACATCATTTCTTTGGTTTCCCAGTTGATGATCTCTCCACCGTTATAGGACAGGATAAATCCGCCGAACTCATTCATGCGTAACTCGTTGGCGAGCGGTACGATGCCGTAAGTCGGTCGCCCTGATGCAAGTACCAGACGGATACCTTGTTCTTGTATGCGTATCAGCGTTTCCCGGTTGCGGGAAGAGATTTCCTTTTTAGAATTGGTGAGTGTGCCGTCGAGGTCGAGCACTATGAGTTTGTATTTCATGTCGCATTGTTTTGGTTTGCAAAGATAGGAGAAAATGGATGACTACAAAGTGCGTGGTAATTAAAATATGCTTAGATTATGCACTTTTATGGTGCAATAGTGAGATGTTTGATTGTTATTTCAGCAAATCCGCCCACTGCTCATTGCTCAGTGCAGGCAGTGCCTCACTATCCGTAATAAATGTTTCTGCCAGCCTCCTCTTGTCCTCCTGTAGTTGGAGAATCTTTTCTTCGATACTGTTCTGAGTAATGAAACGATAGGCGATAACCTGTTTATCCTGACCGATACGATGTGCACGGGCGATGGCTTGTGACTCGGCAGCAGGATTCCACCAGGGATCAATGATAAATACATAATCGGCTTGTGTAAGGTTAAGACCGACTCCTCCTGCTTTCAAAGAAATAAGGAATGCCTGCACATCCTTTTGCTCGGTGAAATGGGCGATTTCGGAAGGTCGGTTGTTGGTGGAACCGGTCAGCAGAGCATACTTCCAGCCCCGTTGGCGGAATACCTCGGCAAGTATCTCCAGATGCCGGACAAAGGAAGAAAAAATAAGTACCTTATGTCCTTCACTTCTTAGTGTGTCAAAGGTATCGATGATTTGTTCCGTTTTTCCCGATATCCCGTCGAAGTCGGGAAAGATAAGCTGCGGATGGCAAGCCAGTTGACGGAGACGCAGGATACCGTTCAGGATGCTGAACATATGGTATCTGTCTCTGTTTTCGGGTTGCTGGAGTAATATGTTGCGGAGGCTGTTTTTCTCCTGTTCGTAGCTCTCACTCTGCTTTTCGGACATGGCGCAATAGATCGTTTCTTCGGTAAGCGGGGGAAGTTCCGGCGCTACCTCGCTCTTGCTTCTGCGAAGGATAAACGGAGCGATGATCTGTTGCAGCCTTTTCTCCATACGGACGTTTCCTTGCCGGATCGGAATGATAAATTGCTTATGAAAAGCGCTTTCTTCTCCTAGCAGGTCCGGTTGCAGAAAACGGAACTGTGCCCACAAATCTTTGAGAGAGTTCTCGATAGGCGTGCCGGTAAGTGCAATCCGATGCTTGCCCTGCAACTGGATGACCGAACGGAAAGTAAGGGAATCATTGTTCTTGATATTCTGACTTTCATCAAGTACGATGTATTCGAATGTGTAGGAGTGGAGAATATCAATGTTATTCCTCATCATCCCATAAGTCGTGAATATCAGATGGAAATGATTGAAGAACTTTTCCGGATGTCCTTTGGGAAACGTGGTGTTGCTGTTATATTCCGCTATCGCAAGAGTCGTGAAGCGTTTAGCCTCTCTTCGCCAGTTGTGGAGCAGGGAAGTGGGGACAACGATCAAAGTGGCAGGCTTACGGGAGTTCTTTCCGTGTTCCTGTCTGTGACCATCTTCTTTCGGTTTATTTTTCTCTCTGATTTCCCGTGCGTCCGGCAGCAGCTCATCTTCGGAGGAAAACGAGAATAAGGAGAATTGTCCTTCGGCATCTGCTATCTGCTCTTTGGTGGGAGGAGTGTTGGCAGTACATTCTTTGTCCGGCTGATTGTCGGAAGCTGTGCTTTCTGTAAATACGGGCTTTGTAGGAGCAGTGACCGCATCGGGAGAAAGCGGTTTGTATATATATTGCAGCAGCGTCAGCGTCTGAAGTGTCTTTCCAAGTCCCATATCATCTGCCAGGCAGCCGCCGAATCCTTGCTTGTTCAGCTGCACCATCCATGAGAATCCCTTCTGCTGATAGGGTCGTAGTTCCGCTTTCAGTCCTTGGGGAACAGGAACATTACGTATCTCTCTCTTGAAAGGCAGGTTTTTAGGTCCGTTCTCTTCTAAAGCCGATTGTACGGCACCGACAAAGGTCGGTTTCAGACGAATCCCCGTCTCCGTCTGGGTGCCCAGTTCCAACAGGTTTCCGTATTTGCTGAACCATTCTTCCGGTAAAAGAATCATGCGTCCGTCCGGTAACAGAAATTCTCTTTTCTCTTCAAGGATGTGCTTGCGGAAGCGTGAGAAAGGGATTCGCAGATTGCCGATGACTACCGTGATATGCAGTTCAAACCAGTCGGGCTCATCATCACAACTCTGTTCGATGCGGATTTCGTCCAGACAGTAAGGGGTATTCTCCATATTTCCTGTCAGCAGAAAAGACTGTTGGAGCATCTCCCGATATGTACTGATCCATTCGGTAATTGTCTTTTCAGGCGCATCGGGCGACAGCTTGAAATGAACGTCGCTGACTCGTTGCAAGCCGGAATCCGTTAACATCCGGAGCTTCTCTTCTTCGGCATCGCTATCCCGACGGAAAAAGAATATCTCGCCGAAATCGTTCCGGTAAATGATCTTCTTCATTTCGGTCACGGTGTCGGGAGTAAATGACTGGTCACCATAACGGAAGCTAAGCCGCAACATCTGTTCGTCGTAAATGGTATCTTCAAGAGACAGGACAGCTTCGCAGGCATACGTCTCTTCAATGATATTCAGTCCCTGAGTCGTGATTTCATGATAGCGTGCTATTGGAATGACGATGTTATCGATGTATTTCTCGATTTGGGAAGCAGGGACGCTGATTTTCTTTTTCTTGGTAAAGGGCAGAATGCGTACGCTCTCAATATGCGGAAAGAAGTACAGCTCCATTCCCAGTAAGAGGGCAGACGGTGAGGAGGTCAGCACGATAACAGGCTTCTGTTCACTTAATGAGAGCGGCTGCCCGTCATAATAGCATTGCAGCTGGTAGCGGAAATTGGTCTCATCGGCAAGAAACGTAAAACGGATTTCCACGTCATGAGGATGCACATGATAGGCGTGATGCGCATATAGCAGTTTGCTTCCGACCTGTTTCTGATACAGAGGAAGATTATGATGGCGTATCAATGTCAGCATCTCCTGCATTTTTTTCTCGATGAATGGGCGGATATTGTTCTTTACCCGTTCCGGATCTTCGGATAATTTGCGCAGAAAACGGGATACTGTTTTCTCACGCGAATAGATTCCCATCAGATATTTCTCTGTGTAATGTGAGGCGATGTCGATAGCTTGTTGCTCGGCTTCGTTCATTCGGCTGATTGCTTCGGGGGAAGCGTGAAAAGCCTGTTCAATGAGTTGGTATGTACCGTCGTCAGATTTCTCTGCCATATAAGGAATCAGCAGTGTGCCGAACGTCAGATGTTCGGTTAAAACGATGATAACTTGTCCGGTATTTGCTTTCTCTTCCATTCTCTTTAGGCTTTAACAAACAAAGATACGGGAAAATCCTTAATTTTGCAGCATGATGGAAGAAAACAAACGAGTATTGTTAGGAATGAGCGGCGGTACGGACAGTTCCGTAGCTGCCATGCGATTGCTGGAAGCCGGATATGAGGTGACCGGAGTTACTTTCCGTTTCTATGAGTTGAACGACTCGACCGAATATCTGGAAGATGCCCGCCATCTGGCAGAGCGTTTGGGAATCCGTCATATCACGTATGATGCCCGCGAGATATTCCGCGAACAGATCATCGAGTATTTTGTGCAGGAATATATGGTGGGGCATACTCCTGTGCCCTGCACATTGTGCAATAACTATCTGAAATGGCCCCTTCTTTCCAAAATTGCCGATGAAATGGGGATTTTTTATATTGCTACAGGGCATTATGTCCGGAAAGTAAAGGTGGATGATACCTATTATATAACTTACGCTGCCGATTCGGACAAGGATCAGACCTTTTTCTTATGGGGACTCAAACAGGATATTCTTCGGAGAATGTTGCTTCCGATGGGAGATATTACCAAAGTGGAAGCACGTGCCTTTGCTGCTGAACGGGGATTTCAGAAAGTGGCGGTGAAAAGGGACAGTCTGGGCGTTTGCTTTTGCCCGATGGATTATCGAAGCTTTCTGAAAAAGTGGTTGGTCAGCAATTGTCAGCCACAGGTCAGCAATTGTCAGCCGCAGGTCAGCGTAGGTCAGCCCCAGGTCAGTGCAGGTCAGACTTGGTCAGCGGAGGTCAGACGTGGACGATTTGTCGATGAAAAGGGAGATTTTATAGCCTGGCACGAGGGTTATCCTTTTTATACCGTCGGACAACGGCGTGGCTTGGGCATTCATTTGAATCGTGCCGTCTTTGTGAAGGAAATTCGCCCGGAAAAGAATGAAGTAGTACTCGCTTCCCTACAGGCTTTGGAGAAAACGGAGATGTTACTTAAAGATTGGAATATTGTTAATCGGGAACGTTTGTTAGGGCATGCGGATATCATTGTGAAGATTCGCTATCGGAAACAGGAAAATCATTGTACTGTGACAGTTACAACGGATAACTTCCTGCATGTACAACTTCACGAACCGTTGACGGCAATCGCATCCGGGCAGGCTGCTGCCTTCTATAAAGATGGCTTGTTGTTAGGCGGTGGAATCATTGTAGAAGAATCATTGCTTCAGTCTCTATAAAGTTTGAAAAAGTAAAAATCATCTGCCATCTGCAACAGAATCGACTCATTTTATTCTTTATCTGTTGCTTATAGCGTTGCAGATACCAGTTGCAAGCTGGTGATACAAAAAAAGTCCCACAGTGCATATTATGTACACTGTAGGATACTTTCTGTCATATAATGATTTAATTTGTTCGGATAACTTTATTCGTTGTTCAGCACCAGCATTGACTCTATATACTCGCGTGTATTGCTTAATCTGGGCACTTTGTGCTGTCCGCCTAATTTTCCCTTCTGTGCCAGCCAGTCATGGAACAATCCCGGACGCGCAACGATGACTTCCAGTGGTTGCAGAGCAATATCTTTCCAACGCTTCGCCTCATAGTCCGAATTTACTTCTTTCAATGTAGCATCAAGTATTGCGGCAAATTTCTCTACGGAATCCGGCATCTTGGCAAATTCTATCAGCCATTGATGACGGCATTTGGCATGTTCGTCCATAAATACCGGTGCGGCAGAGTATTCGCTCACCTGTGCACCTGTCTCGGCACAAGCCTTAGCTAAGCCTTTTTCGGCATTATCTACAATCAGTTCTTCTCCAAAAGCATTGATGAAATGCTTCGTACGTCCTGTGATGACGAACTTATATGGGTTCTTGCTGGTAAACTTCACCGTATCACCGATCATGTATCGCCACAATCCGCAGGACGTAGAAATCACCATTGCGTAATTCTTGTTAAGCTCCACCTCTTCGAGGCAGTAAGCGCGTGGATTTTCCTTATCAACTTCTTCCAATGGAATGAACTCGTAGAAAATACCGTAGTCGATCATCAGCAACATGGCAGGGTCTGAAAGATCGTTCTGCGTACCAAAGTACCCTTCGGAAGCGTTGTAGGTCTCTACATAATGCATCTTCTTTGAGTGAATCACCTGTTTGTACTGCTCACGATAAGGGGTGAAAGCCACTCCGCCGTGGAAGAATACTTCCAGATTCGGCCACACTTCCTCCAGAGTTTGTTTGCCGGTCTTTTCGAGAATACGCTTGATAAGTACCAGCATCCATGAGGGTACACCGGACAAACTGGTCACATTGACCGGAATAGTACTGTTGGCTATTGCTTCTATTTTGGTTTCCCATTCGCTCATCAAAGCGATTTTCTTGCTCGGCACACGAATGAAATTGATTAACGGATTGACGTTCTGAATCAGAATCGCCGACAAGTCTCCCACCAAACTATGGTTGGAGTTGAGGTTCGGACTATGGCTGCCTCCCAGAATCAACCCTTTTCCCGAGAAAAAGTGACTGTCCGGATTGATGCGGAAGTAGAGTGCCGCAGCATCTTTACCGCCTCTATAGTGAATGTCTTCCAGAGCTTCTTTGCTGACAGGCAGGAATTTGCTTTTATCATTGGTCGTTCCGGATGATTTGGCAAACCAGCGTATTTCCGATGGCCAAAGCAGATTCTGTTCCCCCGCCCGCAAGCGTTCTACATAAGGCTTTATTTCCTCATAAGTCTGTATTGGAAGGCGGTTTCTGAAATCCTCATAGCTACGGATGGAGGCGTAGTCGTACTTTTTTCCCCACTCTGTCTGTGCAGCTTGGTTCACTAAGCGACTCAGCACACGGTGCTGTATCTCACTAGCCTGACTAGCATAAAGGTCTATTTGTTTTAAACGGGAATCGAAAGTCTTACTAATAATCTTTGTAATATTCATTTCTGCTTTAACATAATAATGTTTAGTCGTGCAAAAGTAACCTTATTTATCTTTTTTTTCTATCTTTACGACGGAAATAATCGTTAAAATTTGGCGACTTTTCTTGAATCCCGAGTTTCTGACTAAAAAAAACGACAATGAGAATTGGAATCCTGACTTCCGGAGGAGACTGCCCCGGTATAAATGCCACTATCCGTGGCGTGTGCAAAACTGCCATCAATCACTATGGGATGGAAGTAATAGGAATTCATAGTGGTTTTCAAGGTTTGCTGACAAAAGACATCGAATCCTTTACTGATAAATCCTTATCCGGATTGTTGAACCAAGGGGGTACGATGTTGGGTACTTCGCGCGAGAAACCTTTTAAAAAAGGAGGCGTTGTCTCGGATGTCGACAAGCCGGCACTGATTCTTCAGAATATTCAGGAAATGGGACTGGATTGTGTCGTCTGCATCGGAGGAAACGGAACGCAGAAAACTGCCGCTAAATTTGCCGCAATGGGCGTCAACATCGTATCGGTCCCCAAAACTATTGATAATGATATTTGGGGAACGGATATTTCCTTTGGATTTGACTCTGCCGTGAGCATCGCTACGGACGCCATCGACCGCTTGCATTCTACCGCCAGTTCGCACAAAAGAGTGATGGTTATTGAAGTGATGGGGCATAAAGCCGGCTGGATTGCCCTGTATTCGGGCATGGCAGGTGGCGGCGACGTCATTCTTGTCCCCGAAATCCCTTACAACATCAAGAATATAGGAAATACAATCCTCGAAAGACTGAAAAAAGGCAAACCCTATTCCATTGTAGTGGTGGCAGAAGGCATCTTGACGGATGGCCGGAAACGTGCTGCGGAATACATCGCACAGGAAATAGAATATGAAACGGGTATCGAAACACGTGAAACTGTATTGGGATATATTCAGCGTGGCGGTTCGCCTACTCCTTTTGACCGTAATCTGTCTACCCGTATGGGAGGACACGCGACAGAATTGATTGCTAACGGGCAATTCGGGCGTATGATTGCTTTAAAAGGAGATGACATTTCATCCATCCCTCTTGAAGAAGTGGCCGGTAAATTGAAGTTGGTAACTGAAGATCACGATTTAGTGATTCAAGGCCGCCGTATGGGGATTTGTTTCGGTTAACTTATAATTTACTCTTTTATCGTTAGGATGGTAGTTGGAGTTATCATGCCTTTTCAGTTTCTGTTGCTTCGACCTCATTAATAGTCGTTTCGACTTTGTCTGCAGTCGTTTCCGCTTCCGGTGCTTCGGTCTCCAAAGTATCCGGTTCCATGGTTTCCGACTCATTCAATTCAGGTTCGACCGACTCTGTTTCCACTTCTGACGGCATCGAATGCTGCGACTTCGCTTCATTGACTGTATCCATAAATGTCTGGTCTTTCACCTTCTTGATAGCCATTTGCGCGGCATTCTGCTGAGACTCTTTCTTGGAATAGCCCGTACCGGTTCCGGCAGGAAGCCCTTCGATACGAACCTCTGTCTGGAAAACGGGATTACTGTCATGGTCGAGGAACTGCTCGATCAACTCAAAGGAAACCTCCATCTTGTTCTTCTGGCTCCATTCAATAAGCTTGGACTTGAAGTTAACTTCTTTGCGGGATATTTTGTCTAGATCAATATAACGGTTGATGATCCGCTGCTCCATAAACTGCTTGCAACGTTCATACCCCTGATCCAGATAAATGGCTCCGATAAATGCTTCGAAAGCATTCCCGTACATATAACTGTTGTGGGAAGAGGAGCGGGTAGAATATTTGATAAGTTTGTCCAAACCGATCTCCACGGCTAACTTGTTCAAAGTCTCCCGTTGTACGATCTTGGAACGTGTGTTTGTCAGGAAACCTTCCCGTTTCCCTTCGAAACGTTTATAGACAATATCTCCTACGATGGCGTCGAGGATGGCGTCACCCAAAAACTCCAGCCGTTCGTTGTTCAGCGGACGTCCCTTCTCGGAGCGGACGGCAGATGACTTGTGCAGGAGCGCTTGTTCGTAAATCTGGATATTGTGCGGATAAAATCCGAGTATCCGGTAAAAACAAAGATAAGACTCTCTGTCTTTGCGGAACAGGAGTCTTATCTTATCTATTTGGTTACGTAACACGATTTTACTCAGCGTATTTCTTGAAGATAACGCACGCATTGTGACCACCGAATCCAAATGTATTGGACAGGGCAACATTAACCTCACGTTTCTGAGCTTTGTTGAACGTGAAATTAAGGTCGTAGTCAATGTTCTCGTCGTTGTCACCTTCTTCGTGGTTGATAGTCGGAGGAACAATGCCGTTCTTGATGGCAAGGATGCTTGCGATAGATTCTACCGCGCCGGCAGCTCCCAGCAAGTGACCAGTCATTGATTTTGTAGAACTGATGTTCAGTTCGTATGCGTGATCACCGAATACTTCCTTAATTGCTTTCGCTTCAGAAATATCACCTACCGGGGTAGATGTTCCGTGAACGTTGATGTAATCTACTTCTTTCGGATCCATTTCTGCATCTTCCAGAGCGTTCAGCATTACCAGTTTGGCACCAAGACCTTCCGGATGGGAAGCTGTCAGGTGATGAGCATCTGCAGACATGCCTACACCGGCAACTTCTGCATAGATTTTCGCACCACGGGCCTTAGCGTGTTCCAGTTCTTCCAAAATCAGGCAACCGCCACCTTCGCCCATGATGAAGCCGTCACGGCTTGCGCTGAATGGACGTGAAGCCTTGCTAGGCTCATCGTTGCGTGTTGACAGAGCATGCATAGCGTTGAAACCGCCTACGCCTGCAGGGAAGATGGCTGCTTCCGAACCACCGGATACGATTACGTTTGCTTTACCCAGACGAATCAGGTTGAAGGCATCCGCAATGGCATTGGTAGAAGTAGCACATGCTGAACAAGTCGCGTAGTTAGGACCATGGAAGCCATACATGATAGAAATCTGTCCGGCAGCAATATCCGAAATCATCTTTGGAATGAAGAACGGATTAAACTTCGGACCCATTTCCTGACGAGTGTAGTAGTTGCCTACCTCTTCTTCAAATGTATGTATACCACCAATACCAGCGCCGAAAATAACACCGATTTTGTTCAAGTCTTCTTTCTCGACGTCAAGACCGGAATCACTCACCGCTTCTTTAGCAACAGCGATGGCATATTGAGTATACAAGTCCATCTTTCTTGCTTCTTTGCGGTCTATGTATTTCGTTGCATCGAAGTCTTTCACTTCGCATGCGAATTGGGTCTTGAATAACGACGCATCAAAATGAGTAATAGGCCCTGCTCCACTAACCCCGTTCACAATGTTTTCCCAAAACTCGGGAACG
>ERZ779729.2451-NODE-2451-length-10950-cov-6.550711_pt1 | contig 10950 bp, 8 predicted proteins | sample MGYA00511072_ERZ779729 | MGnify/ENA primary metagenome ERZ779729 (study PRJEB29588, sample SAMEA2156675) | human gut metagenome | biome: human gut; feature: human-associated habitat; material: faeces | place: Denmark | collected 2008/2010 ...
GCCGTCAGGAGCAGGCAGAAATCTGTCCCCTCCAGCCGGGTGCACAGCTGCTCGTAGGCGCTGGTGGACAGACTCGTCCCCGCGAAGATCAGCTCCAGCCCGGAGGCGGCCCCGAGCGCGCGGATGGCCGCCTGCGCGGCGGCGGGCGCGTCCCCGCTGCCGACGATGACCAGCGTGTCGCCGAGCTCCGCGATCCGCTCCGCGGCCTTGCCGATCGACAGCACCGCGCGGGCCATCACGCCCTCCGGCGCGTTCAGCCAGCCGAGGAAGTCCGGCCCGTCTGGCTGGTTGGTCCGCAGCTGCATATGCGCGTCAAACAGGTCCTTCTCTCCGGAAAGCAGATCCGGCAGACTGACGCTGCCCCATATATTCGACAATTCGACGTCGATCATCGCATGCGCCTCCTTTTCTTTTGCTATCTACTATACTACACTTTGGGAAAAAACGCAAAGAGAATCCGAAGGCTTTCGGGAAAGCCTTCGGTCCGGCCTTACTGCGAGAAGCAGATCTTCCCCAGCAGCTCCGCCCAGAGGTCCGGGAAGGTGCGTGCGGGGATCTCCGCCGGGGCGACGAGGGGGATCTTGGCGACAGTCTCGTCTCCGGCGGTGACGGTCATGCGGCCAAGCTGCTGCCCGGCCGCGACCGGCGCGCGGACCGACGCGTCCGTCTCCACGGACGTCCGGATCTGCGCTGCGCGCGCCTTTTCCAGCAGGAGCGGCGCGTCGCTCTGCGGCACGGGGGTCACGAATTCCTGCGTGCCCAGCACGACCGGGACGGGCGGGATGCCGTCTTCCGGCTCGGGCGTGACGAGCGCGTAGTTGGAAAAGCCGTAGTTGAGCAGGGCTTTGGCCGATTCAAAGCGGTCGACCGAGCTTTTGCAGTGCATGACGACCGCGATCAGCTCCATCCCCCCGCGCTCGGCGGAGGCGGACAGGCAGTAGCCCGCCTGCGAGGTATAGCCGGTCTTGAGCCCCGTCGTGCCGTCATAGAAGCGGACGAGCTTGTTCGTGTTGGACAGGCCGAACTGGCCGTTCCGCACGGTGTCCATCCAGATCGTGGTGTACTGCTTGATCTCGTCGTGCTGCAGCAGCGCGCGGGACATGAGGGCGATATCGTATGCGGTGGTGAGGTGCGTGTCCGCGTCCGGCCCGTCATCGAGCCCGGTGCAGTTGACGAAATGCGTGTCGGTCATGCCGAGCTCCGCCGCGCGGTCATTCATGCGCGAGACGAAGGCCGCCTCGCTCCCGGCCACGTGCTCGGCCAGCGCGCAGGCACAGTCGTTCGCGGAGGAGACGACGACCGACTTGAGCATCTCCGTCAGCGGCAGCTGCTCGTTTTCCTCGAGATAGATCTGGCTGCCGCCCTTGGCGGCGGCCGCGGCAGAGGTGGTGACGGTATCGTCCCAGCCGATGGAGCCGCACTCCAGCGCCTCCATCACCAGCAGCAGCGTCATCACCTTCGTCACGCTGGCCGGGCGGAGTTTCTCATGGGCGTTGGATTCATACAGGACCTGTCCGGTCTGCTTCTCCATCAGGATGCACGACGGCGCGGGCAGCTCCAGATCCTCCGCCGCGGCCGTCAGCGACAGCCCCGCCAGGAGCGCCAGCGCCAGACCGATACAGACCAGCCTCTTTTTCATAAAAAATCACCCTTCCGTTTCATTTGTACAAGCGTATGAAACGGGAGGGTGCAATATCACTGGTTTCGTTATTCCGCGGCCGGGTCACAGAGGAAGCTCTGGATGTCGGCGAGGAAGCGCTCACAGGAGACCTGCTCCGGCAGGACGACCCGTACCGGCGCTTCGAGCGGCAGGGCGCACAGGCTGAGGATGGATTTTGCGTCGAGCCGGGATCCCTGATAGTCAAAATGGACAGGAAACGGCTGACGGTTGGCGATCGTGGCGAACTGGGCCAGTTCGTTCACGGAGTGAAACTGAACGGTATATTCTCTCACGGAAAATCCTCCTGCAATGGGCTGTACAACCGGGGCGGCATCAGGTATAATAAAGCGGCAAAGCGTCAGTGGACAACGGATCGATCGTTCAAAAAAACAGAAGCAGGAACCAGTATTATTTCTGCTATTATTTAGTATAGACGAAAAAGATATTTTATACTATCCACAAAAAATACAAACCTTTTTTGTGCATAATCAATACTTTTGGTGGTTTTACCTATGAAATTTGCATGTTACACGCTGGGCTGCAAGGTCAACCAATACGAGACGCAGGCGATGGAGCAGCTGCTGGTGCAGAGCGGGCATACCCTCGGCAGCTTTGACGAGATCTGCGACGGCTATATCATCAATACCTGCACCGTCACAGCCGTTTCCGACAAGAAATCCCGCAACGCCATCCGGCGCGTGCGCAAGCTGAATCCGGCCGCCGCCGTCGGCGTGTGCGGCTGCTACGCCCAGAGCAGCCCGGACGAGATCCGCAAGCTGGACGTCGACGTGCTCATCGGCACCGACGGCCGCGAGGCCTTCGTCCGGCACATGATCGAAGCTGCCGCCACGCGCCAGAAATGGGAGCGCGTGGACGACGCGGGCCAGCCGCGCGCGTTTGAGATCCTGCCCGCGGGCGGGCTTGCCGCGCGGACGCGGGCGCTGCTGAAGGTCGAGGACGGGTGCAACAATTTCTGCACCTACTGCATCATCCCCTATGCCCGCGGCCGGGTGCGCTCCATGCCGCTGCAGGCCGCGGTGGAGCAGGCAAAGGGCCTTGCCGCCGAGGGCTACCGCGAGATCGTCATCAACGGCATCGAGATCTCCTCCTGGGGCTGGGAGTGGAAGGACGGCAGCTGCCTGCGGCAGCTGCTGGCGGCGGAGGCGGATCGCGCGGCGGAACGGGGAAAACGGCTGGCAAACTTGTTGGAAAAAGCCTTGACAACGGAGAATAACCTGCTAAAATGGTAGGCAAATAGGAAAAGGGGCGCGCCGCACCGGGCGCGCCAAATTCCGGAAGAGCATCAAGGGAGCGGGCGGCGCCCGTCTCTGGTATACAAAGGAGGCTTTACCCATGAAAGAATGTATTTCCCGCGAGGCGGCGCTGGCGGCGCTGAAAACGTACAACAAGGAGCCGTTCCACATTTTCCACGGTTTGACGGTGGAGGGCGTTATGCGCTGGTACGCCAATGAGCTGGGCTATGGCGAGGACGCGGATTTCTGGGCCACGGTGGGTCTGCTGCACGACATCGACTTTGAGATGTGGCCGGAGCAGCACTGCCGGAAGGCACCGGAACTGCTGAAGAAGGCGGGGTGCTCCGAGGAGTTCATCCACGCCGTCTGTTCCCATGGCTACGGCCTGTGCTGCGATGTGGAGCCCACCCACGAGATGGAGAAGGTGCTGTTTGCCGCCGACGAGCTGACGGGCCTGGTCGGCGCGGCCGCCCGTATGCGCCCCAGCAAGAGCGTGATGGACATGGAGGTCAGCAGCCTGAAGAAGAAGTACAAGGACAAGAAGTTCGCCGCCGGCTGCTCCCGGGACGTGATCAACACCGGCGCGGAGCGCCTGGGCTGGACCATCGAGGAACTGATGGAAAAAACCATCCTGGCTATGCGCAGCTGCGAGGAGAGCGTCAACAAGGAGATGGAGACGCTGGCCTGAGCGTATACATCGAAAAGAACACCCTGCGTGAATACACAGGGTGTTCTTTTTTACGAATTATACGGAGAGTTGTTGAATATTGTGGAGGGGCGGAGGGGTTTTACGCCGCTGCGCGGCTACACCTCATCCGCACCCTTCGGGGGCACCTGTCTCCCTGCGGGTCGGTCGGTCCGCGGATCTGACAGGCCACCGGCCTGTCATTCAACACTGCGGACCCCTCAAGGGGAAGGCTTACGGGGGTGCGCCCTCGGGGGGAAGGCTGACGGGGTGCAGGGGGAGAAAAAAGGAAGCACCCGGGCGGGTGCTTCCCTGTATGTTATTCGATGGCGATGATGTAGTAGTATACCGGCTGGCCGCCGGGAAGGGCGGCGACCTCGGCGTCGGGGCAGATCGTCTCGAACACCTTGGCGGCGCGGGCGGCGTCATCCTCGGTGACACCCTGGCCGGAGTAGACGGTGACGAACTCGGCGTTCTTATCAGCGGCTACGTGAGCCAGCTTATCCAGCAGCACGTCCAGGCTGCGGTCGGTGCCCAGGAGCTTGCCGTCGCACAGGGCCAGATAGTCGCCCTCGTTGATGGCGAAGCCGTCGAAGTCGGAGTTGCGGGCGGCGTAGGTGATCTGGGCGGTGGTGACGTTGGCGGCGGCCTCGGTCATGGCGGCCAGGATGGCCTGGGGATCGTCGTTGTCCGGGTCCACGGCCATCATGGCGGAGATGCCCTGGGGCACAGTGGCGGTGGGCACCACGATGACCTGCTTTTCCGTCAGGCCCACGCACTGCTGGGCGGCCATGATGATGTTCTTGTTGTTGGGCAGGATGAACACGATCTCGCTGGGGGTGCGGTTGACCTCCTGCAGGATGGCCTCGGTGGAGGGGTTCATGGTCTGCCCGCCGGAGACGATGCGGTCCACGGTCAGGTCGCGGAACACGGCCTCGAGACCCTCGCCGGCGCAGACGGCCAGGAAGCCGTAGCGCTTTTCCGGCGCGGCCACAGCAGCCTCGCCGCGCTCCAACTCAGCCTCGACGGCGTCCAGATCGTCGGTGGACTGGGCCTTCTTGCCGGCGGCCAGGTCGGCGGCCTGGGTACGCATATTCTCGATCTTGGCCAGCTCCAGCGTGCCGTATTTCTGGGCCTCGTTCAGGGCGTCGCCGGGGGTGTCGGTGTGGACGTGGACCTTGAAGGCCTCGTCATCCTCGCCAATGACCAGGCTGTCGCCGATGTTGTTCAGATAGGCACGCAGGCCGTCCAGGGGCTTGTCGGAGGTCTTGCGGACGATGAACACGGTGTCGAAGGCGAAGGTAATGTCCTCGTCGCCGATGGCGGCGAAGTCCGCCTTCTCCTCGGCAGTATCGACCACCTCAGGCACGGGCTCACCCCGCAGGGCGCGGAGCATACCCTCCAGAATGATGAGGTAGCCCTTGCCGCCGGCGTCCACCACGCCGGCCTTTTTCAGCACGGGGTTCATCTCGATGGTCTCCGCCAGGGTGGTATAGCCGGTCTTGATGGCCTCGTCCAGTACGAACTCGGCGTCGTTCTTCTCGCCGGCGGCCTCCAGCGCACGCTGGGCGGCCAGGCGGGAGACGGTGAGGACCGTGCCCTCGGCGGGCTTCATCACCGCGCCGTAGGCAGTGGAAACGCCCTCCTGCATGGCCTCGGCCAGCAGGGCGCCGTCGGCGGTGTCATGGCCCTTGAGGACCTTGCTCATGCCGCGGAACAGCAGGGACAAAATGACGCCGGAGTTGCCCCGGGCACCCCGGAGCAGGCCGGAGGCCGTCAGCTTGGCGGCCTCGTCCACGGTGGCGGGCTCGGCCTTGCGGAGCTCGTTCACCGCCGTCTGGATGGTCAGGGACATATTGGTGCCGGTGTCGCCGTCGGGCACCGGAAATACGTTCAGGTCGTTGATGGCCTGTTTCTGCGCGGTGATGCAGGCGGCGCCGAAGGCGACCATCTGCTTGAAGGCGCCGCCGCTGATCTTTTCTGTCATGTCTGTTCTCCTTCCGGGCGCGTCACACGGTGACGGAATCCACGCAGACATTCACCGCTTTGACGGTGACGCCGGTGTTGAGGTTGACCACATACTTGACCTCGCCCATAATGGATCGGCAGACTGTGGCGATGTTGACGCCGTTTTCCACGACGATGTGCAGCTCGATGGACACGGTGCCGTCATCATTGTATGTGACCTTGACGCCCTTGCTCATGGCCTCGGGCCGCAGGAGATGCACCAGCCCGTCAGTCATGCTGCGCTGGGCCATGCCCTTGACGCCGAAGCAGTTGGTGGCGGCCGCGCCGGTGATGGTGGTGAACACGGCGTCGCTGATGGTGATCTCGCCGTTTTCGGTGGGGACTTTTATCATAGCGGACTTCCTTTCTGCGGAAATGGCATAATAACACACGATAATATGGAGTATTATATACTACTTTCTCCGGGATTACAATAGAGATTTTACCGGGGCGGCATATGGGCAGGTTTCCCGCGCGGCTTTGAAGGCGCGGCGAAGAAAGGGAGCGCCCCGCGGGGCGCTCCCTTGTGCGTTACTGCTTGTAGGGTACGTGCCAGATGGTGTCGGCGTACTGGGAGATGGCCCGGTCGGCGGCGAACACGCCGCTGCGGGCGATGTTGGTGAGGCTCATGCGGTTCCACGTCTCCCGGTCGCGGTAGGTGTGGCGCATCCGGGACTCGGCCTCGCAGTAGGCGGCGAAGTCGGCCAGGACCATGTACTGGTCCGCCTGACCGTCCACACCGGTGACCAGCCGCTGGAACAGGTCCTCGTAGGTAACGCCGTCCCGGAAGCCTACCTTCAGCTGGTCCAGCACGCGGCGCAGCACCGGGTCGCGCTGGTAGAGCAGGTTGGGGTCGTAGGTGTGGCGCAGGTGCTCCACCTCATCGGCATGAAGGCCGAAGAGGAACATATTGTCGTCGCCCAGCAGGTCGTGCATCTCCACGTTGGCACCGTCCAGGGTGCCGACGGTCAGCGCGCCGTTCATCATAAACTTCATGTTGCCGGTGCCGCTGGCCTCCTTGCCGGCGGTGGAGATCTGCTGACTGACCTCGCTGGCGGGCATGAGGACCTCGGCCAGGGAGACGCGGTAGTTCTCCAGGAACACCACCTGGAGCCGATCTTTGCACAGCGGGTCGCTGTTGATCTGGTCGGCCAGAGAATTGATGAGGTGGATGATGCGCTTGGCCACGGCGTAGCCGGGGGCGGCCTTGGCGCCGAACAGGAACGTCTGGGGCGGGAGGTCCAGGCTGGGGTCATCCTGCAGGCGCTGGTACAGGTAGATGATCTGCAGGGCGTTCAGCAGCTGGCGCTTGTACTCGTGCAGGCGCTTTACCTGCACATCGAAGATGGCGTCGGTGTTCAGCACCACTCCCTGGTGCTTCCTGGCGAAGGCGGCAAAGGCAAGCTTGTTCTGATGCTTGATGTCCTCCAGACGCTGAAGGACCGCCTTGTCACCGGCGTAGGCCTCCAGCTTTTTCAGCTCCTGCGGATGGGTGAGATAGCCCTCGCCGATCAGGTCACGGAGCAGTCCGTCCAGACCGGGGTTGATCTGGGGCACCCAGCGGCGGTGGTCGATGCCGTTGGTGACATTCTTGAACTTGTCCGGCATCATCTGGCAGGCGTCCTTGAACAGGTCCTTCCGCAAAATCTCGGAGTGCAGGGCGCTGACGCCGTTGACGGCCATGCTGCCGGCGATGCACAGGTTGGCCATGCGGACACCGCCGTCCCAGATAATGGCCAGCTTGGCGGTCTTGGCGGGATCGTGGAAGAAGTCCTCCACCTGCTGCTGCCAGCGGCGGGAGATCTCCTGCAATATCTGCCACACGCGGGGCAGCAGCGTTTCGAACAGCTGCTGCGGCCAGACCTCAAGGGCCTCGGAAAGCACGGTGTGGTTGGTGTAGGCCACGCAGTGGGTGGTGATGTGCCAGGCCTCGTCCCAGCCCATGCCGGCATCGTCGATGAGGATACGCATCAGCTCCGGGATCACCAGCGTGGGGTGGGTGTCGTTGATCTGGATGACATTCTTCTCATGGAAGTTCTTGAGGGTACCGTACTGCTGGATGTGCTTGCGGGTGATGGACTGAATGGTGGCGGACACGAAGAAATACTGCTGCTTCAGCCGCAGGGACTTGCCCTCGTAGTGGTTGTCCTCGGGGTAGAGCACCTGACTGATGGCGTCAGCCATGGCGCGCTCCTCGGCGGCATGGAGGTACTGGCCCTCGCTGAAGAGCTTCATGTCGATGGGCTTGGGGCTGCGGGCCTGCCACAGGCGCAGGGTGTTCACATGGTCGGTGTCGTAGCCGGCGATCTCCATATCGCAGGGGATGGCCAGCACACGGGTGTAGTCCTCATGGACCACCATCAGGTGGTTGTTGTCCCAGCGGGTGCGGACCTTACCGCCGAAGCGGACCTCCTCGGCCTCCTGCAGCTTGGGCAGCAGCCACGCGTCGCCCAGCTGCATCCAGTCGTCGGGAAGCTCCACCTGCTGGCCCTCCACGATCTTCTGCTTGAAAATACCCAGCTCATAGCAGATGGAGTAGCCAGCCGCCGGGATCTCCAGGGTGGTCATGCTGTCCAGATAGCAGGCGGCCAGACGGCCCAGACCGCCGTTGCCCAGACCGGCGTCCGGCTCCATGTCGAAGATGTCCGCCGCCTTGAAGCCCAGCTCGCCGATGGCGGCGGTCAGGGGCTCCAGCAGCGCCAGATTGAAGGCGTTTTTCATCAGGCTGCGGCCCATCAGGAACTCCAGCGACAGGTAGTGGACCTTGCGCTTTTCCTCGTGAGCCGTCTCCTCGCGGGTCTGTACGCCGTGCTCGGCCATGATGTCCCGCAGGACCATGGCGCAGGCCTTCATCATCTCGCCGTCGGTGGCCTGCTGCTCGGTGCAGCCGTAGTTGAGGCGCAGTTTCTGCACGATGGCCTCTTTCAGGGTCTCTTTGTTGTAGGTCATATCGGGTAACTCCTCCTTGGGTCAAAGATTCTCATAAATGTGCCGGTAGGCCGCCGCACTGCGGCCCCAGCTGAAGTCCGCGGTCATGCCACGGTATCGAACGGTGTCGAAGCCTGTCCGGTCGCCCCGGTACAGGCCGGTGGCCTGACCGATGACGGAGAGCATGGCCCCGGCGTCATAGTCGCCGAACAGGTAGCCGGTGCCGTCCTCCTGCCCCACCTGGCAGGAGCGCACGGTGTCCGCCAGACCGCCGGTGCTCCGCACGATGGGCACCGCGCCGTAGCGCATGGCGATCATCTGGCTCAGGCCGCAGGGCTCGCTGCGGGAGGGCATCAGGAACAGGTCCGCGGCGGCGTATACGCGGCGGGACAGGTCCTCGGCGTACAGGATCTGGGCTGACAGGCGTCCGGGGTACTGCCCCGCCTTCCAGCGGAAGAAATCCTCATACCCCCGGTCACCGGTGCCCAGTACCACGAACTGGCAGCCGGCGGCCATGATGCCGTCCATGGCCTGCTGCACGAGATCAAGCCCCTTGTGGCCCACCAGCCGCGTCACCATGGCGATCAGCGGCGTGTCCGGCTCCTGGGCAAGTCCGAGGGCAGCCTGCAGGGATGCCTTGCACACGGCCTTGCCGGCCGGGTCTGCCGCCGTGTAATGCGCCGGAAGCGCCGGGTCGGACGCCGGGTCGTAGGTGACGGTGTCGATGCCGTTGACCACGCCGTGCATTTTCCAGCCGATGGCGTCCACCACGCTCTCCAGCCCCTCGGCATAGGCCGGGTCATGGAGTTGGGCGGCGTAGGTGGGGCTGACGGTGGTGACGGCGTCCGCCATGAGCATGGCACCCTTCATCAGGTTCACGTCGCCGTCCATGCGGAGGGTGCCGTCGTCGTACCAGCCGCGATCCAGACCGAAGAGCTGGTCTACGCTGTCGCTGCCGTAGCGGCCCTGATACTCAATGTTGTGAATGGTGAACACCGTGCGGATATGGCGTATCTCCCACCAGCGGGTGGCCGCGTCCTTGAGATAGATGGGTACCAGCGCCGTCTGCCAGTCGTTGCAGTGGAGGATGTCCGGCATCCAGTCCAGGCTGGGCAGCAGGTCGACGACGGCCTTGCTGAAAAAGGCGAAGCGCTCGCCGTCGTCAAACTCACCGTACAGGCGGCCGCGGCGGAAGTATTTTTCGTTGTCCACGAAGTACCAGGTCACACCTCGGTCATGGAGGGAGAACAGGCCGCAGTACTCATGCCGCCAGCCCAGGTCCACGTAGATATACCGGCGGAAGGTCATTTTCTCCCGCCACTGGGGGCCGATTTTGTCGTACAGGGGCAGAATGACGGCGGTCTCGACACACTCCGCCGCCAGGGCGGGGGGGAGGCTGCCGGCCACATCGGCCAGGCCGCCGGTCTTGCAGAAGGGATAGGCCTCGCTGGTCACATACAGCAGCTTCATGGCAGGCTCCTTTCTCTTACACCGTCGCGCCCTTGGCGATGACGATGGGATAGCGCTCGTGGCCCATCAGGGTCACATTCTCGCTGACGGTGACGTATTTGTCGGTGATCACGCCCCGCAGTATGGCACCGCGCTTGACCACCGTGTCCTTGAACAGGATACAGTTTTCCACGCTGGCACCCTTTTCAATACGCACGTTGCGGAACAGCACGCAGTTTTTTACGCTGCCCTGGATGTCGCAGCCGTCGGCGGCCAGGGAGTTGACGCAGCCGCCCTCCGGGTCGATGTAGCTGGAGGGGGAGTCGTTTTCCTTGCCGTATACCGGGCGGTCCGGGCAGAACAGGGCGCTGCGGGTGGCGGTATCCAGCAGCTCCATGCTGCGGTCGTAGTAGTTCTGCAGGGTGCTGATGTGGGCGGCGTAGCCGTCGTAGACGTAGCTTTGCAGATGGAGGCGGCTGCTCATGCCCTGAAGGATATCCCGCCGCAGGCTGTAACGGTTGTGGCTCAGGCACTCCGTCACCAGCTGGATGAGCAGCTCGGTCCGCAGGACAAAGATGTTCAGGCAGCGATAGCCCTCTGGCGTGTGCAGGCCGTAGGCCGTGTCGGTGATGCGGCCCCGGGCGTCCAGCCGGAAGTAGGTGTCCTGCCCGTCGCCGGGGACGGCGGTGCAGACGGCGGTGATGTCCGCGCCGGTGTCGATATGGCGGCGGAGCACGTCCTCCAGGGGCGCGTTGATGACCGTGTCGCTGTCGGACAGCACCACGTAGTCCTGACGGATGCCCTTCAGGTAGTTCATCACGCTGCCCAGGGCATCCACGCGGCCGCGGAACTGGCCGTCGCCGCGGTGCTGCTCATTATAGGCGAAGGCCGGCAGCAGCGTCAGACCGCCGAAGTTGCGGCTCAGGTCCCAGCTTTTGCCGGTGCCCAGGTGGTCCAGCATACTCTGG
>ERZ779729.2459-NODE-2459-length-10884-cov-8.530151_pt1 | contig 10884 bp, 6 predicted proteins | sample MGYA00511072_ERZ779729 | MGnify/ENA primary metagenome ERZ779729 (study PRJEB29588, sample SAMEA2156675) | human gut metagenome | biome: human gut; feature: human-associated habitat; material: faeces | place: Denmark | collected 2008/2010 ...
GGCGGCCACCTGCACCCAGGACGGCTACACTGGCGATGAGGTCTGCACCGTGTGCAACGAGACCGTGAAGAAGGGCGAGGTTATCCCCGCCACCGGCCACCATTATAAGGATGGCAAGTGCACCGACTGCGGCGAGACCGACCCCAACTACAAGCCCGCCGTCAAGACCGGCGACGACAGCAACACCACCCTGTGGGTCATGCTGCTGACCGTCTCCGCTCTGCTGGCTGCCGCTGTGGTGGTCCTGCCCCGCAAGAAGCACACCCGCTGAATATGACGCCTGTCTCTGATCCGGAGACAGAGTGACCCGCGAGACCCGGAGACCGGAAACGGCCTCCGGGTCTCCGGCATTTTGTACAAAAATTGTTCACAATCCGGACTCGCTAAAACATGCAAATAAATTATTACTGCGCAAAATTCTGCCGACAATAATAGACACTGTGTCGAATTGAACGATGAATGGTGACGCAAAAGCAACATGAACGATGAACTGCGCTGTTTTTAACGATTTAGTACGGTAACGCTTAATACACTGATGTGTTAAAATGACCAACTTGGTTTATACATAAATCCTGATTTGTGTAAAAACTCACAAAGTGTCGTTATAGCGCGAACAAAGTGCTGATTTTTGTATTTGTCGAAATTTCTATAAATTTTGTGGCAAATTACACGACTTTTTCATTGCACTGGACAAGGAAACATGGTATAGTAACCATAGCTGTATCGGACAGGTCGGCTGATAGGGCATCACGGCGGCCCGCACCGATCCGGTATCCAACTTTACCGGTATAAACCGGAGAAAGAGAGAGTACGCATATGAAACACGCGCATACCCTCAAACGGGCGATGGCAGTGCTTCTCGCTCTCGTGATGACGCTGAGTCTCGTGACCCCCACCTGGGCCATGAGCAGCAGCTCCGTTGCGACCAAGGGCGAGAACAACGGTATCACCTGGGAAAAGGTGGACAACATCAAGTTGCCCATCAAGGAAAACGCGGCTGTTGAGGAAGAAGCCCAGCAGCAGTATGCCGACACGGACGTGGTCCGCGTCTCCATCGTGCTGAGCGACCCCTCCACCTTGGACAAGGGCTTTTCCGCGTCCGACATCGCCTCTGGCAGCAAAAAGGCGATGAAGTATCGCGACAAGCTGGAATCCAAGCAGGATAAGATGGCCAAGACCATCTCCAAGAAGGCCCTGGACGGCCAGTCTCTGGATGTGGTTTGGAATCTGACCCTGGCCACCAACATCATCTCCGCCAACGTTCAGTATGGCCAGATCGAGAAGATCGAGAAGATCAAGGGTGTTGATTCCGTCCTGATCGAGACGCAGTATGAGCCTTGCGTGGTCAAGGAGTCGGAGACCACCGACCCCAACATGGCTACCTCCTCCTCCATGATCGGCTCCAGCGTTGCCTGGGCTGACGGTTACACCGGCGCAGGCTCCAAGGTGGCCATCATCGATACCGGCGCTGACACCGATCACCCCTCCCTCAACGGCGCTGCCTACAGCTACGCTGTCAAGGGCCTGGGCATCACCCCCGTCACCGCTGCGGATTACGCTGACAAGCTGGAGAAGCTCAACGCCCTCAAGAAGAACGGCGACCTGAAGGCCTCCGACCTGTATGTCAGCGCCAAGATCCCCTTCGGCTTCAACTACATTGACGCCGATCTGGATGTCACCCACGACAACGACAAGCAGGGTGACCATGGCTCCCACGTCACCGGTATTGCCGCCGGCAACCGCTATATCCAGCAGGCCGACGGTACCTTCGCTCCCGCTCTGGATACCGCTCTGACCCAGGGTGTTGCCCCTGATGCCCAGGTGTACACCATGAAGGTCTTCGGTAAGGGCGGCGGCGCTTACGACTCCGACTACATGGCCGCCATCGAGGATGCCATGATCCTGGGCTGCGATTCCGCCAACCTGTCTCTGGGCAGCGGCAACCCCGGCTATTCCCGCCAGTCTGACGCCAAGTACCAGGCCATCCTGGAGGCCGTTGTCAACAGCGGTATGGTGGTTGCCATGTCCGCCGGTAACTCCGGCCACTGGTTCGAGAACACCCCCTATGCCTATCCCTACGCCGAGAGCGTCAGCTGGGCCACCAACGGCAGCCCCGGCTCCTACACCAACTCTCTGGGCATTGCCTCCGTGGATAACGTGGGCTCCACCGGCAACTATATTGAGTTCGCCGGCACCAAGATGTTCTACAACGACACCTCCGAGGCTCCCATCCAGCCCATGACCGCTCTGGCCGGTGAGCAGCGCTTCGTCTATGTGGATGCCGTCGGCAATCCCGAGGACTTCGCCGCTGCGGGCGATGAGCTCAAGGGCGCCATTGCCATGTGCAACCGCGGTGAAATCAACTTCACCGCCAAGGGCAACAACGCCGTTGCCGCCGGTGCCATCGGCACCATCGTGGTCAACAACGCGGCGGGCACCATCAATATGTCCACCGACGGCTACACCGGCACCGCTCCTTACGTCTCCCTGCTGATGTCTGACGGCCAGATCATCAAGGCCAATGCCGAGAAGAAGGAAGCCAACGGCGTGACCTACTATGTGGGCAAGCTCACCGTGGGCGCCAAGCCCGGCGTGAACGTTCAGACCGCTGATTATTACACCATGAGCGACTTCTCCTCCTGGGGCATTCCCGGCTCCCTGGAGCTGAAGCCCGAGATCACCGCTCCTGGCGGCAATATCTACTCCCTGCAGAATGGCGGCGGCTACCAGAATATGTCCGGTACCTCCATGGCCTCTCCCCAGGTTGCCGGTATGGCCGCTGTGGTGGCCCAGTACATCCGCGCCAACAAGCTGACGGAGAAGACCGGCCTCACCGCCCGCGCTCTGGCTCAGTCCCTGCTGATGTCCACCGCTGTCCCCATGTATCAGGATTACGGCGAGGGCAAGTATGGCTACTATTCCGTTATGCAGCAGGGCGCCGGCCTTGCCAATGTGGGCGCTGCCGTTTCCGCCGGCACCTACATCAAGATGGATAAGAACGCCAACGCCGGCGCTGCCGACGGTAAGGTCAAGGTGGAGCTGGGCGACGATCCCGCCCGCACCGGTGAGTATAACTTCGGCTTCACCATCTACAACCTGAAGGATGCTGCGACTTCCTTCAACCTCAGCGCCGATTTCTTCACCCAGAATGTCCTCACCAATCAGTTCGAGGACGGCTCCGAGGTGAACTTCGAGCATACCTACACCGCTTTGCTGTCCTCCAACGTCACCTGGACCGTGGACGGCCAGATGGTGGAGATGACCGCTCCCGAGGGTCTTGCCAACTGCGACTTCAACGGCGACGGCAAGGTCACCAAGGCCGACGGCCAGGCGCTCCTGGACTATGTCACCGGCGTCCTGGATTCCATCTCCAATAAGGACAACGCCGACTTCGACAACGACGGCAGCATCGACACCTACGATGCTTACCTGTTCTTCCAGCAGCTGAACAAGAGCACCGTGGAGATCCCCGCAAACGGCAGCATCCATGTGGAAGTCAATGCCAAGGTCCTGGGCCTGGACAAGTATGACAAGGCCAGCGACAACACCGGCACCTATGTCGAGGGTTATGTGTACGCCGACGAGGTTGCCTCCGCCGAGGGTGTCAAGGGCGACAGCCACTCCATCCCCGTCCTGGGCTACTACGGCAACTGGACCGATCCCTCCATGTTTGATATCGGCAGCTATCTGGAGTATCATGAGGCCAAGACCGAGTCCCGTGTGCCCTACATGTACGCCTACAACAAGAACGCCACCAAGTATCAGGCCCTGACCGTCCAGTACGCTGGCGATTCCGGCATGTACTACTTCGGCGGCAATCCTTACGTGGATGAGACCTATGATCCCAACCGCGCCGCCATCAACCCGGATACCACCGTCTTTGCCCGTGCTACCTTCTCCCTGATCCGCAACGCTGCGGATGCCCGGGCGACCATCACCGGCGAGAACGGCACTGTCTACTATGATAAGGCGTCCGGTTCTCCCACCGCTGGCGCTTACTACTACAGCAACGGCGGCAGCTGGCGCAATGCTCAGGGCTACATCGGTATCAACAATGCCCCCACCAAGGCTGCTGAGGGTGAGAAGATCACCGTCAAGGTCACCGAGGCTCCCGAGTACTATGTGACCTACGATGCCGAGGGCAATGCCACCACCGATTGGGATGCCCTGGGCGATGGCGCCAGCCAGACCTACACCGCTTTCATCGACCGGACCGAGCCTGTCCTGTCCAACGTGTACTTCAAGGAAGACGTTGAGACCGGCACCCGTAGCCTGGTCCTGACCGCTCAGGACAACCGCTATGTGGCGGCCGCCTTCCTGATCGACTATGACGAGATGTCCATTCTGGACCGCACCGTCGGCTCCCCCGAGGGTGCTGCCGAGGGCGCTGCCACGGATATCTCCCTGAATCTGAGCAAGGCCGAGGGCGTTGACCACCTGCTGGTTCAGGTCGCCGACTACGCCGACAACACCGCCACCTACAAGATCAACCTCAACAAGGAAGAGCTCAGCGGCCCCGTGTCCGTGACTCTGGATAAGCAGTCCATCAAGATGTACAAGGGCGGCACCACTGCCCTGAACGCTGAGGTCAGCCCCTTCGGCGTGAAGCCCGATGGCGTGACCTGGAAGTCCTCCGATGAGACTGTCGCCACCGTCAACGAGCGCGGCATCGTCACCGGCGTCAACAAGGGTACTGCCACCATCACGGCGGCCTCCATCAAGGATCCCACCGCCACCGCCTCCTGCGTTGTCACCGTCCAGACCGTGGACACCACCCTGGTGGGCGCACTGATGGATACCAACGGCGATGCCCAGTTCTACACCTGGGATATGGAGCACGACACCACCTGGAAGAAGCTGGTTGCCTTTGAATCCCTGAAGACCGTTTCCTCCACCACCTTCGACTATCGCAACGGCGTAGTCTACGTGGAGGACGGCGAGGGCTTCGACCTGCACGTACTGGACCTGGATACCGGCAAGACCCTGGCCGACTACAACGGCTTCGAGGGCGACATCCCCATGTGGGATATGGAGTACAGCATGGTCTTCTCCACCGAGGCCAATCCTCTGCTGGCCAGCGCGTACTACACCTACTTCCTGCCTCCCAAGTCTCCCACCAACATGGATCTGTCTGCCTTTAACTTCCAGATTTATCTGCTGTTCGTGGCTGACGCTTCCTACTTCACCTCCATCACCTCCGTTGGCTCCGTCATGGTGGATGCCGATGAGGACGATGTTGAGGAGACCCTGGCTGAAATGTTCCTGCTGACGGATGACGTCGGCAACATCTGGGCCATCGAAGCCTTCCCCGAGGTGGATCCTGATACCGGCGAGGAGAGCTGGAGCGCTTTCCTGAAGATCATGAAATCCAACCTGGCTGACATCGGCTATGCCGCCAATCCCACCGACGAGGGCGACATGTATGACTCCCTGTATGCCACCGTTGAGAATGAGGAGCTGGTTCTGTACCTGGCCAACTGCACCGGCGACGCCAGCCATGTCTACCGCATCCTCCTGAATGAGGACACTGGTAAGTGGGAAGCTGCCGACATCGGCAACTTCGGCGACGGCGTGTGGCCCGCCACCCTGCTGGGCACCATCGACCACAACCAGCAGGCCACCGATGCTCTGGTGGAGGCTATGAACAACGGCACCGTCTATACCGCTGAGTCCGTCAAGCTGAATCCCGCCCAGGTCCAGCGCTACAACGGCGCCGAGACCCAGGCTGCCAACGGCTCCCTGAACGCCGCTGCCCCCGTGGCTACCCTGGTGAACCTGCCTATGGGTGAGGCCGCCGAGACTGCCACCGCCTCCAACGTCACCGTGTCCGCCGATGAGAAGACCGTCACCGTCAACGTCCTGGCCAAGGATGCTGCCACCAACGGCCTGTTCACCGTGGATTACGATGCCGCCAACCTGACCCTGACCAACGTGGCCTTCAACACCCAGTACAGCTCCTACAAGGATGCTTCCGGCAAGGTCACCCTGGGCTATGTGGATCTGAACGGCGTGACCGCCGGTTCCACCGTGGCCACCCTGACCTTCACCGTCAATGATCCCACCGCTCTGGACAAGATCAACGTCACCGTTACCGAGACCGAGCGCAACGATCAGACCGTGAACAACGCCGAGACTCTGGCTGCTGACCTGCACACCGAGACCGAGACCGTGAACGCCAAGGCCGCCACCTGCACCGAGGATGGCTACACCGGCGACGTGGTCTGCAAGGCCTGCGGCAAGGTCATCACCAAGGGCGAGGTCATCCCCGCTCTGGGTCACAAGATCGAGCTGGTGGGTGCTAAGGAGCCCACCTGCACCGAGGATGGCTACACCGGCGACGAAGTCTGCACCGTCTGCGGCGAGATTGTGAAGAAGGGCGAGGTCATCCCCGCTCTGGGTCACAAGATCAAGCTGGTGGGTGCTAAGGAGCCCACCTGCACCGAGGACGGCTACACCGGCGACGAAGTCTGCACCATCTGCGGCGAGATTGTGAAGAAGGGCGAGGTCATCAAGGCCACCGGCCATCAGTACAAGGATGGCAAGTGCACCGTCTGCGGCGCCGCTGATCCCAACTACAAGCCCTCTGTCAAGACTGGCGACGAGAGCAACACCGCCCTGTGGGTCCTGGTGATGGCTTCCGCTGCTCTGCTGGCTGCCGCTGTTGTGGTTCTGCCCCGCAAGAAGCACTCCCGCTAAACGGAAAAACAGCCTGGGATGATCTCCATCCCACGAGCTGAGATGCCCCACCCCCTATAGAGCCAGCCCCCGGCGGATTCCGCCGGGGGCTGGCTATTTTTGCGACGTACACGCCGCCGCAAAAAACGGATTGCACTTGATTTGCCGCCTGCGGGCGGCAAACGGTGCGAAGCGCTTGCCGGGCTGGATACTGCACAAAAATAGCCTGTGGGCGGCAGCTTTGGCTGCCGTCCACGGGCCTTCTCATGTCCCCGTCCGCATGTTCAGCGGGTCATCCCGCAGAGGAAGCCCGGTGTCCCGCTTCTGGGGCGGGATAGGCCGGGACATGCAGAAATACCGGCTCTCGTCGGCCACATGGTCCTCCTGCCGGGTGTCCACGTCCTCCGCGTCCGTCTGGTCGAACAAAAGCTCCGGAATCGTCCGGATAAACGCCCGGCACCCGGAGAACACATACAGCATGGGATACCCCTGCTCATCGAAGCTCATGCGGTAGTGCAGCTGCATCCACCCGGGGATCCGGCGGTTGTCCCCCCGGGTGAAATAGACCCGGTGCCGCAGGGCCGTCTCATAGATGCTCTCGCCCCGGCTGGTGTCCCAGATGGCCGGGTCCGCCACCCCCTGAATCTCCCGGCCCTTCAGCCAGGGGTGGGTGTCCTCTATCCGGCGGATCTCCGCAAACTGCTTCTCAGGCGTCCACCGGACGCCCACATCCGGCTCCCCGGTGCAGCCGTACAGCTCCAGAATCCGATAGATCACCCCGTCATAATCCACCGCCCACCAGCCGCAGGAGAAGGGCTTGGCATAGCCGAAGTCATAGCTGCGGTAGACGGGCCACTCCCGGGGGATGTCGAAGGGGGCGATGACATGGGTGAACCGCCGGTCCTGATAGTGGGCGGGGTCGTTGGTAAATTCCTGGAACACCTGCCCCTGGAACACGTCCCACTTGCCCTCCAGCCAGGCGTCCCGCAGCCGCCGGGGCAGGGCCTCCAGCTGCCGCAGATAGTCCGGCTGCTTTTTCAGCAGGGCCCGGTTGTCGGTGACCTTGGCGGGGATGAACACATAGTCATCGGGGTTTTCCCCCGCCTGGAACCGCCGGTCGATGAACAGGCGCTTGATATAGCTGTGCCCCGGCCCGCCGGGGTTGCAGGTGTAGTACAGCCGCTTGGGAAATTCGTTGACGCCCCGCAGGCAGGCGGCAAACTGCCGCAGCCACTCCTCCTTCAGCTGGGTGGCCTCGTCCAGGAAGATCACGTCGTATTCCGCCCCCTGATAGCGGTCCATATCGCCGTCGGCGGCGCAGTAGCCGAAGTCCAGGACGCTGCCGTTGGGGAAAACGAACTGCCGGGCGGTGGCCCGGTATTCCGCAAGACCTGCCAGCTCCTGCCGCAGAAAGCGGATGTGGTTGGCCTCCAGCTCCTGATAGGTCCGGCGCACCAGCAGCAGACGGATCCCCGGATAGCGCAGGGCCAGCAGCTTGGCCTTGGCGCGGACGGCCCAGCTTTTGCCGCCGCCCCTGGCCCCGCCGAAGGCCACATACTTCTTCCGGCACCGCAGAAACTCCTGCTGCCGGGGGTTGGGCCGGTCCATGGTGAGAATTTTTTCCGTCACAGGCTCCAGTCCTCCGTTTCCTCCGCCAGCTCCACCCGGACCACGCCGCCGGGCTGCTGCCCCTCCAGGGTCTGCTGAAGGTTCATCAGCTCCCGCAGAACGGCGGTGAGCTCCTTGATCTCCCGGGTGTCCAGGTCCTCTGTCAGCCGCTGCTCCGCCTGGCGGCGCAGCCGGGCCGCCAGATTCCGCAGACGGGCGTTGGCCCGCTGGTCGTTGGTGCCGTGCCAGCCCTCCAGCACCGCCCGGCGGCCGATGGCCGAGGAGGAGACGCCGTATTTTTCCGCCAGGCGGCGATAGCTCCAGCCCTGGGCGTTGAGCCTCTGCAGCTCCTCCCAGGGGATGTTCTCCCGTCTCACCATGGGGCCGCCTCCTCTCCGCACAGGCAGTCGGCGAAGTAGCTCTCGGCGTAGTCCGCCAGGCAGTCCCGGCAGACGGTGCGGCCGTTGATGCGGTAGTAGGCCTGGCCCTGATAAATCTCGCCGCCGCACAGGTCACAGACGGCCGCGGTGCAGCAGCCGTCCTCCTCATAAATTCTGGGAAATCGCATGTTGATCTCCTCCTTTCACCTGTACCGGGACAAAAGGGGAGTGGTGCCCATCCGGTTGCCGGAATCGGGGCAACGGTGGCGGAAATGGGGCGATTCCCGGGCCCTACGGACGGTTGCCGGGAAAACACCCCGTTCTTGCGGCCTGCCCATCACCAATCCACGTATTTGGTCATGCGGTCGGGGTTGGTGACCTGGGTCTGGGCCGGGGGCCTGCTCCAGCGCTCCCAGGACTCCGCACTGCGGCAGGCGGCCTTCCAGTCCCGCATGGGGGCCTTTCCCACCATCCAGCCCCGGGCCTGGTAAAAGTCGATGAAGGCCTGGGGCTCCACCGGCGAGCGTCTCTGCAAAACATAAGCCCGCACTTCATCCAGGGTGGGTGGGACAAAGCGCCCTCCGGCGCTGCCGTCTCCACCTCCCGTCCGGTCCGATTCCGTCTCGTCCGGTTCTGTTCCGTCCTGTCCGGTTCCGTCCGGTTTCGTTTCGTTCCGTTCAGTGGTTTCGGCTTCCGAAACCGGGGTTTCGGCGGGGCTTTTCCGGGGACGCCCGCCCTTTTTCCCGACGGCGGCGTCGTTCTGGTTCCGGATGAACTGGGCGCGGAGCACCTGATAGACCACCCCGGCACCGCCGGTAAGATCGGTTTCCGTGCCGCTGCGCATAAAGCGCATGGCGGCCAGCACTGCCTGGCCCACCTCCTGGTCCGTCAGCAGCTCCAGCATTTCCAGCTGGTCATCGAACAGGGGAATGTGTTTTTTCTTGGCCATAATGAATCACCTCCTGCATTCCCCCGGAAAAACCGCCGTCCGTTGCCCGTCTGCGGACAACCGCCCATGAAAAAATGCCGTATTACGCGCCCCATCCCGCTGCGTCTGCCGGGAACCACGGGGCGGGGGAGTGCATAGGATGATGGCGGAGAGGGAGTTTTCCGCTCTCCGCTTCGTATCATACCGGAACCTGTTAAAAAGTTTTTATCAGCGCCGAAGTATGATACCAAAACCTGTTAAAAAGCTTGAAAAGCTTTTTATAGCACCGAAGGTGCGTCAGGTTTTGTATGAGACGTCACAGCGTGTTTTCACACGCTGTGCGTGCGCACAGCGCACGGGATTCTTGATTAAATTTTTTAATCAAGAATCAGTATGAGACGTCACAGTGTGCGCCCAGCGCACGGGACTCCTGATTCCATTTTTGAATCAGGAATCAGTATCAGAGGAGGAACACACGGAAATGATGATACATCTCCTGCACGCCGCCTTTGTGTACCAGGCACCGGACGGGGAGGTGGAGGCCCTGCGGGACGTGTCCCTGGACGTGGAGGAGGGGGAGTTCTGCAGCATCGTGGGCCCCTCCGGCTGCGGCAAATCCACGCTGCTGTCCGTCCTGGCGGGGCTGGAGACCCTGACCGGCGGGGAGGTCACCGTGGACGGCGAGACCCTGCGGGGCCCCTCGCCCAAGGTGGGCTTCATGCCCCAGCAGGACCAGCTGTTCCCCTGGCGGAGCATCTGGGACAATGTGACCCTAGCTCTGGCCGTCCGGGGGGAGAATACGCCGGAAAACCAGGCCCGGGTCCGGAGCCTGCTGGAGCGCTACGGCCTGTGGGCCTTCCGGGATAAGCGGCCGGGGCAGCTGTCCGGCGGTATGCGCCAGCGCTGCGCCCTGATCCGCACCCTGGCGGCGGATCCCCGGATCCTGCTGCTGGATGAGCCGTTCTCCGCCCTGGACTATCAGACCCGGCTGTCGGTTTCGGCGGATATTTACCGCATCATCCGGCAGGAGGGGAAAACCGCCCTGCTGGTGACCCACGACATCAGCGAGGCCATCAGCATGTCGGACCGGGTGGCGGTGCTGACCCGGCGGCCCGCCGGGATAAAGGCCGTTCACGACATGGGACCGCTGCGGGGCCTGCCGCCTATGGAGCGGCGGGACACCCCGGAATTTCACACGTTTTTCAATGCCATCTGGAAGGAGCTGGAGCTGCATGACGGATAAACCATCCCCCCGGCGGCAGGAGTGGCTGCGGCAGCGGCAGAGAAGCCGCC
>ERZ779729.2465-NODE-2465-length-10863-cov-2.412380_pt1 | contig 10863 bp, 4 predicted proteins | sample MGYA00511072_ERZ779729 | MGnify/ENA primary metagenome ERZ779729 (study PRJEB29588, sample SAMEA2156675) | human gut metagenome | biome: human gut; feature: human-associated habitat; material: faeces | place: Denmark | collected 2008/2010 ...
TGCCGGAAGAAATCAGCGCCAACATCGTTACGACGAACCGCAACGCGAAGGCCATTATTGCGTCGCTTAATCACATTGAAGACGTTGAGGGCTTTGAGGATAGAAATATTCTCTTTGTCGACCGCGCCGTAAAGCTCGGGAGCACTGGCCAGATCAAAATCGGCACGGAGACTGGAGCTGACGGCACGCTCACGATCGGCGGGAATGCGCTTGCCATTCTCGACGCAGACAGCCTGTCGGGAGGAGCCCCGGTGGTCGAAGGAAAGCTATCGGTTGCTCAAGGCAGCGAAGTCTACGTCATCGCCAACGGCAAGAAGTCGCTCCTCCTGACCGAGGATGCAACAGGCCTCTCGGCTTCGCCGAACGTAACGGTGAGCAACAAGCTTCTCGGCATGAAGACCGAAGTTCAAAAGGATCTGGGCCTGGTTGCAACCATCGGCGTGAAGGAAAACGCAACGCAAGATGCTGAGCTTCTCTCGGCGATCAATACGGCGTTCAATAATGCGAAGAACGGGCGCGTCCTCGGCGCAATCACCGAAGTGGAAGGCTTCTACACGGATGACTTCACGGAAGCGGGCCGCCAGGCGGCTGAGGAATACCTCGCCATGCCTGTGACGGCCGGCACCTACAACGTCGCCTATGATGCGGCCGAGCAGGTGACGGGCGCTGTCCTTCGCCGCAATCTCGAGCCCTCAACCGGCCTTGGCGTCTGGGCGGACGTCTTCTACACGACGAACGAAGCGAAGACGCTCTATGGCGGCCAGGGCTATTCAGCCGACATCTACGGCAGCACGATCGGTTTCGATGGGGCGTTTGCTTGCGGTGCGAAGCTTGGGCTTGCGCTCTCAGTTGGTTCGGGCGACGCTGACGCCGAAAAGAGCATCGGCAAGTATTCGAACGATGCCGACTTCTGGGGCGTCTCGGTCTATACGGGGAAGGCTATTGACGGCCTCTATCTCTCGGCTGACGCCAGCTATCTCTCGCTCGACAATGACGTGAAGGGCTCGATCGCCGGAGCTTCCGCTGATGAATCGCTCGATTCGTCCGTCTTCACGGTCGGCGTTCGCGGCGACTTGACGGTCTACGATCAGGCGTTCAAGGTTGTGCCGCATGTCGGCCTTCGCTACACGAAGATCGACGTCGACGACTACCGCGGCATTTCGGCCGATTCGATGAACGTCTTCGAGACGCCCGTGGGCGTGCGGATTGCGGGTGAATTTGCGCCCGCCGCCGGCTGGACCGTGACCCCTGACATCGACTTCACGATCGTTCCGCAGGTGGGCGACAAGGAAGTCTCGACGCTCGTGGGCGACGTCGACGTGCTCGACAGCGTCTACAACACGACGCTCGGCGTTCGCGCGGCCTGCGGCAACTTCTCGTTCGGCCTCTCGTACCGCTACGGCTTCGGCACTGACGATCGAAGCAACAACGCTTTCGAAGCTCGTGCGGCCTACGTTTGGTAAAGAAGGCGCGTGAAGTCTCATTGAAAAGGCGCTGCCGGGCCTCTGGGTTCGTCAGCGGCTTGAAGAGGGACGTCAAAGGAAGGCCCGGCTGCGGCAGCGCCGGGCCTTCGGCCAGTCAAATCAGCGTCTCTGACGGAGCGCTCACACGGACCGAACGCTGCCGGTCAGCAACGCACTGGAAAAGGCAACCACATCTTCCAGCGGTTCGGTGCGGCCGTCGGCCACCCAGTCACGAAAGCAAGCCAAACCGACGGTGCGCAGAAAGCGCATCAGGAAGCGACGTTCAAAATCCGAGAGATGCTTGAGCTGCTCGCCATCCGACCAAACTTTTTCAACGGTATGGTCAATGGCATTCCGGGCGAACTCGTCGTAATTGGCGTGGCAAAGCAGTTTTTGCGAAGCTGGGTCAAGTCCGGTCACATAATCGAAGAAAGCGGCATTGATGCGGTCAAGGTCCTGCGGAACGCTCATGCCCCGATAACTATTGAGCATGCCTTCGGCAATGATGGCGAGCTCTTCGTTGAACAAATCATCAAGGCAGGTGTAGTACGCGTAGAAAGTTTTCTTGCTGATTTTGGCGCGCTGGCATAACGCCGTCACTTTGATGTCCGAAAACTCTTTTTCCAGAATAAGCGATTTCAGTGACTCGCGGATGGCTTGAATTGTTTTCTGAATTCGCAAATCTTCATGGCCCGTCAGGATCATTGTGTCCTCTCCAGTGCTTCTCGGAAACGCTTTGCCGCAGAAAGTTTCTTACGTCACTGAGAACGCTGCACGGTTCCCACAGCGAGTGGCGCAAGCTATAAATTCACCCAAGTGAGAAAAGTAACGATAGTTACTAATCTTAATGACAGGACAATAACATGGGAAAGACCATTTTCATCACTGGGGCCTCATCTGGAATCGGGCGCGCAACTGCAGAACTATTCGCCGAGCGCGGCTGGCACGTTCTTGCAACGATGCGCAATCCTGAAAAAGCGGGCGCTTTGGCAACGATGCCGGGCGTCGAAGTCATTGAGCTCGATGTCACCGACAGCGCTGGCATTGACCGAGTCTGCGCCGACGTTCTTGAGCGCCATGACGTGGACGTGCTCTTCAACAATGCCGGCTACGGCCTGATGGCGCCTTTGGAAAAGCCCACCGAGGCGCAGATTCGACAGCTGTTTGACACGGATGTGATGGGCACGATTCTGGTGACGCAGCGCTTCATCGGGCACTTCAAAAGCCGCCGGGCCGGTCATGTGCTCACTACGACATCGCTTGCCGCCATTATTGCTTTCCCGCGCGACGCGATCTACGGCGCAGCCAAGCGTGCGCAGCAAGGCATGATGGAGTCGCTTTATTACGAACTTAAGCCATTCGGCGTGTCTGTCAAGTGCATTATTCCTGGCGGCACAAATACCGGCTTTCAAACGCCGCTCAATGACGCGGCCGGCTACGAAGAAGCCAATCGCCGGCAGCGCCTGTTCCTCCTTGACGGCAATGACGCCTTTCCCGGGCCGGAGCAAGCCGCGCAAACTGTCTGGGAGGCAGTGCACGACGGCAAGGATCAGATGAACTATCCGAGCGACTCGGTTTGCAGCAAGCTTTACGCGGCATATCAGAAAGCCGGTTTGGAAAAATTCAAAATAGACTTCTACAGCTATCTTTTTGATTGATTCCGAGGCGGCTGCGGTGCTCGCATGCACGAGCAAAGCACGCGACGCGAAGCGAGCGAAGCATTCGAGGTCGAGGACGGGACTGTCGCGTGATGCGGTGCCGGCCGCGATGCTGAATCAGAAATCGGGATCGGCGCCAGCGCCGCAGGTCGCAGAGAGAAGCAGCGCGGCCGAAAAGATGAGGCCGTCTTTTTCTCGAGAAATTTCAGGATCGTTGACGGCAGCGGCAGAACGGCTTCTTCTATCGAAATTTCATTTTTTTACCTGTTCCTTTTCGGGCATGCCGCGCTGAGTCCCCTAGAATAAGCCGATCTTCATCGATCACGATCATCAGGACTAGGATGACTACGAAACCTACGCAATCAACGAAACGCGTTCTTGCCGTTCACGATCTATGCTCCTTCGGCCGGTGCTCGCTTACGGCGGCGATTCCGGTGATTTCGGCCATGGGCATTCAGGTTTGTCCGTTTCCGACAGCCTGGTTCAGCAACAATCTCACGTACGGCACGTTCCACTTCACCGACTTCACGGCCGGCATGACGGCCTTTATGGAGAAATGGGAAAGCCTCGGCCTGCACTATGACGCGATTTACAGCGGTTTTCTGGCGGATGCCGGCCAGATTGCCGTCGTGAACGACGCCATTCGGCGCTTTCGCCGCGAAGAGACGCTCGTTGTGGTCGACCCGGCGATGGGCGACGACGGGGCGCTCTATCCCGTCTTTCAGCCTTCGATCGTCGAAGAGATGCGCAAGCTCGTCGCCCATGCGACGGTGATCACGCCGAACTTCACGGAAGCCTGCCTGCTTCTCGGCGAGCCGCTTCAGAGGCCCGATGCAATGACGGCGCCTGACGCCGTGACGCTTCGCCGCATGCTCGAGCGGCTCGCTGCGCTCGGCGCGCGCCAAGTCGTGATTACGAGCGTGCCCGCAGGCGAAGGCTTCATCAAGGTGGCGAGCTATGACGCCGAAACGCAGGTTTTCGACGAGCGGACGACGCCGCGCATTCCCTTTGCCACTTGCGGCACGGGCGATCTCTTTACAAGCGTGCTCACGGGCGCAATGCTGCGCGGGCGTACGCTCGGCGAAGCGACGGCGCTCGCCATGCAGTTCGCGAGCTATGTGATCGACTTCACGCATCGCGCGGGGAGCGATTACCGCGAGGGCGTTCAGCTCGAGCCTTGCCTCGGCAAGCTTGTTGAGCTCGTGAGCTCGAGCGAAGCGGCGCACGAGCGCGCGTAAAAGATCATTTTGTTGATTTGACGGGGAGCGCCAAAAATGCTTGGTCTCCCCGTTCTTTTGCCTATCCGGAGCGAATCGCCGGCAGCGCATGCAGCAAGGCCTGCGGCTCAGCTTCAGGCGTTCGGTTTATTCGGACGCTTGCTGACGGTTAAGCTTAACGGCCGCTTAATCGAGCGCCGTTACGATTTTTTGTTGAAGAACGGCGCCAGCGGCGGACCCCTGCCGAGTCTGCGGTCAACGCATCGCCGGCGGTGCTTCTGCGCCGTACGACTAAGAGGAGTTCTCAACATGAAAAAGAAAGCACGCATTGCCGCGGCCGCTTTGGCCGTCTTCGGCGCGATGACGATTTCAACGGCGGCCTTCGCCGTCGGCGGCCCGAGCGGCACCAAGGTCGAGTACACGACGCAGGGCGAGCTCGGCGAAGTCGTCAACAACCCCTACGACATTGCGCCCCTTACGTCCGTCATCCGCAACGGCGGCTACGTGCTTCTTGATGCGCATGTGAAGATCGTCCCGAAGAAGGGCGGGCAGGTGATCGAATACGACGTCGGCCCCCAGGCGCTTCGCACCTATGCGGGCATTCCGGTCTTCGGGCTCTACCCCGACTACCTCAATACGGTCGAAGTGACCTATACGCGCCGCTTCCTCGGCAAAGACGAGAAGAAGAGCGAAACCTACAAGATCTATACGCCGCCCGTTTATCTGCAGGCGGCCTGGACGGACGGCAAGGTTCACAAGACCTTTGACGTTGAAGTCGTGAAGAAGGCCCCGAAGGAATTCTCCGACCGCCTCTACTTCATGAACAACCAGTTCAAGCCTTCGCCCAAGAGCGCGCGCGCGATCTGGAACAACCCCTCGGGCGGCGCGCTGCAGTGGACGAATCCCCCGCAGAACGCCATCATCGACACGACGGGCGAAGTTCGCTGGTACCTGCAGCCCGATGCCATCTACGATCCGAGGAGCCTCTACCGCACGGGCGTCATGATGGGCTTCCATCAGAATCCCGACGGCGCGCTCTCCTGGGGCTTCGGCCAGCGCTACGTCAAGTACGACCTGATGGGCCGCCAGATCTTCGACCGCCGCCTGCCTGACGGCTACGCCGACTTCAGCCACGCCATGGCGCTCGGCCCCGACGGCAACTACTTCCTGCGCGTCTCTTCCGCGGACTACCGCCGTCCGGACAACACCCGCGTGCACACGGTGCGCGACGTGATCATTCAGGTTGACGCCAACGGCAATGTGGTCGACGAGTGGCGCCTCTTCGACATCCTTGATCCGAACCGCAACATCGTCCTGAAGTCGATCGACCAGGGCGCGGTCTGCCTCAACATCGACCTCGATCAGGTCGGTAAGACCCTCACCGCCGAGCAGATCGCGAAGCTCGAGGCCGCGCATGAATTCGGCGACGTCGCGGGCGTCGGTCCCGGCCGCAACTGGGCGCACGTCAATTCCGTCGACTACGATCCGACCGACGATTCGATCATCATCTCTTCGCGCCACCAGTCGGCCGTCGTGAAGATCGGCCGCGACAAGGAAGTGAAGTGGATTCTCTCGGCGCCGAACGGGTGGTCGACAAAGTTCCGCGACAAGATCCTGACGCCTGTCGACAAGGACGGCAATCCGCTCAAGTGCCGCCTCGGGAAGTGCGAAGGGGGCTTTGACTGGACCTGGACGCAGCACACCGCCTGGAAGATCGATGAGATGAGCAAGGGCGACGTGATCTACGTCTCGGTCTTTGACAACGGCGACGGCCGCGCCTTCTCGCAGCCTGAAAATCCGCAGGACAAGTACAGCCGCGCGGTCGTCTACAAGATCGACCAGAAAAAGAAGACCGTTCAGCAGGTCTGGGAATACGGCAAGGACCGCGGCTTTGAGCTCTACAGCGCCGTGACGAGCTCGGTCGAGTACCAGAAGGACAAGAATTCGCTGATCGTCTACTGGGCTTCGGTGGGCGTGACAACGGGTCAGAACGCTCCTGTGCTTACGGAATTCCGCTGGGGCGAAAAGGAGCCTGTTGTTGAGATGAAGCTCAAGAACACGACGGGCTACCGTGCGCTTCCGATCGATCTCAAGAAGGCATTTGCCCGCTGATCTTGATTCTTCCTTGAGGAATGATTGAAGCTCGGCCCGGTCTTGATGACCGGGCCGAAGCTTTATGAAAGCCTCGGCGGTTCATGAAGCAGGTCGGCCGCTCGGCAGAGCAGGCGTGCCGGGCGTATTCGTTTCGTTGGGGCGGACTGTCCGGCGCGCTTAAGCCCACTTTCGGGCCATGCGCTAAGCTACGTTCGTGTTGTGGCGACTGTCTTTCAGGTTGCGCTTGGGGCGACAAAGCGGCGAAAATTTTCGAACGCAGCGGCTTCGGTTTCGAACCCGGTTTTGCGCGGGATTCTCAGGTGCTGAAAACGCGCAAGTGCTGTGCGAGCAACACACCCTTCGTTGAATGAGCTGGGAGTGTGCGTTGCAGGATAGGACTCTTTTAAAGCGCTGTCTTGCAGATCATTCCAATATGCTGTATTCTTAAACTAACTAAAAATAAGGGTAAATACCCCCCCCCCAGAAACCCCATAAATAGCATGAAGGCGTGCTTTGCACGATGCGCGCGAGGCTTTCGCGCGCGTTCCGGAAATATTTCTTGGAGTTTTTGATGAACAAGAATTTCAAAGTGGTCTTCTCGAAGGCCCGCAATGCTCTCATGGTGGTGAATGAAGCGACAGCTTCCGTTCAGCACAAGGGTGCGAAGACGGTGATCGCTGCGGCGGTGGCGTCTCTTGTTGCTGGCGCTGCGATGGCAGAAGACCTGACTATTAAGCTCGATCCCGAAGCCACAACGGCGACGGATGCCGCACTGGTTCTTGTTGGCGGTGAAGGGGACAGCTACGTCATCAGCGATATGACGTACGGTGAAAATGCTGCTGCTTCGGGCACGCTTTCCTTTGATACTGAAGGGCGCGCTACGGTCGTCGGTGATTTCTCCAAGCTGACGCTTACGCTGGGCGAGAATTTCCTTGGTGGTACTGCTATTCAGAACACGCAGGCAGATACGCTTGTCAAGAATTCGACTTTTACTGAAAACAAAACGAATTCTCGTGGCGGCGCCATCTATACCAACAACAGCATGACGGTTGAAAGCTCTGCTTTCACGGGCAACTCTGCTGCTAACGGCGGTGCTTTCGACATTCAGAACAATGACTATGCCGAAGGCATCAAAGTATCCATCGAAGGAAGCCAGTTCACAAAGAACACCGCTACGACCAATGGCGGCGCGATTCGCGTGATCGGCGATGCGGGTCTGATTGATCTGACGATTTCGGACACGACGTTTGATCAGAACACGGCCAGCACCGGCAGCGCAATTTATGCCGGCAGCCAAGTCAGCATCAAACTGGAAGATGTTGCATTTACCGGCAATACAGCCACGATCGCCCAGAAGGATCACACCAATCAGCACGCCGGTGCAGTGATGTTGAATGGCGAGAAGGTCCAGCTTGAAGGCCGCAACGTTAGATTCGAAGGCAACACTTCGGAAAAGGGCAATGGCGGTGCGCTCGCTGTTGTTGGCGGTGCTAATGCGAAGATCAATGGCGGTTCCTTTACCAACAACGTGTCGAACGGCGGCGGTGCTGTCGCCGTGTTCAACGGCTCAGCAGACTTTGAGGACGTTGACTTCATCGGCAATAAGTCGAACGGTTGGGGCGGCGCCGTCATGGTTGACGCCGAAAACGGCAAGATAGGCTCCGTTTATTTTGCTGCGGTTACGAAGGATGTGACCATTTCCGGCAATACGTCCGGCGATGAAAAAACGCTCACAGGCGGTCGCTATCTTGGACATACCGGCGGCTTCATGCACCTGAAGGGCGGCAATGATCAGGGTACTGTTTCCGCTGAATTCGATGTTGCTGAAGGCCGCACGATGACCATCGGCACGGCTGGTGCAGCTGCTAACGTTGACTCCATCACCTCGGCCAACGCCGACGCGACGATCAACAAGATCGGCGATGGCGCACTTGTCATCAACAGCAGCATGGAAGCCTTTGAAGGCGAGCTCAATGTCAAAGAAGGGTCGCTCACGATGGCGACGGGCTTCGGCACGTACAGCATTGCCAATCAGGGCAACGTAAACGGTACGGGAGACCTTGATGTTGCGGCACAGTCGTCGGCTTTGAATGTCGGCACTGATAGCACGGAAGCTTCCGTAACCATTACCGGTCCGTGGACCGTTACTGGCACTATGGCAGTTACTGTGAATGACGGTTCTTCCCTCACGACGGGCGACGTCACTGTTGCAACGGCCACATATACCGACCTTGTTGAGCCCGATAAGACCACCCCGCGCACTGGTTCTACGCTCGGCAGCATGACGGTTACGGGCGACGCCACGATGGGCAACATCGCCGTCTACGGCAATGGAACCTCTGATGCAGTAGCGACATTCACGCATCAGGCAGGCACGCTCCACGCAGGCAATGTCACACTTGGTCAGGCTAAGACAACTACAGACGGCACTGATCTGAAGGGCGCTTTCAGCAATTCCGGCACGGCTGAGATCGGCAATCTGACCTTTGCTGTTGCGGGTACGAAACTGACGAATACCGGTGATTTGTATATCAACGGCACGGTTTCGACTGGAGAGCTGAAGTCCAAGGACATCACTGTCACAAATAGTGCCGATTCTGTTAACGGCACGATTTACACCGACTTCGCAAATCTCGGCACCTACACAATTGATGAAGATGGTGCTCTTACGGTCAAGAAGAGCGTTTTCGGTACGGCAGTTACGACAGGATCTCTCGTTGATGATTCGATTACTGCTTCGCTGACGCTTGATCAGTATGAAGCTTTGGTTGGCGAGAATGGCTTCAGCAACCTTGTTCTCTTGAAGTCGGCTATTACGGCCAACGATCCGGATGAAACGCTGGATCTCGCCGATGTTGTCGGCGTGACTTCACCGAGCACGGTGGCTACTGTTGAACCGGGCACTGGCTCAACTGACGCCGCAATTGACGTGACGAAGAAAGGCCAGGCTGATGCCACGACGGATACTGTTCTTGCCAATGTCGATACGACGACGGCCAAGAAGGTAACGCTTAAGACGGATGCTGATAGCGGTCTCACGCTTGCCGGCAACAACGGCGTGCTCTTCGGCGCTGCAGCAGAAGAAGTGGTTGTCACCGGTGCAAGCGGCCTGACGCTTGGCTACGGAGATCTTCCGACCTCGAGTTCGGTCAATGCAAAACTGACGGTTGGCGAAGCTAATACGGCTTCCGCTCTTAATGTCGTGGCCGGAACGTTTGCAGCCAACGGCGGTGTTGAGCTCGTTAAGGGCACGCTCACAGTTACCGATGCAACGCTTGCAGTTAAGGACGGCATCAAGGCCGGTGAGAATGACGTTTCTGTGACGAATGGCTCGCTTTCCGCGGATTGGATCGATGGCACCGGGACGCTGACGCTGAGCAAATCCGTGATTTCGATCGCTGGCAATGTGCCGCAGACGACGGCGCCGGCACTTGCGCCTTTGGCGCTTGCTGCTGCACCTGCTACGCCCGCTGCGCAGCCTGAACCTTTCGAAAATGCGATTGTCTTTACCAACGACGTCAGTTTTGACAACAAGCGTGGTTCCGTTCTCGGCATTGGCACGGCTTCGAGCGCTGAAGCGCTTCGTACAGCTGTAACCGTTCTCGGTGAAGAAGCAGTTGAAGGCAAGAACACGATTGTCCTGAATGCTCAGACAAAGTGGGAATCTGCTTCTGGCGTTATGACGTTTGGGAACGAAGCTGGGCATCTGACGGACCTTGTCATCGATCTGAACGGCGTTCGCAACACGGAAGGCTTCTCCGCTGAAGACGGCGTCATGCAGGGTACCATCGCTGGTAATTCCGGCACGATCACTCTGGTTGGCTTCAATGCCGACGTTATTCATGTCGATGAGCGTACTGGTGCGAAGAGCCTGAAGATCAGTACTGCTCAGACCGCGACCGGCATGAATGTTGACTTCAGCTCGTATGTTTTCGGTACGACTAAGGAGGATGCCAACTGGATCGGCTATACGACGACAAAGTCGCTCGAAAACGGTTCTGTCGAAGTTGCGGTCAACGAAGATTTTGTCCAGGAACTTTATGATTCCGGCCTCAATCTGGCTGGCGAAGTCGAAGCGCAGGCTAACAGCCTCAACTTCTCAGGCATTGCTTCTAAGATCATTTGGGGTACGGATGAATACTTTGAAGGTCTTGAAGAATCCTGGGACAAGATCGAAGAAGAGCTTGACGCGAAGGGACTGACGACTACTGAGATCGAAAAGGCGAAGGATAGCTACTTCGACACCCACTACGAAGCGCTTGTTGATGCTGCAAATACGGCTTCGAACATGGCTGCCTATGGCGGCGCCTTCTCGGTCGCCTTCGACGTCAACGACCAGATTCGCAACACGATCGACCGTCGTTCGTCGCTCGCGAACCTGAACGTTGCGCGCAACGCCACCGGCATCACGCCGTGGGTCGATGTCATGGG
>ERZ779729.2470-NODE-2470-length-10859-cov-3.983617_pt1 | contig 10859 bp, 6 predicted proteins | sample MGYA00511072_ERZ779729 | MGnify/ENA primary metagenome ERZ779729 (study PRJEB29588, sample SAMEA2156675) | human gut metagenome | biome: human gut; feature: human-associated habitat; material: faeces | place: Denmark | collected 2008/2010 ...
CCCAGCCACAACGTAACCCCCCACGATTTCCAGAATCGCGGATCGTTAAAAACGCCGTGGTGAAATTCACCGTAAGCGTCGGTGTACCCGATGAAGTTTTCGAAATTGTTCCAATGCATCGTGGACAAATTGTTTTTACGCATGTCCGTGAACATGGAAACAAACGAAATCAGAATGGGAAAACCGTTGAAAATCACGTACGCGGCAAGCGGAATCAGAACAATGGCAAAACACATCCATTGCGTGGCGTTCCATTTTTTCTTCCGCTCGTCCCGCGCGTTCTTATTTTTTTCTTCCGCTGCGATTTCTTCAGCGTTCGTTTTTGTCATTATTATTTACTTCCTTACAATTCTTGTCAGCATAGCGTTGGTGGCGTTTGCCGCGGACTGAGAATGTTTTTCGCTGAATGACGTTACCGTCATCGTGCCGTAACGCACCTTAGAGTTGAAATCGATAGACCAGTTGGTTACCCAGCTGCCGTCCTCGAAATATCCCCAGTCGCCTACGCCGTAATTCTGATAATTCTGCGCTGCCACCCAGATATCATAGCCGGAGGAAACGCTCTCGTTTTTCAGGAACGCGTCGCTGAACGCTACCGACGTGTTGGCGGGAATATACGTTTTGCTTTCCGCAAGATACGTCTGCCCGTCCGTGCCGCTTGCCCACGAGATGAAATTCCAGCTTGCCTGCCACAGCGAAGAATCCGAATTAGAAGGAATTACCAGCGCAACAGAGGAAGAAGCCGCGCCCGTGGAAGCGCCGACGATCGCCGTGCCGTTTACCTTTTTCAGTTCGCCGGTATACGCTTCGCCGTCGTACGTTTTACCGATAACTTTCAGATACTCGTTGGCGAAACCGCTCTTACCCTCTTTCTGATAGGTGCTGCCGCCCTCGTATTCGCGATACTGTTCGCTTAAACACATATCGAAATCGGCAATTTTCTGGCTTTGCGAGAAGCTGTCGGGAAGATTGCCGAAAACTCCTCTGCCCATCGCCGTATTGCCGGTGAAAAGCCCGTTGACCACGTTGCTTACGTCCGGTTCGGAAATGCCGTAACCGTTCATGCCGGCATCTACGCTTCTGTCCGTGCGCACGGAAAGTTTCAAAAATTCGCAAAGCGCATCGTACATCGAAGGCAATTCGTACAAGCCGTCCACGGAAGAAGCGGCTTTTTTATCTTCGTATTCGATAATCTCGCCCGCCGCATACGATTTTCCGTTTACCGTTACCGCTTTCGTGGCAAGATAGTTTTTGCTTGTATCCGTCAGCGTGAAATCGTACTTTTCGCCGTTGTATTGCACAACGTCGCCGCCCACCGACCAACCGTAGTTGAACCAGTATTCGGAAACATAGCCGTATTTCGTGGGCGAATGGGCGTTATAATCTTTCGTGAAACACTTAAAAAGATAGCGCTGTTCTTCCCAGTTCATCGCAATGCGGTTATTGAATACTTTATACACCGTTTCTCCGGCAAGGTTTACCGACGACTCCGCGCCCTCGAACGGCGCCGTAGCATATTCCGCATAGCCGTGCGGCTGCAGATTCGGATATTTTTCGGCAAGCGCTTCTTCTTCGCAGGAAATCACGTTAATTCCCGCATTTTTAAACGCCTTTTTATTGAAATAATTCACCTGCATATCCGCAGCGAACGGAATCCCGCGAATGTCCTGCCCTGCGCCCGCAACGTTTTTCTCCGTTTCGGAATAGGTAAGGCGGAACGTGTTGCTTGCGCTTACGGGGAAAGAAGAAAGATCGAAATCCTTATCCTGCGCCACATAATTATTGAGATTGAGAAAATACCCCATGCCGTCCGCGGAAGAACGATCGGAGGAAATTGCGTACTGACGGTACACCTGATCGCTGACCATCATTACGTTGGGCGCGTTGCGCGAGGACTGCTTAAAATAGTTTTCGCCCTTTGTGGAAACGCCCGAACTCGGCTTTAACGTAACGTATACGCCGTCCGTTTTACCCTGCCCTTCGTTATAGGCTTTTACCATTTTTTCAAATGCAGGCTTGCTTGTAGCGCCCGCGTCGGCAAGGAATACAATTTCCGTTCTGCCCTCGGCGTCGGGATTCGGCTTTTTGCCGCATGCCGCCATCGCGCTCAAAGACGAGAGCAGGATTGCCGAAGTGGCAAGACTAAGAATTTTTTTCGTTTTCATTTTCTTTCTCCTTCAATATTTGTATACCCCGGTTACGGGGCTTTTATACGGCGGGAAGCGGGAAACGTTTCCGTCACCCGCAACTCGCTATAAGGTTTTATTATATCTATATTATACCCGATTTCATGGAAGCGTTAAACAAGTTTTTTAAGCACCGCCTCGGAAGTAGCGCCGTAAGAATATCCCGTAGCCGATGCGGTATAATCGCCTCTCCAGAAAAGCACGCCGACAACGGTTATTTCTTTCTTTTTAAGTTCCGGCTCGGCTGTAAAGGTATAAAGCGCGGTACCGCTTTCAATCGCGCTTTCAAGCGCGGCTTTCGTTACGCCGGCATAAACTTCAACGTACCCCGTTGCCGCGACGCGGTGATAAGCAAGATACAACCCCTCGCCCGTCAGCGCGCTTGCAAACTCTTCGGAAAGCTTTGTTCCGTGCCAGCTATCTGTTTCCTGTATCCACCAATTACCTTCCTGACACACAATCGACTTAACATATCCCGCATTAGCGCCGTTATGCCATGCCGTAAAACCGATACGTACTTCGCCCGTATAGCCTTCGTTTACTTTTAATTTCATCGCCTGCCATACGTCGCCCGTAAGATTTACGTTGTTATTATATTGCTTTTCATTGCTATCGGTCTTTTCCAGCGCCGTATTGTAAGCGGAAATATCCGATCGGATATCGAATTTCCAGGTAGCGTTCGTTTTGCTGTCGAAATCGAAGAAGCCTGCCTGCACCGTCATGGAAGCGTAAGATTCATCGAGAACGACCGAGCCGCCCGGAATCTTCTCGCCGTTTACGTATACCGTAAGAATGTTTCCGGAACGAACCACCGTAAGCTGCAAGCCGTCCGCGCTTTCAAACGCCGTGTTCTGCGCTTCCGTCAAGGGGTTCTGGTAATCAAGCCACTGATCTTTCGCCGTAACCATACCCCACAGGGCATTGCTTGCCATCCATTGCAACTTATATTTGCCGTCGCTCATTTTTTCGCTGCGCGTAATCATATATTTGCCGTCGGAAAATTTCAGAACAATGCCTTGCACGTCCTGTCCGTGCGTGGAATTGCCTTTTTTAATCCACAGCGAAGTCGCCACGTCGTTATACTTTTCGCGCGAAATTACGTTGAGCGTATTGCCTTTTATTGAGATTGTGGGATTCTCGTCGTTCACGTGCGAAAAATCGTGCTGTGCTTCGTCCCAACCGTTAAGCAAATCGAATACCTTATACTGCAATTCTATATCGCTTGTATATTCGGTATCTTTCTCAATGGTAATCGACGCAAAGTAATCTTCGCCGTAGGAAAGTTTATATGTGCCGGCAACCATTTTCGGCAATGAAATTTTGCCGCCCTTTACGGTGTATTCGCCCGATGATACGCCGCCTTCGATTTTTACTTTCTGCCCGTCGGCAAGCTGCGTAACCACGCCTTTGGCTTTTGTTCTCACCGCAGCGTTCAACGAACCCGCGGGAATTTTTGCTTCCAGTTCCGCCGTATCTTCGGTTACTTCAATATTCCACTCGCGCATCGTCGTCGTACGACTGAAGTCGAAGTAATAGAAACCCGCTTCGCACTCCATATCGGCATATTTGGCGGCATAACTCTTACATCCTACGTATTCGCCGTTCAGGTACGCGTAGAATACCGCGCCGTCGCGAAGCACCGTCAATTTCAAAGTCCCCGCATTAAGCGCGTCTTTAAAATCCGTACGGCTTGCAAAATCCACCAAGGTATCCCAGCTGCTGCCCTCCGCAAGATCGAGCGAGCCGTTTAAGCCGACGCCCTGCTTATTCCACCACGCGGCGTAATCGGTTTGCCCGTCGCTCTGCAATTTCTTTTCGCCTTCCGTCTGCATTGCGGCTATGCCTTTATATTCGTCGCCGTCTTTAAAACGGAAAATTACGCCCTGTCTGCCGGCTTTTCCGGCGCTGTTCCAGTCGCTCTGAAGCGTAACGGTAAACGCTACCTTGTTGTAGGTTTTCTTGGAAAAGATGAACTGCAAATCGTTATTCAGACCGATAATGTTTTTATCCAGTTGCGAATAATCGCTTTGGCCCCAGCCTTCCATACCGGGGGTAGAAGCATAGGCGATATACACCAGCTTCGCGTCGCGCAGCGTGCCGTTTGTTGCGTTAAACGCTATGGAATCGCTGATATATCCGTTTTTCGCAATCGTGAGAGTGTACGCTTTTTCGCTCTGGGGAATTTTGAAAGAATACGTGCCGTCGGTATTGAACATAGGATTGATTTTTACGGCCGTATTGTCGGCTACGTCGGTAAGAGTAAGCGTTACGCCCTCATAATCGGTTTCAAGAACTCCGTCATTGTAAATTTTCAAAGAGCCGCGCACTTCCGTCATCGCCATCGTTGCGCCGCATTCGCAAACGCCGTCATCATTGAAAGAGTGCGTCGTTTTGCGGGTTTTGAAGCCGTCGGCACATTCTTGCCAATGATACTCGTCATTATGCTTCCATTCGTATACGTGCGTGTGCTGCGCGCCGCATTCGCACTTATAATCGTTTTCCGCATTGAAGAAGTGATCGATATGCGTGCTCTCCGCGCCGTCCGCTTCGCATACTTTCCAGTGCTGCGTATCGTTATATGCCCACTTCGTGTACTCATGTACGTGTCCGTCGTTGCCGGCGCAGGCGGAAAAACCGCCCATCGCCAACGCAAGCATCATTGCAGCCGCTACAGATCCGATCAGTTTGTTTTTTCTCATTTCCTTTTCCTTCCTTCCTTGAATTTTTTATCGTTTTAAAACGAAATATTTTTTACAATTTTTACCTGCTTATTTTATTTTGCGAATTCGGCTTCCACCGCTACGTCCGCCGTGGGATTTGCAATAGTAAGAACTCCTACGTCGCCCGACCAACGTACTTTTTCCAGTGCGTTTTCGCCGTTTACGGTAAGCTTCGTAAGCTTGGAACCGTTCAGGCAAATAATCTTCAGTTCGCCGTTGTGCCCTTTGAAAATTTCGTTCTTTCCGTTCACCCCGACGATAGAGCCCAACGTTTTATCGCCCGTTACGGTTACGTTTACATTGTAAGTCTCCAAGCCGTTTTTACCGAACGTCAGCCAGGTATTCGGTTTGCCCCAGTCGTAATTATCCGAATAATCGGCCATCCATTGCGAATAAACGCGGGCAAGCTGATGATTCGTTTGATTATAATCAAGCGAAATGATATGCACCGGATTGAGCGCGATTTCCATTTCTTCTGAAAATTCGTAACCCATTTTTTCGAGATAGCCTTTCGAAAGAAATACTTCGCACGAATATCCGTAGCAGGTATCCGAGTTTACTTTGCCGCCCTTCGTTTTCGCTGCGGCTATCGGGGCGATATCGTTCGGCGCGTAAGCGGATTTCCAATCCCATCTGGCGGGAACGCGGCTGCGGACGGAAAAATCGCCGTTCGCCATAAGGTCCAGCTCAAACGTTTTCTTCGTCAAATCCGTTTCGCTTGCCGTATCCATATACAATTCGATACAGCTGTTGCAATAGCTGGCGCGATTCGGGTTTACATAAATTTTCGAACCGGTTTCTTCCACGTCTACGGCAATATACACGCCCTTAGCCGTAATTGCGGTGCCCACGCGGATTATCGAAGTTTTCTCGCTGTCCGGTCGATCGATAGCGTCCAGCCAATTGATATTTTCGTATACGCTGTCGTTAAATTCGCCGTCAATCTTTACGCCCTCGTCCATTTCCGCCTGTACTGCGGGCGTATTAGCCCAGCGGTAAGTGTTTTCATCGGGTACGTAGGTATCTTTCGCTTCGCCGCCTCCGCACGAGCCGAACGTAACGGCTACGCACGAGGAAATAAGCGCGCATGCAAGCATTGCGGATAATTTCTTGTTGTTTTTCATCTTCTTCATCTCCCCAGAATACGGATTTCGGATAAACCGACTTTCTCCTGCCCTTCGGGCACGCTCACCGTAATTTTCACGGATTTCGCTTTCAGTTCGTTGAATTCGCTTACCGCTGCGGCTCCGGACATGATATAGGTATATTTGCCCGAAAATTCGCTCTTGCTGCAATACTGCTCTGTATCGAACGCAATATTTTTAATCACTTTCGTTATCGTCGTACCGTCCGCCTGTTCGCAGGTAAATTCTACTCTGGCATTAAGGAACATGGCTTCGACGTCTTTCGAATTGTAAATCATCAACGCGCGGATGGTTTTCGCTTCGGCAAAATCAAACGTAAACGAGGTGGTTTTCGTAATTGCGGTTTCTTTTACGAAATCGGCAAAACCGAACATTTTCTGCATACTTAAAAGTCCGTCCGTCAGCGCGCCTACGTCCGTAACCCCGGTATCGGCGGTAACCGTCGCTTCGCCTGCGATGTTTTTATATTTCGAATACGTCTCGGGCAGCGGCTGCACGGAATCGGTAGGCCCGTTCGCATACATTACGTCCAGCCCGTCTTTATTCTTTATCCATTTAATTTCATCGATCGCGGTATATCTGTCCGCACCCGCCGTTTCGTAATCTCTGTGGCGATGATATACGATAAACGTCTGATTCCCCGCGGTTACAAAGCTGTGATGTCCCGTGCCGGAAGGCGCCTGCGTGGAAGTTTCTCCTGCGGGCTGACTTTCTACCGCCAGCGCGCTGAGCAACAAACCGCCCTCTTCTTCCGTGAGTTTGCGGAACGGACCGAGGGGGCTGTCCGCAACAGCCTGACCGATCTGGTAATCGCTTGTACCGTATGAGTTTACGGAAAACGAAAGATAATACTTGCCGTTGTGCTTCATAACGGCAGGACCTTCGTTAATCGTGTTGCCGCTGTTTTCGTAGGTAACGCGCGCAACTCTTTCGTTATCGCGGTTAAATTTCAGATAATCTTCCACCGTATAATAGCAGGGGTGCGCAATAAAACGGAAGGTATCCCACTTCGGTTTCAGCCAGTTTTCCATTTCCATTACGGCAATACCTACCTGCCCCGCCGCTTTATCGCACACGATATACAGATATTTCCGATTCGTATCGGGATCGACGTACGGATGCGGATCGATGGAGGCCAGCGTGCCGCCGTTCAAAACCATGGGCAACGAATAATTTTCGGAATCGTATGCGTGCTCGTACGCGTAAATGAAATCCTCGGGATCAAACGCGAGATACTTCGCATAATACTGCGGGAAAGCGCGCGCGTATTCCACGCCGTCCTGTTCTACCGTCGTTTTATAATCGTCGCGGTTTTCATCGGTAATGGCGATACCCACGGTAGTATTGTAATCGTGCACGTTGCCCTCGCCGCAGCTTTCGGGATTCGTGAAATCGATTAAATTGAAAGGTCCTGCGGGCGAAGCGGAAGATGCCACATACATATTGTATTTCGAATGAAGGCTGTCGCTCATCGGAGCGTACGCCCCGCCGCCGTATTGTACGGAATTATCCGCCGCGGGCGAAGCGCTGAAATACATATAATACGTCTGCGTTGTTTCGTCGTACACAACTTCGCTTGCCCAGACGTCCTGAGAAATCGCTTTATCCGCGTCCGTCCCCGTGAGTCCCGCGTTCAGCGTGGTACCCGCTTCTTCCCAATCCGTCAGATTTTCCGAACGCCATGCGCGCATATACGCTTCCGTAGCATACAGATAATAGTAGCCGTCGCGCGAAGTGTTATCGAGAACGAACGGATCGGGATTGCCGTACTGATGATAATTCGCATAGAACAGCGCCTTATTGTACTTTGTGCGTCCGCTTTCGTCGTACGTAGTACCCTGATAATCGGATACTTCGTAATAAGTAGCCCCCGAAGCGGAAGAACATGCGGAAAACGCAAGTCCCGTGCCTACGGTGGCAGCCAACAACATTGCCGTGATTTTCTTCTTCATCACAATCCTCCATAAATTTCTGTTGCTGCTTGTGTTTATTTTACACAAGCAGCAATAAACAGCCGACTGTTTATTGCTTTCGGGCGTCCCGATCGGTTTTGTTCCGTACGGAAAACGCCTTTTCTTTCTTCTCGTTTATATTATAATTCTTTTCCGTGAAAAAATCAATATCAAAAATCCGTTGTTTTGTTACAAAAATCGCCCGAATTGATTGTTCCGGGCGATTGCTGATTCGTTTATATTAATCCGCTTCCGGTTTCGGAAGTTTTTTATAACAGAAATTCCGTTTATAGCTGCGGTAAAACGTTACCATATTGTTGAACCCGCAGGAAAACGCCACGTCTGCCACCGATCGGGCTTTATTTTCAGGCATATGCAACAGCTGCACGGCTTTTTGTATGCGCACGTCGTTTACAAAAATGCGCAAATCGCAGTTGATTCCTTTTGAAATTCTGCGGGAAAAAACTTTCGGCGACATGAAAAAGTGCCTGGAAAGCGTTTCCAGCGTAAGCTCCTCGGCATAATGCTCGTAAATGTATTGCACTGCCTGCGAAACAAGATCGTTATCGCTTTCCGTAGCGGGCACCGAGGGGATCAGTCCGTAAAAATCAATGATATCCGCAAAAAGAGAGCATACGAAACCCGTTTTCTTTAAATCCGACCACTTTCCGCCGCTTGCCATCACTTTTTTGATTTGCGAGATAATGGTTGCGTTCTGCTTGCGTTCAAGCAGCCATCTCGGCAATTTCCGGTTCGGATACAGCTGCTTGAAATCGCGTACGTAATCCGTTCCCACGTGAAAATAAAAAATTTCCGCCTCGCCGTCGATTTCGTAGCTGTGGCTTTCAAAGCCGTTGATTACCGCAATCTGACCTTCTTTCAAAGTACAGCTTTCGCCTGCGACGGTAACGTAAACCGCGCCTTTCACCACGCCGTAAATTTCGATGTTCCGATGAAAGTGAATATAGTACCCGCGGCTGACGTACTGTTCGGCAATAAATCTTTTTACATAGTCGCGTTCCGCTTCGTATTGCAGTTCCGTATTTTCCTGTTTATTTCCCGACATGAATACCTCCTTCCGCGTATCCCGCGTTTAATCGGAATCCATCTTTTCTTCTTCCGCCTCTTCGCGCGCTTCCTTTCTGCGCTTTGCAAAAACGTAAATATTTTGCTCTATGGCGCGGAACACGGCAAGCCCGATATATAAACCCGCGCCAAGCCAGAAACCGGCCGTGCGGGAAAGGAAAAACGAACCGACAAACGAAGCGATCGCCGCCGTTACGCCCGAAAACAGCCAGAACGTAGCGAAACTTTTAAACGCCGAGCCGTATTCCTTCAGGTCCGCGCATCTGCCTATCCAGCCGCATACGGAAATCAACAGCGACGAAACGATCCACGCGATCAGCGCAAACATCGCCACGCGCACGAGATACAAAAAGTAATTTACGGCGACGATATCGGAAGAAGCGGCGTGCATTGCCGAAAACAACTCGTCATACCCCGCGGGCGAATCCGCCGTGAGATCGGGCATATCTTTAAAATAACCGTTCGTGCTTACCGTTACGCCGGAATCGGTAGTGAAATAACAAAAATAAATATTTTGCAGAATCACCACGAAGTTATCGTATTTTAAATCGCCGTTTTTATCCGCGGCAAGATACGTGTTCATGTAATACGAACGCATCGTGGGCGCTTTGCCGTACCGCTCGATCTTAGAAAGGTCGGAATAGTACGCCGAAACGTACAATTCGTACGCCGCGTTGTAATTTTTTTCGGGAAGCTCTCCCGCGTCGTTCAAAAGCGCGCGGCATTTTTCTTTCGCCGCTTTATCATCGCATTCCGCGCCGAGTATCCACGCTGCGTAGCCCTCCGCTTTTTCCTTGGTAAGCACAAGCGCGGAAGAAGAATAGTTCACCTTCACGGAATAATTCTTCTTTTCCTTTTCGCTTAAACTTCTCCATTCTTCGGCGGAATATTCCTTTCCGTTCAATACGTAAGTCAGCGTAAAATCGTTGTAAGTCGTCGCTTCGTCGCGCGTATCGATAATCAGGTTATACCCGTTCAGCGAATATACCGCGGCGTCGGCATCGTTTGCGAACGTATCGATCGCCGCGTTGTTTTCGCCGCGGATGCTTGCGCGCGCCTTTCCCTCTTTCACCTCCACCGTTACCGCATTGTCCGCTGCCTTGTACAAAAATTCGCGGAAGCTTCCCGCTTTTTTATAAAGCGGCGAAAACGAAGCCGCGCTGCCCGCGGTTAAACCGCAGAAAAACAACGTCAGTCCCAGCAGAAAGGACAAAATCCCCTGCCACAAACCGCGCCGCCTGCTTTCTTCCGCAAGCGGATTAGAAAAGAAAGATAAAAAGAAATATTTTATCGCCGATTTTACGAACATTTCAACCTCCGTGGCCGGAGGAAAAGTTTGTTTCCGTCCGGCTGACCGCATCGCATGATTTTCCGACGCTTTTTCTCAATCCGTAACGACGATTTTTGTCGTTTTGAAATTTTTTCCGTCGCCCGAAACAAACAACGTGAATTCGCCCGCGTCTACGGTGTTTTTCAGCTCGTCGCTCATATAGCCGAGCGATTCCGCCGCCACTTTAAACGCAACTTTCTTCGTTTCGCCCGCAGGCACCGTCGCCCGCTTGAAATCAAGTAAAGTATGCGCAGGCGTAAGTTTTTTACATACTTCGTCGCGGAAATACAGCTGAACGATTTCTTCGCCGTCCGTTTTGCTCTCGTTCGTTATTTCGCACGTCAGCTCAAACGTTTCGTTCTTGCGTATCTCTTTTTGCGATACTCCCGGCGCGCCGTAGCGGAATTTCGAATAAGAAAGACCGTAGCCGAACGGATACA
>ERZ779729.2480-NODE-2480-length-10825-cov-7.838162_pt1 | contig 10825 bp, 11 predicted proteins | sample MGYA00511072_ERZ779729 | MGnify/ENA primary metagenome ERZ779729 (study PRJEB29588, sample SAMEA2156675) | human gut metagenome | biome: human gut; feature: human-associated habitat; material: faeces | place: Denmark | collected 2008/2010 ...
AGTATCCATCCGGAGAGAGAACATAGTATCCGCACAATAAAGTTAAGGAGATTTGGAGCAGAAACAATATAACTATGTACACGAGATAGACGGCGCGGAGTATGTCGTTGTCGTAAAAGAACGGGAAAATGCAAGAGAAACGCTGATAAACAAGATAAAAAGCGTGCTTATCAAGGACTTGTCCGTTGAGGCGCGTTCGGAAGGAGAAACCTTATGAACGCAAAATTAACGGAAAACAATAAAAGAAAATTTAACGGAGGTGAAGAAATAACCGCCTTGTATGCAAGGTTAAGTTGCGACGACGACCTGCAAGGCGACAGCAACAGTATCGTAAATCAAAAAGCCATACTCGAAAAGTATGCGAAAGAACACGGATATGACAGGTTCAGATTTTACGCCGACGACGGTTATTCGGGAACGAATTTTAATCGTCCGGATTTTCAGCGGATGATTAAAGACGTGGAAAGCGGCGAAGTGAAAAGAATCATCGTCAAGGATATGTCGCGTTTCGGCAGAGATTATCTGAAAGTCGGATATTACACGGAAGTGTATTTCGTCGAAAAGAATGTGCATTTCATAGCGATAAACGACGGTGTAGACAACCACAGCGAAACGGACAGCGATTTTACGCCTTTTCGGAATATCATCAACGAATGGTACGCGAAAGATACGTCGAAGAAAGTACGAGCCGTTCTGAAAGTCAAAGGCAATTCGGGAAAACATCTTACTAATTGTCCGCCGTATGGTTATTACAAAGAAGGCGACGACAAGCAGAAATGGTACGTGGACGAACAAGCGGCAAAGGTAGTCAAAGAGATTTATTCGCTTTGCATAAAAGGTTTCGGACCGACGCAGATAGCGAGAATGCTCACCGAGCGCGGCACAGACTCGCCTATCGTATGGAAGAAAAAGCACGGCGTGAAGTATCAGCTCGAAAAGTTTGACAAGCCGACCGAGTGGTCAACGCATTCGGTTACGCAGATTTTATCCAATCCGACGTATTTAGGACATACCGTGAATTTTCGCACGAGAAAGAAGTCGTATAAGACAAAAACTGTAATTTATACGGACGAAAGCGAATGGGTAACGTTTGAGAACACGCACGAAGCGATAATAGACCGAGAAACCTATGACACCGTGCAAAGGCTGAGAGACGCAAAGCGCAGACCTACGAGAATGGGCGAAATGAGCGTGTTTTCGGGAATGCTGTTTTGTTCGGACTGCGGAAAGCGGCTGTATCTTAACCGTTGTAACGTGCATAGGAGTTACACGAAAGACGTCTTTGTGTGCGCCACTTACCGAAAAGGATCGGCAGGACGCAGAGGCTGTTCGTCGCACTCGATAACGCTCGAAGCGATAGAGAAAATCGTACTTGCGGACTTACAACGCGTTCTTTCTATGGCAAAGGCAAACGAAAAAGAATTTGCGGAACTGTTGCGGGCAAGTAAAAGTAAGGAAACAAAGCGAGATTTATCTTCTAAAACAAAAGAGTACGAAGAAGCGGAAAAGCGGATAGCAACGCTCGACCGCATTATACAGAGTTTATATGAAGATAAGGTTTGCGGAAACCTTACGGAAGAAAGATTTAAGAAAATGACGGAAGCCTACGAAGCCGAACAGGCAACGCTGACTGAACGGGTAAAGGTTTTAAGAAGGGAACTCGTTACGGCAAAAGAAGAAACGGAAGGTGTGGACAAGTTTTTGCGGATAGTACGAAAGTACACGGAAATAGCCGAACTGACGCCCGAAACGGTACGGGAGTTTATAGACCGTATCATCATTCACGAAGCGGAAAAGACGGACGGCAAGAAACGTCAGATTGTAGAAATTTATTATAACTGCGTGGGCGTGATACCTAACCCCGCGTGAAGAGTTTTCAGGTATAACGGGCGGTACGAAACCAACCGCACCGCCCATTCTATTCACTCACTTCCCTATGGAACATAAAGGAATGGGTTTAGTTTTATAAAAATAATTAAGAGGTGTTTTATGAAATATATTCAAGTTAAAGATATACTTGTTCGAGAAGAAGAAAATTCTAAATTTATTTTATTTAATCCAAGAACTTCTTGCATACATTTGATTTCGTCTTTAGGTCTTGCTATATGGAATTGCTGTATTACGGAACGAACAATTGAAAGTATTTATGAAGAGTTGCAAAATACATATGATATAGATAATAATGCTAAAGATCAATATTTGCAAGCAATAAAAGAATTTATTTCAGGCTTGGTTTCTAGACATTTGTTGGAGGAAAAGATATAATGATTTATCGTCCTTATATTACAACAATTACGTTGACAAATAAGTGTAACTTGCTATGTCGACATTGTTTGTTGAATTCTTCTCAATCTTACGAGAATGAATTAACTACAGAAGAAGTATTTGATATTCTTTGCCAAGCTAGAGAACTAGGTACAATGGTTGTGACTTTTTCAGGGGGAGAAGTATTTACAAGACCTGATTTATTTGACATTTTGGAAAAAGTAAACAGTTTAGATATGAGATTTGCGTTAACAACCAATGGTACGCTTATTACAGAAAGTATTGCAAAGGAGTTAAAGCGATTAAAGTTATTGGTTGCAAGAATTAGCGTAGATGGTGATAATGCTGAAGACCATGATTATTTTAGAGGAGTTAAAGGAGCTTTTGAAAAAACTCATCAAGGAATAAGTTATTTAATTGAGAATAAAATTCCTGTAACGGTATTAACGACTGTCACGAAATTCAATTATAATAAATTAGAAAATATAATAAAAAAAATGATAGAATGGGGTGTCAATGCATATAATACATCCTCATTTATTCCATATGGCAGAGGGGCTATTCATAATGAATATGAAATAGATTCTGATATTTATAAAAAAACTTTATATAATTTAAAAAAGCTAAAAATTAAATATCAAGATAAAATAGATATTCATTGGCATGATACTTTGAGTTTTTTGTTGGATGAAGAAGAAAAAAAGGAAATAAGATCTTGTCCTGCAGGAACTACAATGATGGAGATTAATCCACAAGGGTATGTTCGACCTTGTATTTCAATGGAGGTTTCAACGGAAAACATACGTGAGAAAAAATTAAAAGAGATTTGGGAGTCATCTAAACTTTTTCAGACCATGAGGAATTTGCAGTTGAATGGTAAATGCAAAGAATGTGTTTATAAAATTCAATGTAAAGGAGGATGCCGAGCTATAGCCTTTAACTATACAGCGGATATTAATGCTCCGGATCCATTTTGTTGGCATGAACAAAAATTGGAGGGATAAGTAATGTTTTTTTTAATGCATGCTATTGTTTTAATTACAAATAAATGTAATTTGAAGTGCCCCTTTTGTTCTGCTCGTTGGTTAAAAGAAGGAAAAGAAACCTTAAACAAACAGGAAATTGTTAGTCTTTTACATGAATTGGCAGATATGAAAACCATGAGTGTTGCGTTTGTTGGGGGAGAGCCTCTTCTCTCTCCTGATTTAAATACATATATAAAAGAGGCTACCTCTTTGCAAATGTCATGTGCATTAAGTACAAACGGAAGTTTAATAACAGAAAATAAAATTTGTGAGTTGAAGGATGCAGGTTTAAAACGTATACAATTTAGTTTGGATGGACCGGCTAAAATTCATGATGCTGTTCGGGGAGAAACTGGTTTGTTTAATAAAATTGTAAAAGCGATTACATATTGTCAAAAAGTTGATTTACCATCTAATATAATGTTTACAGTTTCTGATTTTAATGTTGATTATATTGAAGAAATAGTTGAGTTGGCAGAGCAGATGGGGGTGCAACTTTTTATTGAGCGAATGATTGGGAAAAAAGATAGTACTTTTCAAAAGAAATATTTATCTAAAATGTTGGAACTTACTGAAAAAGAAAACTATAATAAACTGATTTTCAGTAATGATCCTATAATAGAATTAAAAAGAAAGAAAAGTATTTTTCCGTCTAAAGGTGTATATGGAGGGTGTACTGCGGGTGTATTTTCATGTACAATTTCAGCATATGGTGATATTTATGCTTGTCCCAATTTACCTATTCCTTTAGGAAATATTCGAGAGCAATCTTTAAATCAAATTTGGGAGCAATCTATTTTATTAAATAAATTTAGAAATAGAGATTTTCTTGAGCAAAGCAAATGTGCAAATTGTGATAGTAAAAAGAGTTGTGCTGGCTGTAGAGCGGATGCATATTATACCAATTTAACGCCTTATGGAGAAGACCCATTATGCGATATGTTGATTTAATAAAAACATTTTATTTGCAAAAAAATGATTTTTATTTAAAAGTTTTTGGGTGTAGTATGGAGCCAGAATTATTTGAAGGTGATGTTGTCTATATAAAAAAAAAGAAGATTATAATATTGGAGACATAATTGCATTTTTTAATCCGCTTAATATAAATGTTAATTTCTTAACAATTCATAGAATTATCAATAAGTTTAAGGATGAAGTAATTACTAAAGGTGATAGTGAAATTTTCCCGGATGCAGCAATAAAGTGTTCAAATATTTTAGGATATGTTTACAAAATTGAGAGGCGGAAATATGATAATATATAATATAGACACTATTGATTTTATTTTTGAAGATATTGATGAAGAATATCTTGTTTTTTTTAATACCTTTTTTAGTAAAAAAACATATGCAAAAGGAGAAGAACAAGTAATTATAAGAAAGGTACAGGGCTTGGACATGCCTCAAGATTCAAAAATTACTTATGGGATAAATTCGATTTTTGCAGAAAAAGAAAGGGAGTGCATTATATATATATCGAGTTACGAACATGATATTGCTTTAAAAAATGAAATTAATTTTTCAAAAGTTGAGATAGAATGGACGAGATCCTGTGATAAAAAAAGAATCAATAATTATTTGAAAAATATTGTCTTATATTATATAACTAAGAATAACGAAAAAAACGGATGGATAAAATTGCATGCAAGTTGTGTATATAATAAAAATTTAAACAAAGCTTTAATATTTATGGGAAATAGTGGAAGCGGAAAAAGTACTGTTTCTGCTGAATTATGTAAATTTGATCAAATGTTTTTTGTATCTGATGACGTTATATTTTTATCTTTTTTAGGAAATGAATGTATATGTAAAAGTACTGGTTTCCCGCCTTTGCAATATACCAGACCTAATCAGTATATTTCATTTGAAGATGATAAAAAAGTTGAAAAATATGTTGATAAAGAATGGAATAAAACAGTATCTGGAAGTTATAAAGTTGGCGGTGTTTTTCTATTATCCCTATATAATAGTAAAGATATTGTTATTAGGAGAATTGAAACTTTTCAAGATGCCGTTAAATGTTTTAATTCTAATGTTTTAATAGAGCAAAACAATATGCAAAATAAATTGCTTATTTGCAATTTAATTAATTATTTATTAGAAAAAAATATTATTTATGATCTTAAACTTTCAATTAATTCAAGAAATTTTTTTAAGATAAATGATTTTATTGGGCTCTAAACCGGTGATAAAGGTGATAAAAATGTTTAATTATGATTTTAAGAAAATTGAAAAAAAATGGCAAAACAAGTGGATAAAAGATAAAACGTTTTATGTGGATGAAGTTGCAGACAAAAAAAAGTATTATGCCTTAATGGAGTTTCCTGGACCCTCAGCAAAAGGTATCCATATGGGAAATACTAGAAGTTATATTCCTCAAGATGTCAATGCTAGGTTTAAACGTTTCATGGGATATAATGTTTTGTATCCTATAGGGTATGATGCTTTTGGATTGCCAACCGAAAATTTTGCTTTAAAAGAAAAAATTCATCCAAGGGAAGCCACCGATGAAAATATAAAAAGGTTTAGAGAACAATTTATTAAATTAGGTTTTTCTTTTGATTGGGATAGGGAAATAGATACTTCTGATAAAAAATATTATAAATGGACTCAATTTATATTTTTAAAGTTATACGAGAATGGGTTGGTTTATAAAGATTATTGTTATGTGAATTATTGTCCGAATTGTCAAGTAATTTTGAGCAATGAGGATAGTCAAGGAGGGAAATGTGATCGTTGTGGTTCTCTGGTTGAACAAAAAAAGCGTAAAGTTTGGTTTTTAAAAATTACTGCTTATGCAGAGAAAATGTTAAAATTGATTGATGAATCAGATTATAGCGATAGTGTAAAATTAGCGCAACGAAATTGGATAGGTAAAAGTGATGGAGCAATTATAAAGTTTCCTATATACGAATTAAATGAAGAAATTGATGTTTTTACCACCAGGCCAGATACGATTTTTGGTGTTACTTTTATTGTGGTATCACCAGAACATCCGATTTTAGATAAGATTAAATCAAAAATTAAAAATATTTCTCAAATTGAAAAATATCAAGACAAGGTAAAATACAAAACTATATTTGAAAGAACTGAAATTAATAAAGATAAAACAGGAATTAAGGTTGAAGGGATATCTTTAATTAATCCTGTAACGAATGATGTTATTCCATTATTTGTTTCAGACTATGTTGTTATGAGTTATGGATGCGGCGCAGTTATGGCTGTCCCTGCACATGACGAAAGAGATTACGAATTTGCAAAAAAATTTAAAGTTAATATTAAGCAAGTTATAGAAGGTGGTGATATAAACAAAGCTGCTTATACTGGCCATGGTAAAATAATCAACAGTGGATTTTTAAATGGATTAGATGTTGAACAAGCAAAAAAAAGGATAATTGAGTTTTTAGAGGAAAAGTCTTTTGGGTATTATAAGGTTTGTTATAAAATGCAAGATTGGGCTTTTAATAGACAAAGATACTGGGGTGAGCCAATACCGTTAATTAACTGTCCTCATTGTGGTACTGTTCCTCTTTCTACTGATGAATTACCTTTAGAATTACCCTATTTAGAGGATTACCAACCAAATGCAGAAGGGGATAGTCCATTATCAAAAAATAACAGTTGGGTAAATGTGCAATGTCCAATTTGTAAAGGAGAAGCTAAGAGAGAAACAGATACTATGCCGCAATGGGCTGGATCAAGTTGGTATTGGATTAGATATTGTGATCCTAAAAATGACGATTGTCTTGCGCAAGAGAGTAAACAAAGGTATTGGCTACCTGTGGATTTATATTCTGGAGGCGTAGAGCACGTTACCAGACATATGATTTATGCGCAGTTTTGGAATTTATTTTTATATGACATAGGGCTTGTTACTTCGAAAAACCCATTTAAGAAAAGAATTTGTTGCGGATTATTGCTTGGATCAAATGGCGAAAAAATGAGCAAGAGCAAGGGAAATGCTGTTGATCCTTTAGAAATTTTGGAAAATTATCCGGCAGACGCGTTAAGAATAGCTTTATTATTTATAGGAGATTTTGAAAAATCTGCAGTTTGGACAGAAGGATGTTTAAATGGAGCAGAAAGATTTTTAAATCGAGTGTGGGATATTAAAAAATTTTTAACAGAAGAAGATGTTGTTGAAAATAATAAAGCGATGCATGATCTTATAACAAGATCCAGAGATATGTATAATAATTTTAGACATAATACCATTATTGCTGAACTTATGAAGTTTGTTAATGAAATCGAAAAAAACAAACACATATCTAGAAAGCAAATGCATGATTTTTTAATTATATTAAACCCAATAGCTCCTCATATTTCTAGTGAGTTGTTTTCTAAAATATTTAATAATGAAATTACCAATTATACTTTTCCTAATGAAGAAAAATATTCGCTATTTAAAAATATGAAAATAGAGATTCCGATACAAATAAATGGAAAAGTTAAAGGTAAAATTGAAATTGATGAAAGTATTGAAAGAGAGGATTTAATAGAAATAATTAAGGAAAAGTATGAAAACCTAAGAAAAAGCGAAATTATTAAAGTAATTTATATTTCTAAAAGAATTATTAATTTTATTGTAAAATAAGTTCTACAAAGTATAATATATCAATTAAAAAACCATGTAATACAACATGGTTTTTAATGTTTTTATATGTTTATTGAACCTTAAACATATAAGTTAATATTAGTAGCGAATAAAAAGCGTAAGTATACGCTTATTGTGGTACTTCTATTATAACTTATATCTGCTTTATATATCCAAACAGTGAATTTAATGACTGGGTAAATAACCCATGAATAGGTCGCTAAATGTGATTTAATAATTCATAAAGGATCTCATTTGGTAAAATTTTTGCTTCGTAAAGATATTTCATCATAGATTTGTATAAACTTTCTTTTTAATCAAACCGTATACGTTAAATAACAAATATCTACTAGTTAACTGATGGATATTTCTATTGAGAAAGAGCTGTTGACTTTTAATATAGACAGAGTATTAAAAAAGGAAATGTATTTTAATATATTTGTTAGTATTAGTAATAAAGCTTTGTGGTATAATAAAAAAATAAAATTTATGTTTTTAATTGAATATGTGTGTGGATTATGGTATATTAATTATAAAAATATAAAAGAAATTTAATTTCTAGGAGATATTAAATATGAACATAAAGATTTTAAAAGCAACGCTAACTCATGTGGAAGATTTTACATTTGTTTTTTGTGAATCATGGAAAGTAGCATATAAAAATATTTTATCCGAAGAAGAAATTGAAAAAAATACTAACAAAGAAAAAAGAAAGCAAATGTTTACAAGTCTGTTTATATCTGAAAATGGATATTTTTTTATAGCATATGATGATTCTTTTCCTTGTGGTATAGTTTATGCTCGTATAGATATTAAAAATAATATAGAAATTGTTGCTTTATATACGATTCCGGACTATTGGGGAAAAGGGGTAGGTAAAAAGCTTATGGATATAGTTTTAGAAACTGCTAAAAAATATAATTTAAGAAAAATGGAACTTTGGACACTTGATAAAAATTTTCGTGCAAGAAAATTTTATGAAAAGTACGGTTTTAAATGCTTAAATGAATATAAAGATAGTGGATTTGTTAATTTAAAAGAAGTAAGTTATAATATGGAAATATAGGTGTATATAAAATTGAATTCATAAATATTGAGTTTTTTATAATTTATATTGCTTATAATTAAAAAAACAAAGGAAAATTGTAAGGAAATATATTCTTCATAAACCAAAAACTTATTTAATATAAAAAAATTTAAATTGTACATTAAAAATAAAATGCCACAGATGATTATAATTCCACTTCAGATTATAAGTGTAATTTGCCATTCGGTAAGAGTGTTCTTTTTTGCAAATTTTTAAATAGGTTTTTAGACTCACATAAGGTAAGTATCAATTGATTGATGTCTTTATTTATAAATTCAAATCTATTTTCTTGTGTTTGAAAATATTTATTATATGATAACATCAGAAGATTCTAAGGAACAAGCTCAAAATAAAGTGGATACATTTTACAATAGCGCTTTTGTGGAAAAGTATATAGAGATAGCAAACAGGATGTATAGTAAATTTTTTGAACGGTTTATAAAAGAAACAGATAGTTAATAAATCAATTTTATGCTATTGAGGAGTCAATAGACTGCTGTCAAAATTTTATAGGGGTGTCTGCGAGTGCGGACACCCCTATATTTATGCCATTTAGAACCTTGACAATACATATAGAAAGCAGTATAATAATTGTGCTATCTGGGACAAATGTCCCGATTTGCTTAATGCGAGGTTAATATGAAATGAGGACTAAAGACAAAGAACTAGTAGATAAAATTAAGAGTTATATGGAAAATCAATATGAACAATCCGGGCGTACGCCATCTATCAGAGATATTGCCAGAGCATTGGACATCGGAAAAAGTTCCGTGCAAAGGTACTTAGAATACATGGTAGAGCAAGGGATACTTGCAAGGGGAAACTACGGGTATGAATCAATTGAGCAATCGAGGACGGAACGAACTGTATCGGTTGCAAAACTCGGGTATATTCCTTGCGGACCGCTTGCGGAGGAATATGAGTGCATAGACGGATATGTTCGGCTTCCGGCATCGTTTGTAGGAAATGCGAAAAAGTGTTTTTTGCTTACGGCAAGCGGAAATTCGATGATAGACGCCGGGATAAACGACGGAGAGATGGTACTTGTTCGACAACAGGAAGAGGCTAACTATAACGACATTGTAGTAGCGTTGGTAGAAAACGAAGTAACCTTAAAACGTTATCGCCCGGATAGAGGCAGGGGAGTTATTTTATTGCACCCTGAGAACAAAAGAATGAAAGATATTGTTGTCGATGAATGTAAAATTCAAGGCGTAGCAATTAAAGTCATTAAGGATTTAGAGAGTGGAGGAAATATATGAAAGTTATAAAATATTGCGGTATATGCGGAAACGAAATCGAGATTGATTATGAACCGCGACAAGTTGTAAAAACGGTATGCTCAAAGTGTAAGACAGAGACCGATTGGAAATTTTTTAAAAACGGTAATTTTGATACTATTTCGTATCTGAAAGAAGAGGAAGTAGAAATTCACGACCGCATGAAGAGATCGTAAAATGACATACGATATAAAATGCCCCAAATGCGGGCAAATAAACAAAGCCTTATACCTTGAGGAAACTAACGGCAGCTTTATATGTGAAAAATGTAGCGCCGAAATAACTTATCCTCAGTATAAAGATACAAAGTCCATTCCTTTGTATAATAAAAAAACGCAAGTGACGGCGCATTGTCACAATTGAATTTGATATAACCGCCCCGTTTATTCAAATTCGTATACGAACATCGATTTTTATACTTCTGTGTTGGAAATCCCAACCGCACCAATGCAGTATAAAAAATACAAGTCGATGTATCTTTGGGAAAAGGAGCGTAGCACATTATGCAGAACAAAGGCAGTTCAAAGCCTGTCTCTTTTAAGTGTTTCAACTGTAACCATCAAGAAATTGCATGG
>ERZ779729.2481-NODE-2481-length-10820-cov-1.909243_pt1 | contig 10820 bp, 9 predicted proteins | sample MGYA00511072_ERZ779729 | MGnify/ENA primary metagenome ERZ779729 (study PRJEB29588, sample SAMEA2156675) | human gut metagenome | biome: human gut; feature: human-associated habitat; material: faeces | place: Denmark | collected 2008/2010 ...
TCTGCAAATGATAGGAATCCTTATCATACATCACCTCATCCGGTAAGTCAGCCGTTACGTTACGATTAATTTTGTTCTGTAAATCTTCAAAAGAAGCAACTGATTCATCTACAACTCCCTGCCATCTGGCTAATGTAGCAGTTGCTAAAACGGAATTTCCGCCCCAGCCATACAAATCATTATTCTTCTCTCTTGGCCTGCAAATATCCCCTACCGTCAAACCAAGCGGATCGTCGGCTTTGTTGTATGTCGAATATGCCAGATGATACTCTGATAAATCCGGAGATTCTTCAGAGCCATCCTGTATAATATCTGCTTCAGACGCTCCCATCACAGACATTGTCCAGCACATGCCCGTTTCTCCTTGAGCTTTGATATCCGTCAACAGCCCTTCCTCTCTGGCATCAAACGATGACGGAATCGTTGTCTTTGCTGCCTTTTTCTTTCTGCCGGATGACAAATCATCCGAATTTAATAGTTTCCGATGAATTGGAAGATAACCATACTTTGACGTCTCACCGACCGAATCCTCGATGGATACTGCGGTCTGCGTTTTCTTACTTTCCTGTGCCAAATCCACCGGTGCACTCATCCCTATTACCAACGAAACACTAAGCACTGCTGCCAATAAATTTCTTCTTTTCATGATATACCTCCATTCGTAAATGATTCATTCATAAATTTTCTTATGTAGTAATCTTACCATATTCATACACACTTGCAAAGAAAAAAGATTTCCTGTCATAATAAGCATTTTCTCTCCATAAACTATAGCAAAACGATAGCGGGGTAATCTATGAACATCGAACAAGAACGGGAAAAACTGATTCTTTTTACAAAAATCGGTGCCATCGTCCTGACATCCTTTGCTTTGCTCGCAACAAGTTTTTTTGTTTATCCGGAAAACCGTGCCGTTTTCAATGAATCTCTGCTTCATGAAAAAGAACTTCCCATCTACTGCGTAGAAAAGGAAAAACCGCAGATTTCAATCAGCTTTGATGCGGCTTGGGGAAACGACGACACCGCATCACTTCTTGCCACGCTGAAAAAACACAAAGTGAAGGCAACCTTTTTTATGACAGGCGGCTGGATTGAAAAATATCCGGACGATGTAAAAGCAATTGCCGCCGGCGGGCATGACCTTGGAAACCACAGTGAAAACCATAAACAGATGTCACAGCTATCGGCCGCACAATGCAAAGAAGAAATTATGAAACCTCATGAAAAAGTAAAAAAACTAACCGGTAAAGATATGATTTTGTTCCGCCCTCCTTACGGGGACTATAACGACACTCTTATCCGTGTGTGCCGGGAAAATAAATATTATCCGATTCAGTGGGATGTGGAACCGTCCCATACAGCTTGCAAAAAAAATGACGACATTCATTGCCGTCATTTTTTATACCTTCCATACGATTTCAACCTCCTCATCTGATAACAAAATCTTTTCAATAAACTGTTCTGCAACCAAATGTTTATTCGCTATATCAAGATTTTCAAAGATGATTTCTGACATGATGTTTCTTTCTTTTTTTGCCTTCTTCTGCAAAGAGTCTAGCACTTTTCTTTTCTGTTTATCCAGTTCTGCTAGTTTTTTATTGATGTACTCCATTGAAACCGTCTCAGCTTCTACCATCAAGTCAACTAACTTTTCAATCTTTTCTTCGATTTTCACTAGTTCCATCTGAAGATTCGCATCCTTTGCATCTACAAAATCTGTTTCTTCACCCTTGAACTGATCTAAGACCTTTTCAATCTCTGCCTGCACCAGCTTCTCTACTTCGTTTATACTTGCATTTAATCTGCTTATATTACAGGCATGCTGATTACTTCTACCACTGCATGCAAACACTTTTTGTTCCCCTGCTTTTTTTGTAGAATATTTTTTTACCACAATGGAATATCCACAGTTCTTACACTTTAAAAGACCTGTAAGCCAAGTATATTTTCCTTGTCCTGCATTCTTAATCTGTGAATTGTGGTTTAATTTATACTGACATCGAATCCATGTTTCCGAATTAATAACACCAGAAAAATTAGTCAATACCAGTACATGATCTTCCAATGATGTGTACTTGCGATCTGAAGCTCTACGCTTTCCCACAAGCATTCCTGATTTTGAACCATCGAATTCAGTAATGTCATTTACAATCTTTACGCCTTGCTCTTTATAATAGGAATAAACATTAATATCTGCCTTCACATACAAGGGACTATGTAATATTCGTGCCAACGAAATATTATCCCATGTACTTCTTTTTGCTCTTGGTATACCCTCTTCAGAAAGAGTTTTTGCTATTTTCCCAAGTGAAATCGTAGTTTCAGTATATTCTTCAAAAATACGTTTAACCGTCTCAATCTGCGTATCATCTACTGTCAATGTAGGAACTTTCTTCCCTTCGTATTGAGTCCGTCCTATCTTAAACCCATATGGAGCTGGACCTCCAGGCCACGAACCAGATTTAATGCGTTCATAATAATTGTCTTTTACTCGCTCAGAAATAGTCTCTCTTTCTAATTGTGCAAAAATCATGATGATATAAATCATAGCTTTTCCCATTGGTGTTGAGGTATCAAACTTCTCATTCACACTCGAAAAAGAAACCTTCTTCTGTTCAAGGACTTCCCAAAACAAGGAAAAGTCCACAATGGAACGACTTAGACGGTCTAATCTATAAACAATAACACGACTAATTTTACCAAGTTTTACATCTTCCAAAAGCCTTTGGAATTCAGGTCTCTTAGTATTTTTCCCACTATAACCACGATCTTTGTATATAAAAACAGAATCCTCAGTATCGCATTCCTTTTTACAAAATACAATTTGGGTATCAATGGATATACTTTCTTTCTTGTCCACTGATTGTCTCGCGTAAATTGCCACATTCATCGCTTCTCCTCCAAACAAATGCCCCTCCAAATCACATGAATATGAAGGGGCTATCTAGTACTATTTGCGCTTACCTTCTTTACCTCCGCTGTTAGTGGATGATAACATCATCACCAAGGTCGCATAACTTTTGCGCTGGTGATTCTTTAATTTGTTATCATTAACATCGTTGGAATATGTATTCTTTACAACCATAGCATTTCCTCCTCTCTTTAAATGTATTGATATTATCTATATGAATTTGGACGAGTTAGTATGACTTTTGACTACCTTCATACTAACTCATATATTCTGTAATTGACGAATATAATAAGTTTTTCCGTCAACCAATGAAGATGTTAGCGGCGGCAGGCGTTCTAAAAGAAGAAAAGAAAGGTATTACTATATATTTTTCAGTAGAGAATCGAGATATGCTTGAACATATTGCTTTACGAGAAAGAAATGCCTTTGATTTCTTGTGTTTATATATAGAAAAAGTTTTGAAGGATAGCGGAATGTGGGACCCATTTGCATCATTTTTTGATGAGCAGACGGACGAGCAATATGATAATTTAAAAGTGCGTTTTTCAAAGTTCTGTATAGAAAATACTCCAATTGGCACAGAAGTAGAAGCTAACAGAATTTTTACAACAATATTGAATCAGTTAGCATGTAATTACCATAAAAAGGGAACTGCACGTGGTAAGATGTCAAAAAACATAATTACTTTGGATAAGATAGCGTATAATAAACCTAATTGGTACGATAATCTTACTGGAAAAGAAAAGAATGTTTCTAGAAGAGATTTCAACGAAATGGATGATAGTACTGTTGCGGGTAATACATATGATTATATGGTAACCAGAGCAATGCGAAATCTTCGTGATTTTGTTGAACGGTATTATAATGATGAGCCGGAAGTTATTGACAGATATTCAATTGGACAAAAACAAAGTGCCATACATCATATTTTCCCTAAGAGCCGTTTTCCTCGCATCGCCATGTATATTGAAAATCTCATAGCGTTAACAAGCGCACAACATTTACAAGAAGCACATCCCGGAGGAAATACAAGGGAAATTGATAAAGATTTTCAGTATATGTGTTTAATTTGTAAAACAGATCGTATAAAGAAAAACATAGAAGGAGAGCCTGGAATACCAGTTAAGTATAGCTTTAGCGACTTTATGTTAGTATTGGATGTTGGGCTTTCAACGGATTATTTCGGTCAACTTGAAGAAAATGATTTTAATGCTGTGTTAGCAGGAATAGAAGCTAACTATTCATAAAAATCAGTATTGTGTGTGTGTGGCGCTTGAAATGAGGTGTGCATTATGCTCAGTAATATTGAAATAGGAGCATTTCTGGATTTTTATAATAGAGTGCCTTATATAATCTTTCTATCCATGAGATAATATACTCCGTATAGTAACGCTAGTTATAGTTTTTATAGTAACATTAGTGGAGGTTAGCCGATGGATAAAGTCACTTATGTTCGTAAGCAATTAAATCGCGAACAATGGAAAGCAATCATTAAGGAATGTCGTTCCAGCGGAATGACAACTACTGCTTGGTGTAAAGCAAATGGTATATGTGAACAAACTTATTACAAGCATCTGAAAAAACTACGTGAAGAAATGATTGAATCATTACCCTCATCAATAACAAGTGCTGAAACAGATAACAAACCGGCTGTATTCAGAAGACTGGCGGTTCAGTCTCCTGTTTCTGAAACAAAAGCAGCTGTTATCATTCGTCTTGGAAATGCGGTTGTTGAAATTAATAACGGTGCATCCAGAGATACGGTGGAGGCAGTACTTCTTGCACTGAAATCATTATGATAGGCGATATCACAGTTGCCGAAAGCATTTACATCGCATGCGGATATACCGATATGCGAAAATCTATAGATGGATTGGCAGCTGTCGTTCAACAACAATTTGAACTGGATCCGTTTCAGCCAACGCTCTTTTTGTTTTGTGGCAGACGCCGGAACCGCATTAAGAGCCTTCTCTAATCCCGATATCGGAATTAGAGAAGGCTCTTGATGCAGTCAGTCCGCCGTCCGCAGAAAAGATACAGGGTATCCGGCATATAAGGCCTGTTGCCGGTCTGTGCCTCTATCAGTGCCGCAAGGCGGTCCATACCCGAACGCTTAACGCTCTGTCATGGATACTTTCCGTAGAGGTATTTTCAACACGAAGTTCTATAAATGACAATTAGTTTAACAAATTCCATGCAGGTATCATGCTATCTCCCCCAAATCCAGTATTCATCAAATAATTAGAGCCTTTTTAGAGCCAGTGCGAGTTCTTCATACAATATACTCTTTATGCAATACTCCGATATTGCAACAATCGATTCTGAATTATAATTCTGATATTTTTATTTGAAATCCTTAATTTCACTTTCGACCAAGTACTTTTTGTCCCCTGGTGGCTGTCTCAATTTTTTGAACCAATTCTCTTTCCTAACTCATTCGTTTCCATTTCTTTTTTTTCAAAACATACACTTCCTCTTCTTGTATCGACAGCCAGTGGCTCTTTCCTTTGTATTTGCATTTGAAATGTATCTCAAAATCATCAGACCTATACCACGTAGTACTACCAATCACTTTCCACTTTATATCTTTGCTTTGATTTGGCTTTATTATAATTCTTTTTTTGTTTCCAGCTAGTTTAACATTTCGATCAAAAGAAACATAGTCATCATCAAGTGCCACTGCATTCTTTGAATATATAATAATTTTTTTCTTGGAACGATTAAATACAGACATTTTAAATGTGTTACTTCTTGTATTATAACTATACAACTCACCAAGTACGTGCAACTTCTTTTTAAGAGTGGACTTGACCTTTAAAGAGAATGTGTCACTACATGTTTGTCCCTTATATTTCGCAGTGACTGTTATCTTACATTTGCCCGAATTATAATTTCCTGACAAATAGAAATATTCATCTATATCATCATACTCTATATCAATAAGATTCTTTTTACTAGCCTTAATCTTATAATCCACGTATTCTGAAACATCTTCCCCCCCCAAATAAACTTTTGGATAAACTGCTTTCATTCCCGTATCTTTCATTGTAATAGATTTATGACAATCTATCCTTAATTTTGCCTCAGATATCTTTTTAACTTTCATATTCAAAGTAAATTTAGCGCTATCTGTGGAAATAATAAAAGATTCAGGTAAATCCGCATCGCAATAACATGTGAATTCCAATGCCCCCCCACTTTTTACATAATATTCCCTATACGAACTTTCACCTTCCTCGCCATATCTAACATCAATCGTGCTATCTACAATATTTCCTTCAGAATCATAGCAAGTGACATCTGTTATTTCAACTTTTATTTTTGTTGTTAATTTTAACCCTTTTATATCAACGTATGCAGTGCTATTTTTTATGAACAAAGTTTCACCCAAACTAATTTCATAAAATCCTTCTAATGCATTTATCTCTTCTTCTTTGAAAAGAATTATACAAGATAGAAATATAAGCAAACATATTATCGATAGTATTCTTTTTTTCATGTTTTACCCTCCTTTAATTTTGCTTGACTCAAAATTACATAGCAAGTAATAGTATATTGTCTTCTTACCTCTGATTCGTTTTTTCCAACTAAAACATCACTTCTCTCCGCTTTTGTACCCTTCAACTTGATTTACGTCTTTTCTTACAAACATTTTAACATTATAAACATTGAAAAGCAAAGCAGAAATGGTCGACAGCGTAAATTTACCTTCGGATTAAGTGGATTAGAGTTCTCCCACGAGGCACTGATAAAGTATCAGACAAAGATTTGCGGTTTTACTTTACTCCATATCTTCGGTTTTTGCAAGCTGTTTGTTGCGCTCAAATAAATAGTAAAAAAGACTAATCTTGGCGATTCGGTCTTTTTCACTTTTAAAGACGGTTATAATATACTACTTCTTTATCTTAATTCTTTTTACCTTACTCCACTTACCATAAATTTTCTTCTTCCCACTCAACTTATATGCACGTATGCGGAAATAATACGTTTTTCTTTTCTTCAATTTCTTTATTACAGTAGATCTCTTTTTCACCGACTTCGTTTTTTTCTTCTTAAATTTCTTATTATCCGCATATTGAATTTCGTACCCCGTAGTTCCGGATACCTTTTTCCATGAAACATTAACAGATTTTTTCTTTTTATTCTTTACTGTCAGTTTTTTAACAACAGTCGGTGCCAAACTTTTGTTTTGCGGCTCAGAATGTGACGTATCAAATGGTGTGGCAATAGGTGCAGTTGATCCTGATTGTTGGTTATTACTAGGTGTAGAAACTTGAGTCGTACCTACTATTCGAACTTCCTCATATTCACAAGAAGAACAAATGCGTTTTTTCTCTCCCACTGCGTTCTCAGTTGCTTCTTTTACAATTACCCACTCCCCATAAGTATGTACATGATTTTTGCTTAGGCCTAAATAATATCTAAAATTAGTCATACTATCTTGCTTTTCATCTTTAGGTAAAAGCATAACCCATAAAAAATATGTTTCTCCGGCCTTCAATTTGAAACCATCCGTATCGTATTCTAACTTACGATCTTCTGAATCCCACAAATAAAATTTCCAATCTTCCAAACATTCAGATAACTGTCCATAATCCAAGTAATAGCTAAAGTCATAATAGCCATTTTGTGTGGGTTTTATTAGATAATACTCTGAATACCACCCCCTTAAGTCAGCTGTTATGACATCACCTATCTCCAATTTATTTTTTTCATCCAACGACTCTACTTTCTTTTTAACATAAACCGTCGTTTCATCTGAAAATTTACCTAAATATATAACCTTTACTTTCTGTTCTCCGTAATGAAATGTTTCATCTTCATTATATTCCCCCGCATAAACTACATCAATACCTGCAGAACCAAAATCATCCCTTTTATATTCAGAGAGTTTACTTGTTCCATCTGTATAATTTATTCTTAATTTCAGAAAATTTTCCAATAGTATCGAATCTTTTGAATAACAATCATAAAATTCAATCTCATCAATTGAAATAGAACTAACATTTTTCCCTTGCACTAATTGCACAAAAACCGGAATTTCATCCCCATCTTCTAAATCACCGGAAAAATATAATTCAAAGTAATATTCTTTGCCCTTTTCTAAAAAGAAATCCATTTGATTTGCCGTTTCATAAAAATATTTATTTTGTTCCTCTATACAAATAAGTTCTCCATCAATTAGTTCATACAAATCAACAGAGATATACTCTTCTTCCTTCTGATCAAGATTAAGAGTATACACGCTAGTCTCTTCCGGCGTAAATCTCATTACAGCATTCCCATTACAAATTGCATTAACTGGCTGCCTGTTTTCACCTAACTCATAAATACTATCTTGACTTTTACGAAATGAGAAACTTACATTTTCTGTCGTCTCTGTTTCTTCATCAATATAGCAACCTACTTTCAGATTATAGGTTACACCGCCAGCTAAATATACAGCATTTCTATAAAAAGTTTTATTAGAAGTGCCATCAAACGCTTCTCCCACGTTTCTCAGCTCTTTACCATCCTGAGCTGTGTAAAAAATCATATCTGTAGTTACTTCATCTGTATCCCTTATCGAAACATCATAATACCCTGTCTCTTCTGGTGTAAAAGTGAAATATTTTTTCCCATTAATTGTTCCTGACCATTCTGTGCCCTCTTGTATTTCAGGCATTGCTGCCTTTGCATAAATTGGCATCATTGATAATATGAGTGCAAAAACAATCAAAATACTTATCTGCTTTCTTCCCTTTTTCATTGTATACCTCTCCTCAAATTATATTTTAATGCTATTTTATCAGAAAAGGTAGTAATTTGCAATCTTTTAGTTTTGCCTTCACCACAAGTGGCTTTTATCTATATACAAATTAATTTTACTGTATATTTGCTAATACAGATCCATAAAACGCCGTAAAATTAGCAAAAAAGGACACCATGAAACACTCATAATATCCTGTAAGCACTGTAAACTATGGAGTTACAAACGTTTTTACACTGTATTTGCTGTCTAAAGATTGCAAATACAAGATGCCTTATATTCTTATCTGATAAAACAACTACAACTACCGTATTTTCACCGTTGCAAGCTATATGGGATGTGGATTCCCTCGACTGGAAAGATTACGATGCCGCCACCATCATACGCCGCGTCACAGAGCACAAACATCTTGGCAACGGTTCGATTATTCTCTGCCACAATGGCGGAAAACACACCGCCGAAGCACTGGATGAACTTTTAACAATTTTGAAGAAAAAAGGATTTCAACTCGTACCAATTTCTGCTTTGATTATGAAAGATAATTACACGATAAACACAGAAGGACGGCAGGTTAAAAACTAACCCTGCCGATACCCAAAAATGACCACTGCAATATCTGCACTTTTACAGTATCACAGTGGTCTGTTTTTTTATATGCTACATCAAAGAATCCAATGTCTCGCGAATTGCCTGAATAAACTCAAGGCTGTTCAAAATTACCGGATTTTCACATGTGGAAATGAGAGAAAGACTCTTTGTCATTTTTCCATCTTCCACAGTCTTAATGCAGGCTCTCTCCAGTTTGTCCGCAAAATCCATCAATTCCGGAATCTCATCCAACTCGCCGCGCTTTCTGAGTGCGCCTGTCCACGCAAAAATAGTTGCGATGGAATTTGTCGAAGTCTCTTCGCCTTTCAAATGTTTATAATAGTGACGCTGTACGGTTCCGTGTGCAGCCTCATATTCATAAACACCGCTTGGTGATACCAAAACGGATGTCATCATGGACAAATCACCATATGCCGTAGCTACCATATCAGACATTACATCTCCGTCGTAGTTTTTACAAGCCCAGATAAAGCCGCCTTCCGAACGAATTACGCGGGCAACTGCATCATCAATAAGCGTATAGAAATACTCAATGCCAAGTTTCTCGAATTTTTCTTTATACTCCGTATCATAAATTTCCTGGAAAATGTCCTTAAATGTATGGTCGTATTTTTTGGAAATGGTATCTTTAGTAGAGAACCACAAGTCCTGTTTAGTGTCCACTGCATAACTAAAGCATGCGCGTGCAAAACTGGAAATGGATTTTTCTGTATTGTGAATTCCCTGAATGATTCCCGGACCATCAAAGTTGTGAATTACTTCTTTGGTCTGTGTTCCATCCTCAGCGGTAAATACAAGTTCTGCTGTTCCTTTACCCGGAACTTTGATTTCTGTATTTTTATAAACATCACCATACGCATGACGTGCAATCGTAATCGGCTTTGTCCAATTTTTTACATAAGGAATGATTCCCTTAACAAGGATTGGTGCACGAAATACCGTACCATCTAAAATTGCACGAATTGTGCCGTTTGGCGATTTCCACATTTCTTTCAAATCATATTCATCCATGCGGGCAGCATTCGGTGTAATCGTAGCACATTTTACCGCTACACCATATTTCTTTGTTGCCTCTGCGGAATCCACTGTCACCTGGTCATTGGTTTTATTCCGGTACTCCAAACCAAGGTCATAATACTCTGTCTTTAAATCAACATATGGCAGCAACAACTCATCTTTAATCATCTGCCAAAGGATTCTGGTCATTTCATCTCCGTCCATCTCTACAAGTGGGGTTTTCATCTGAATCTTACTCATTTTTCCTCCTAACCAAAACGTTCACATGGACGCTTTCCATAAATTATTGTCGCCTTTTACTATAGCATAGTGGCTACAGATTGTCAAAGAATGGCCCCTCGATTTCTGTCCTGCCATCCTCTACAAGATACGGCATTTCTTCATGCACTTCTACGCCCTCTTGAATCTTCTGTGTGTCCATTTTTATGTATTTAATTCTTCCATTTGCAAGAATTTCCCCGTCTTTATCCATAATATAAGAATCTGTAATAATAAAATGGCTCGTGTTTTTTACAACTACACCCCGTCCAATCA
>ERZ779729.2484-NODE-2484-length-10811-cov-3.438267_pt1 | contig 10811 bp, 8 predicted proteins | sample MGYA00511072_ERZ779729 | MGnify/ENA primary metagenome ERZ779729 (study PRJEB29588, sample SAMEA2156675) | human gut metagenome | biome: human gut; feature: human-associated habitat; material: faeces | place: Denmark | collected 2008/2010 ...
CGCCGCCAGCGTATCGAACAGCGCCACATTGCGCGCGGCGGAGGGGATCGACTCGTCGTCCGAGAAGTAGGAGCCGTAGATCACCGTGCCGTTTCCCGCCACGGAGAGCGAGAAGAACGCCTGACCGAAGGCGTAGATCCACAGCTTCGGGTCGGCAAGGCCCACGGGGTCGAGGGTAAAGATGTAGCGGTAGCCGTCGCCCGCGCCGGGCAGCGTCGCAATGTAGACGCCCAGTCCCGCAAAGAGGAAGAACAGCACGGGCATCATGACCTTGTTCGCCCGCTCGATGCCGCCGCCCACGCCGAAGGCCATGATGGCGAAGTTGACCGCCAGCGCGATCACCAGCCAGAAATTATTGCCCCAGCCGCAGGCCGTGCCGTTGAAGCGGTCGACGATGACATTCATATTCTGTCCCATGGCAAAGAGTCCGCCGTCGAGCGCCAGCGCAAAATACTTGAAGATCCAGCCCACCACGCAGCTGTAGCCGATGGCGAGCGCCAGCGAGCCGAGCACCGGGATATAGCCGACCGCCTCGCCCGTGCTGCGTCTGCCGCGCAGGGCAGCCGCCTGCCCGAACGCGCCGATGGGGCCGGAGCGGGTGGAGCGGCCAAGCGCCATCTCGCCGATGATGCCGGTCGAGCCGATCAGAAGGACAAAGAGGAAATACGGCAGCAGGAAGGTCATGCCGCCCCACGCGGACACGAGATAGGGAAAGCGCCAGATGTTGCCCATGCCCACTGCGCTGCCGATGCAGGCGAGGATAAAGCCCCAGCGGCTGCGGAATGCGTCGCGCTCCGTCTGCTTGCTCATGGTGTCGTCCTCCAAATTACACAACTGTCTCTCCGTCGATGCACACAAAGAGATAGTTAAGTCTATCCCCCAAGGGCTGTGTTTGTCAAGGCTTTTCCCCTCCATCCGGATGGAAATGTCGGTTTGGACCGGAACCCAAAAAGAAAAGCACCGCAAAGCGGTGCTTTTCTTTTTGGAGCCGCTGGGCAGATTCGAACTGCCGACCTCATCCTTACCAAGTGCTGTAGAGCCTTCCAGCCCATGCTGTACAAGGCTTTTCGGCAGTTTTTTGTCCAAAAAGGATGAGGTCGCAGCCTGTTTGTTCCATTGTTTCCATCCGCACGTTTCCCCGTGGGGGTCACGGTGTGGGTCAAGCGGAAACTTCTGCATCAAAGAAGCCGCGGACAGGCTTCATCGTCATATTCGTTTTACCGTTTCTCTCTCATAATTAATTCGGGTGCTCTCCTCAATGAAAGCCTTCTGCTCCTCGCTGGCTTTCGACCATGACACGCCGAATTTGCAGAAGAGCGAAAGAGGCCCTACTAAGAGAAAGGGTGTTTTGACTTGGCCAAATGACTATTGCAGGAACGCGGCTCACGATTTTCGAATGCAATTGATGAATTGTTCGATGATTGCATGCTGATGCTGGAGGGGAAGCGTACCGTCACTTCCTGCCCAGTTGAAGCAAGTACCTCGCAACACCCAGAGGGCCATTTCCTGAAAGGCGTCGAATGTGAGACCGTCTTTGACGACCGACTCCTGAGAGGCTTCATCAAAGAGGACTCGCATGATATGAAAAAAGTGACGTTCACGGTTGCTTGACAGCGGAGGATCTTTGATCAAAGCAATAAAATAGAGGTGCAAAAGATGAGCGCCGTTCGATGTCAAAAGATCAATTGCATAGTTCAGAAGAGCCTTGAGCTTTTCGATTCCGTCTTTATTGGAAAAAACTTTGCTGCATAGTGTGTTTTGATAAAACTTGAGATAAGACTCATCGTTAATATGAACATAAGTAATCAGGACATCATCTTTATTTTTAAAGTATGTATAAAAGCAAGCCCGCGAGGTCTGTGCGGCACGGACAATATCTTCCACTGATACATTTTCATATCCCTTGGTTTTAAAAAGCTCGATCGACTTATCAAAAAGCAGCTGTTTTGTAGCCTCAGCTTGTCGCTGACGATAATTAATGGAAACCCCCTCCTTTTTCCGTCATTTACCAAAAATAACGGGCGTAACTTAACGACAAAATATATTTTAGTATAACAGTATAATTATAAATTGTCTATATAAAATTAAAATTTCCCCCTGTGAAAATTTATAAAAGAATCTTAACTTTTATGGCCATTTTACCAAAAAATAATGTCATATTATTTTTCTTGAAAAAAGATATTGACAAGAAAATATATAGGTGATAACTTGATAAATACAAAGTTGACATTCGTCAACTAAAAACAAATGTCAATAACGGAGGAAAAAAGATGAAAAAGTTTTTGGCGCTCACCTTAGCTTTGGCAATGCTCCTTTGCCTAGCTGCATGCGGCAGCAAAGACAGTACCCTTGATGGCAACAACTCCAACGATGCAGATAATTTTACACCGATTGAGTGGACAGCAGTAGGATATCTGGATTCTTCCAATTATCACTCCGTTCAGCAGAAGGCTTTCTGCGATGCTGTGACAGAGCGCACAAACGGCCGCCTGACGATCAACTTCTATGCGGCTGGCGAGTTGCCCTTTACCGGCTATGAATTTGTTTCCATCACGAGCGATGGCACGGCGCAGATCACATTCCCTGGCTCCGGCTACTATGATACAGAAGTTCCCAGCGCCGGCGTTGCCGGTTGGCTGAGAATGTGCTCCAACAACGATCAGGTGCTTGCCGCGATGGATGCTTTGAAGGAATATAACACGGCGGCTTTTGCGGAGTATGGCGTGGAATATCTCGGCCTGTGGACGATGGCTGGTCAGGGCTGGTTCGGCACGGGTGCTGTTCCCACACAGTGGTCTGATCTCAAGGGCATGAAGTTCCGCACACACTCCTCCATGTTCACTCCTATCATGACACCCTACGGCATTGAACCCGTTTCCATTTCTTGGGGCGAAGTTATTCCCTCCCTGCAGCGCGGTGTCTGCAACGGTGCTCTAACCGGCATGACCTCTGCATATTCCTCTGGCTGGCAGGAAGTCACCGACTGGGTCATTCCCATGGAGGCTCAGTGCTGCTACGGCCTGATCTTGGTAAATTCCGCTGCTCTGGCTGCACTACCTGAGGATATCCAGCAGATTGTTCGAGAAGAAGCGGCTAACTATCAGGAGGTTTCTTTCTCTTACAACGAAGAAGCGAATGCCGAAGTGCTTAACCAACTTCAGGAGGCTGGCTTGACAATCGTTGAGTTGAGTGATGAGGACCTTGCTCAGATTGACGCCTATGCAGCTGCAACCTGGGAGCCGCAGGCAAAGGAATACAATTGTGAGGATGCATTGGCAATCGTCCGTGAGGTTGTCGGTAAATAAGTACCTGCGTATCTTAAATTCCGAAAGCGATGATCCCTCTGGCAATGGGGGTGGCATGGGACTAACTATGCCACCCCCATACCCAAAGCATCTCATTAAGTATCATGTTAAGTGAAAGAAAGGAGAGTCATCCCATGACAGTCTGGAAAGCCTATTGTCATGCGGTGCGAAAGGTGTCGAAGATCAGCTCGTACATTGCGGCAGCAGCCACAGTCTTAATGTCTCTAATTATTTTTGTGGAAATTCTTTACCGCAATATCTTTGGTGCTTCGACCCTGATCGCCGATGAATTTGGCAGTTACTTCCTGTGTGCATCCACCTTCTTTGCTGGCCCGTTGCTTATGGCAGAGGACGGCTTTCTGAGAGTCGATATTCTTTATACGCGCTTCACTGGCCTGACGAAGAAAATCTGTGACACCATCATTTGGGTCACCGGCATTATTTGCTGTTGCTACATGACACGCTTCTGCTTTCATGTGGTGCAGTCCTCGTACAATATGCACTCGGTCTCTGCATATATCACAAAGACCCCAATGGTCTATCCGCAGAGCATCATGGTAATCGGCTTTGTGCTTTTAATCCTTGAGATGACCGTAAAGCTGGGCGAGGTATTCCTCCCCTCAATTGATGATGAAGAAAAGAAGGAGAAGCTGAACGCATGAATTGGGCTACATTATTTCTGATTTTCCTGATTGCGCTTTTTGCCTTTTTCTTTCTGGGACAAAAGGTCGCATTTTCCCTTGCACTTGCCTCTTTAATCGGCTTTTACCTGATTGGCGACACTGCCGGACTGCAGATGGTTGGGCGAGCCGTTTGGAAATCAGCTGTCAGCTTTGAACTGACAGCGGTCCCGCTATTCATGTTTATGGGCGAGATTGTTGTGCGAAGCAATCTATCCAAGCGTTTCTATAACGGTGCATCGACCTGGTTCGCCCGTATTCCCGGCGGGTTCCTCCAGACCAATATTATCAGCTGTGCAATTTTCGCCGCAATCTCCGGCTCGAGCGTAGCGACCGCTGCCTCTATTGGCGGCGTGTCCTACTCCGAGCTGAACAGACGCGGTTACGACAAAGCGATGAACCTCGGAACTCTTGGTGCCGGTGGCGCGCTCGGCATTCTAATCCCGCCGAGCACCTCATTCCTAATCTATGGTGCCATTACGCAGACCTCCGTTGCAAAACTGTTTATTGCCGGCATCATCCCCGGTCTTCTGATGGTCATGATCATGATGGCCTACATTGTTATCCGTGTGAAGCTCAACCCCAAGCTTGTCCCTGAGCTTCCTCCGAAACCGACTGGTAAAGAGCTGTGGCATGGCCTGATTGATATGTTCCCCTTCCTGATTCTCATGGGTTCTATCCTTGGCAGCATCTATGGCGGGTATGCTACGCCGACGGAAGCGGCTGCGCTGAGTGTCGTGCTGGCAGCGGTTCTTACGGTCGTCTATCACTGCTTCCGCATCCGCGATATTTTTGACGCTGCGGTCGCAGCGGCGAAAGGCTCCGCCATGGTATTCTTTATCATCTTTGGTGCGCAGCTCTTCACTACGCTTATCTCTAAGGCTGGCATCAGCCGCGGATTGGTGGCATGGTTCAAGGAGCTTCAGCCCACCAAGCTCGTTTTCTTCCTGTTCCTCTGCGTCCTGTACTTCATTCTCGGTTGCCTGATGGACGGTACATCGATCACCTATCTGACTGTTCCGGTCCTGTTTCCCATGATCACGGCCATCGGCTTCGATCCCCTCTGGTTCGGTGTTATTTTGATTGTCTTAACTGAGATTGCTATGATCACGCCACCCGTTGGCATGAACCTCTTTGTGCTTGTCGGTATTACCAAGGGAACGGCAACCTTTGGCGATGTGGTCCGCGGTAATCTGCCGTATGTTTTGCTTTACTTCGTCCTCGTTGCGTTGCTCTATGTATTCCCGGATCTCGCAACGTGGCTCCCCGCCTCTATGTAACGTTTTAGAAAGAGAGGAATAAGAAATGTTACTTTTAAAGAATGCCACCGTAATCAACGGTGATGGAAAGTCCGAACTCAGGCATGGTAATATTTTGGTTGATGGCGATCGCATTGCCGCCGTGACAGACCGTCTGAGCGATTGCGATAAGACTGGCTGGGAGGTGATCGACTGCACTGGCAAGATTGTGATTCCTGGCATGATTACACACCATACGCACGGCCTTGTGAATGGTCCGTTTTTGGCCAGCGGTGCACCGGCACTTTCCGAGGAGCGCATCATTGCGCAGCACAAGCGCCATTTGATGCATGGCCATACCACTGCGCTGAATGTGGACGGCTTCTGCACGATGGATGAGGCAAAGGCCTCCGCCCACTACAGCCCTCTGCGTGTGAAGCAGACAACGGTCCATCTGCCGCTTTCCTTCCTTGCCGCAGATAAGGGAGACGGTAAAGGCCTTTCGGAAAAGCACCGTCAGATGACAGTCGAGCGGATGCTCGAGGATGGCGCTGTAGCAATTGGTGAGGTTGGCGCTGGTCAGACGACCGCCGGCGGCGATTATGTGTATATCCCGGCAGAGATCAAGGAGCGTAAGGGCGTTGATATCACGGCAAAGCAGTCCATGATTTTGCTTGATGCCGTCCTTGGCAAGTGGGCCGATAAAAATTACTACAACAAGGAACGCGTTGCCAAGGCGCTCAAGGACTACGACCTTGATGGGATTCTTACACCGGAGGAAGCACGCGATATTGTTTGGAAAACGACGTTCCGCGTGTATGACTATGCCATTGGTGCGTTCGAAGAGGCAGTGGATGCGTCCATTCGCTATGGTGTTCCAGCTATTCTGCACCACACACCGTCTACCATGAACATTGTGAAAAAGTGTGCACTCAAGTGTGCAGACCGTATGATTTGCGCCCATACACATCTGGCATACAGTCCCGAGGAGGCTATCGAGGTCAGTCGCTTCCTCAAGAATCAATACGGTGTTTTGATTGATGTGGCCGTTCTTGACGCGTTCGGAGATCGTGCGATTGAGCCGCAACAGGAGACGCTCTTGGCAATGTTTGAAAATGATCTGGTTGACCTCATTTCCACAGATTACTCCGGCGGCCGTTCTGACAGTATGCTGTTGTGTATCAACGAGGTTGTGAAGCGTGGGTATACTTCGCTGCCCAAGGCGATTGCTCTGGCCACCTCCGCGCCTGCACACTGTGTTCCCGGTCTTGCGGTCGGTGCCGGTATCCTTGCGCCCAACTATCTTGCCGACATGGTCGTAGTCGATGAGGACGATATCACCAATATCAATCGCGTTTATGTTGGCGGCGCTCTGGTCGTCAAAGACGGCGAGTATCTTGCATAAGGAGGGAGTTTGTACGATGTCTGATATTCTTTACTTAAGTGAAAAAGATGTTATGGAAAGCGGCGGAATGGACGCTGAACTCTGTATCCAGAGTGCTGCAGATTCCTTCGCTCTCCTGAGCAAGGGAGATTATCTGATGGGTGGCGTCCGTGGCCATGCACACGGAATGTTGCTTGTGTTCCCGAAAAGCTCGGATATCCCGAACTATCCGCTCAACAACGGAAACGACCACCGTTTCACTGCGATGCCAGCTTACGCCGGCGGGCGATTTCACTGTGCCGGAATGAAGTGGATCAGTAGCAACACGGACAATCCGCGGCTACGCGGCATTCCCCGTGGAAGCAGCTTTATTGTCCTGAGCGATCCTGAAAGCGGCGTTGTATTCAGTGCCATGTCCGGTACACTCGTAAGCACAATGCGTAGTGCAGCGGGTGCTGCTGTTGCGGTCAAATACCTTGGCGAAAAGACAAAGACGCTTGCCCTGATCGGCGCAGGTGTGATGAACAAGGCGTCCCTGCTGCTCTTCCCTAAGCTGATGCCCCAGCTGGAATGCATCAAGGTGTATGACCTTGTCCAAGAAAAGAGTGAACAGTTCTGCCGTGAAGTCAAGGAGGAAATAGGTCTCGACGTACAGATTGCTGAAAGTATGACGGAGGCTTTTGCCGATGCGGATACCATTCATCTTGGCCAAAGCAAGAATTTCTTGGTAGAAGAGACGTTTGTTAAGCCCGGCGCGTTGGTTCTGGTTTCCTCTGTGTGCAACATAGATCGCAAGCTAATCGCGTCCTCCAATATATTTATGGACCAGCTTAAAACACATGAAATCTGGCGCGAGGACGATCGTTCTATGACCATTCCTACCTTTGAAGTGCTGGAAGAGGTCGATAAGGGGACAATCTCTAAAGACGATATCATCGACATCGGGGCAATCCACGATGGTTCAAAGGCAATCCCGCAGAACGGAAAGACAAATCTGTTCTATTGGATGGGTATGCCGTTGATGGATGTCACACTTGCTTACGATGTTTACGAGGCAGCGAAAAAGTGCAGAAAGGGAACCACGCTTCCTCTTTAAGATGGTCTGCAGCAAGCGGTAAGATCTTGCAATAGTCATACGCATCTTTGCCCCCTTCTTGGTCTTTCCGGGAGGGGGCAACGGATTGCAAGACAGTATGAGGATAGAGAAATGGCACAAAAATACTACCTTGGGATTGACGAGGGAACAACGGGTGTGGCAGCGATCCTGTTTGATGAGAACTGGAATATGGCCGCACGCGGTTACCGCGAGATCACACAATTCTACCCTCGTGCCGGTTGGGTCGAGCATGACGCGGAGGAAATATGGGATTCACTTCGCTCTGCTGTCCAGCAGGCAATAATGCTCGTTGGGGCCCAGCCTGAAGAAATCCGCTGCCTCGGCCTTGATCACGAGGGTGAATCGGTCGTCGTCTGGGACACTGCAACCGGCCGGCCGGTCTATCCGGTCATTGTATGGCAGGATCGCCGTACATCGGCCGTAGCGGATGCGTTAAAACAGACACATGGAGCATTTATCCGGGAACGGACTGGCCTGACGCCGGATGCCTATTTTAGCGCGACGAAGCTCCAGTGGGTTCTGGATCGGGTTGATCCGATACGTGAAAGGTCGAAAAGCGGTCAACTGATGGCCGGAACAATGGATGCGTGGTTTGTCTGGAAGATGACAGGCGGGCGCGTGCACTGCACAGATGCCTCTACCGCTTCCCGCACTATGCTCTACAATCTGCATACGCAGGATTGGGACGATGAGATTCTTGCGTTGTTGAGAATCGAGCGAAAGCTCCTTCCTGAGATTCGCAACAGCGCATCTCATTTCGGCATGACAGATGCTGATGAATTTCTTGGTATGCGTTGTGAAATAACCGGTGTAATGGCTGACCAGCAGGCCGCTCTTTTGGGGCAGGCATGTACCGTACCAGGCAGCATTAAAACGACCTATGGAACAGGCTGCTTTATGTTAATGCATACCGGCGACAGGCCGGTGCTGTCCGAGCATGGCATTCTCACAACCGTTGCATGGCGAACGAACGGAAAGGACGAATATGCTCTTGACGGTGGCAGCTATGTTGCAGGTGCTGCGACACAATGGTTACGTGATGGCTTGAAAATCATTTCCTCGGCTGCAGAGACGGAGGAAATGGCACGCCGCGCCGGAGATAACGGCGGTATCTATTTCGTCCCCGCCTTCGCCGGCCTGGCGGCCCCTTATTGGGATTCCTATGCCCGTGGGACGCTAATCGGTGTGACCGGAGGTACGACACGGGAACATATCGTTCGTGCCGCGCTGGAATCGACCGCTTATCAGGTCAAAGACATTTTGGATGCCATGGCGAAAGAAGCAAAGATGCCGATTGCTTCCATGCGTTGTGATGGCGGAGCGACATGCAATGCCTTTTTGATGCAGTTCCAAGCGGACATCCTCGGTCTTCCACTCGAGGTGCCGGAAATCAGTGAAACAACGGCGTTGGGGGCAGCCTATATGGCTGCGCTTGGGGCGAAAGAGTTGTCATCTTCGGATGAAATTGCAGGGCACTGGAGGCTGCATAGATACTACGAGCCGCACATGAGTGCAGATGAAAGAAATACCTTGTTCAGCCAATGGCACCGCGCAGTGGAACGCTCGCTTGGTTGGGAAAAGGAATGATTTTATCAGTCTTCAGATACCATTCGGTGTTTGAGTAATAGATCAAAGGAATTGCTTTTGGAGGTAATAACTATGAGCATGACAAAACTGTTTAGCCCGGGTCCTGTGATGGTAAAAGACAATGTACGCAGAGCGTTGCTACACTATGATATCTGCCACCGGAGTCCAGAATTTGAAGAAATGTATGTTGATACACAAAGTAGGATTCTTAAATTGTTTAATGCGGATGATACATACTATAGTGTGATCGTGTCCGGTTCCGGCACATCTGCGAACGAGACAGTACTTTCATCTATCTTCCTGCCCGGCGAAAAAGTGTTGCTAATCCGTAACGGTGTATTTGGTGAACGTCTGCTTGAGATCATTGAAAAGTATGGTATCCCCCTCGTTGACTGCCCGTTCCCTTGGGCGACGCAGCCCGACCTCGCTATGGTAGAGCAGAAGCTAATCGAAAATCCAGATGTCAAGATCGTAGCAATGGTGTTCCATGAAACATCGACGAGTATGATCAACCCAGTTCCCGCTGTCGGCGAACTGTGCAAAAAATACGGAAAGCTCCTGAGCGTGGACTGTGTCTCTGCTGCGGGCGGTCAGAACATTGATGTAGTAAAGAACAATATCGCCATCTGCACGAGCGTTGGCGGCAAATGCGTAGGCGCATTCCCCGGCTCGGCTTATGTCTGTGCATGTAAGAGCCTGCTGAATAGCTTGACAGCTCAACAGTGCAAAAACGTGTACCTGAGTCTTTATAAGCATTATCACGCTGCGGTGGATACACACCAGACGCCCAACACGCCGAATGTGAATTTGTTCTGGCCGCTAAATACGGCGCTAAGAAACATTGAGGAAGAGACACTTTCCGGGCGCATTGAGCGTTATCAGCGCTGTGCAAAAATTATCCGTGAGGGCGTGCGTGCGCTGGGCTGCCGCTCCCTGATCCCCGATGAACAGGCCGCCAACACGGTAACCTCTGTTTATCTGCCGGAGGGAATTGACGCACAATCTTTCATTGATGAAATGATCAAGCGCGGCTATACATTCTATATCGGTAAGGGTGAGTACGGCAAGCATGGCATGATTCAAATCGCCAATATGGGCGAGATCTATGAGCAAGACTGCTACAATATGCTCGAGGTCTTCGCTTTGGTACTCAATCGGATGAAGTAAAACTATCTTTGGTGTCGTCCGAGACAACTTCGATCCGCCTTCACATTCGGGGTAAAATGCAGAAAGCCTAATCTCGCAGCTTTCCGGTGAGGTCCACACCCCGGTGTGGCCTCAGGCATTCATGGGTCCCGTAGGGCATTATGACCACCCCTGTACGCAGGATGCTCCATGAAGGTTGACAGTTTTTGGCGCTGTACCGGCAGCGCGGGTGTGTACCCTTCCGTCGAAAGCGGAAAGGACACAAATGAACGACAACGTCGTTATCGTCTACAATGGTGAGCAAGTATCGGTGCCAAAGGAGGTCGCGGACTTCCTTGAGCAGGATTGGAAACG
>ERZ779729.2485-NODE-2485-length-10806-cov-3.788764_pt1 | contig 10806 bp, 19 predicted proteins | sample MGYA00511072_ERZ779729 | MGnify/ENA primary metagenome ERZ779729 (study PRJEB29588, sample SAMEA2156675) | human gut metagenome | biome: human gut; feature: human-associated habitat; material: faeces | place: Denmark | collected 2008/2010 ...
GTAGTGAACAATTACGTTCGTGCAAGTTCGAGTCTTGTCCTGGGCACTTAAAAAGAAAATCGCATCTGAATATTAATCAGTTGCGATTTTTCATTTCTATTTTGCACCACATTTGCACCACTCGTCTCGCAAACAGTCGGAATATCCTCGACTATTTCCGAAACCTCATAATCATCCTTTAGGTGCTTTTTTGCTCCGGATGATTTCGAGAATCACCCGGTCGCCGTCGAGAATCAGCATTCCGTGTCGGCGGGGATCGCCGCCTTTGGTTCGGTGCTCTGCTTCGCATTCGGTTCGGATGCGGACACAGCGGAAACCTGCGGCCTCGAAAGCCGATCCGATCAGCGACAGGTCGCTGCGCTTGGATACATATACTTGCTTTTTCATAGTGTCAATTGTTGAAGTCATAGGATTTGTTCGTTGAGGGGTCGAACGTCGAAAATTCGCCGTCCTTCTCCCATTCCCGGAGGGTATAGCGGCCAGCCGGCAGATAGTCCGCCCGGCGGACGACCTCGGCCTCGGTGGGGAATACCCCCAGCCGATAGCCGTCGCAAAGTAGTTCGTAGATCATGACCTATATCTTCTCAAAAAACCGAATCCGAAATTTTTTCAACCGGTCCGCAAACCATTTGTCCCGGTCGATCACGCCCGGATAGCGCCTGTGGTCCACATAGTCCCGGCAAATGCGCATCAGAGAGACAAATGCCACCTCATCAAGATCGAGACCAATGCCCCGCTGGGCATTTTCGGCGATTCTTAATAGTTGTAACGTCTGCTTAGTTGTCAATCCTTTCATATCAGTAAATCGCTATAAGGTTTTCCACTTTGAACGACCGCCAGCCGTCGGCCTCCACGTCGTAATAACGCATCGTTATAGCGTCATTCGGATGCCCGGTTCCCTTCACCGTTGCGGCCACATCGTGCAGCGTGCCGCAAGCCTTGCGCAGCGAGCCGTCGGTCTTCTCGTAGGCGAACAGGACCACGCCGGCCCGCATTCGCTTCGTCAGGCGGTAAAGCGCCCACGCCTTCGAAAGGCATACGGCGAAGGCCCGGCCCGTCGAGCGGAACAGCGCCCACGCCTGGCGCATAATCGTTTGTAAATCGTTTCTTTTCATAATCGTGTTATTTGTCAAGTATTGCGATAATTCGTTCGATACATGCCCGCTGTTCATCGAGCAGGGCGGCCAGCCTGTCGGCCGATTGGATCACGTCATTATTCATAATTATTTCGAGGTTTTGCGAGAATCTCGCTATTTCAATCACCATAGTAGCGGCCATATTCGCCGTAGTAGTCGGCCGGAATCGTCAGCAACTCGGGGTTATAAGTCGTCGTTTTGGCCTGCGCATCTTCCTCGGCGAGGTTGCGGCCCTCGATCTTTGCGGCCAACATCGCCAGCTTCTCGCTGCGCCACGCCTTGCGAAGTGCTGCGGCGAAGGTCTTGCACATCTTCGCTTTGAACATATACCAGGCATTGCGGAAGATTTTAGATAGGTTGTATTTGCTCGTTGCTTTCATGGTTTTATATCGTTTTGTGTTATGATTACGATGCAAATATACTATATTAAAATATATTCTCCAAATATTATATATCTTTTTTGAGAATATTTTTACACTTTTTATATCGCATATATAAATAATAGTTATATTTGCATACGATATAAACCCTATTTAATCGCTTATGCAGTTGAGAATTAAGGAGGTAAGCAAATCGCAAGGGATTTCTATTACCAAACTTGCGGAATTGGTCGGAATCACTCAGCCCAATATGTCGAATATTGCCAACGGTAAAACCTCGCCGTCTTTGGATTTGCTGGAGCGTATCGCCGCCGCCTTGGATGTGCCGGTTCCGGAGCTTTTCGCCCCTCAGCCGACGAACACTATCACGTGCCCGTATTGCGGCAAACTTATCAAAGTGGAGAAAGGAGAATAGTAACGGAGACGCCGGCGCATTACATATATTTCTATCCGGGGTTGCAAGGTTGCATCCCTATATAGGGGATGCAACCTGCAACCCAAGGTATATAGACAGAAAACCATGGAACTGCAACCCATCCAAAATAAGATTTACGAGATACGGGGTCAGCGGGTGATGCTGGACCGGGATTTGGCCGAGTTATATCAGGTTACAACGGGCGCATTGAACCAGGCCGTAAAACGAAATATAAAACGGTTCCCGCCCGACTTTATGTTTCAACTTACACATCAGGAGTTTGCAAACTTGAAATCACAAATTGTGACATCAAGTTGGGGCGGTGTCCGTAAAATGCCGTATGCCTTTACAGAACAAGGCGTCGCTATGCTGTCCGGTCTGTTAAGTAGCGACATCGCCATAAATGCCAATATAGCCATTATGCGGGCTTTCGTGGCAATGCGCAATTACATCATGACTACAACGACCGTAACGGCGGAATTGTCCGAAATACGGGCTCGGTTGGCATTGCTGGAGCAGACCGGCAAGGACAACGCCGAAGCGGTCAGCGATCTGTCGGAGGATATGCGCAAGGAGCTCGACAATATTTACCAGGCTATCGGAGCGCTGTCGGTCAAGATTCCGCAGGCCCGCAAGGTCGGCCAGCCGATAGGGTTCAAACGCACCGACGGCAAAAAATAACCCGCTGCACCCTTCGATGATAAATGCCCGTATTTCAAATAGGGTTTGTATTTGGCCGCATTTCACCTCTCGGGCATAGGAAGTATAGGCCGCACGGAAAAAAGCCGTAAAATCGCAAAAGGAAAGGTTTCGAAGCCGGTGACGATTCGGCCGTTTTGATTGTCATTTGAAATGACCCCACCATTCCACACGTAAACTCGGCGTATGTGAAACCGGCTACCTCGGTTGAGGCAGCCGGTTGTCATTTATATTTCGGAGGTCATGGGTACTGTATATCGGTTCCCGTCTGTATGATTCCAATTTACGCCGGATCCGCTCCAGCAGCTCGTCCAGTTCCCGGCGGTTGAGGCCGATATTCAGCGTACTGTCGTCCCTTGCCCCTCCCCTCCGTTTGGTTGTCCGTTCGTACATATCCCCGATTTTATTATCTTTGACTTGTCGAGAATCAAAGCATCGGGGGCTGCTTTCCCGATAATTTTAGAGCAAAGCGGATGTATAGTCCGCCTTGCTCTTTTCGTTACTCGGCATCAGGGACAAACCGCCCTCCGTCCCAGGCTTCGCAAATCCTTTCCGGTAATATTTTTACCTTTTCCGAAAACCGGCCGTATTGAATAACATCCGACACGTGCAATCCGTATTTAGGAAGCAATTCGGACAATTTTTCGACAGCATCCCGTATTTGTGTCGCCCAGCCGTAAACCTCGATCTGCTGCGGGTCCGAAATGTAGATTTTTTCCTGCTCCTCGAAATATCGGTCGATGATGGTTTCATCGTATCCGACCGTGCCATCTTCCCGAACGATATAAACATCGGCAGGAATATTCCGATAAAATAGCAACGTGCGTTCGGCCTCCCGGCATAACACGGCTAATTGCTCGGACAGAATGTCGAATAACTCCTGCTTTTTCCGCTTTTCCGCCGGGAAAAACAGGGCTTTGACAGAGTTTTTCATGCGGTCCTCCATCCGGGCACGGATCGCTTGCCCTCCACGTATGACGTCCCGGAATGTCTCTGTCGTCAAATTCTCACCCAGCTCGGCCAACCTGTCGATCGTCACCTGTCGGGCAAGATCATCGAACGCACGCAGAAATTCGCTTTTATCGTGCGCTAAAATCCGGTTCCCGATATAAATTTTCGCCTCTTTCGTTGTCATGGTCATTTCAATCCTTTAATTGCATTTTTACAGTAAGTTTCCCGAATTTTACGGGATTCGATCCGGGCCTGCATCGCTTCGGATACTTCTACCGGGTCGATCTCTACGTCGCCGGTTTCCCGGGCGATTTTCAGGGCGGCGGCGATTCCTTCGGTCTCGGCCACCTGCAATAATTCTTTTAATCGTTCCTGTTTCATTTTAATACTGTGCTACTGGTAGAATAAAGTTCGTTAAGTCCGCCGTCGCTCTGCACTTTGGGCAGCAGTCTGTAAAGTGTCAAAAGCTCATCGTCGGTCAGTTTGCTATAATCGTAAACCGGCCCGTCGTCATGTACGGTTGCTTCGACGGCCTGAAGTTTCGGGATCGTGTACTGCATGAATTTTTCAAGCACCTGTAACCGGTCTTTCGGATCGAGCGATTGCAAATCCCGTTCGATCTGTTCCCGGTTTCCTTCTACAAGCTGGGTAAGCCATTCCCGGGCATCCTGCGTTACCTTATTCGGGGTTCCGGCTTTCCGTCCGCCGGTCTTGGGGGTTCCTTTCGGTCGTGACATAGTGTTTCTATTTTAATCTACTTTAGATTTGCGTTGCTTTGCCTGCCGTGCGAACCTCAACAGCGATTCGGCGATCTCCACCGCACGGTCGGGAGTAAAGGTTGCGAAGGCTTCGGGATCATCTTCTCCGTTGCCGTAGCCATCGACGAGCAAATAAACCTCCGAAGGGGCGGGTTTGCCATTCATGGTGACGTCCGTAACTCCCACCGTTAGGGTCGTACCGTCATGTTTGAAAATCTGACACGGCGCAAAGGCCGTCTTTCTCTTGTTCTGTTTCATTGTCTTTTTTATTTAGTTGGTTAAAGCAGTTTTGAGATCTATTTGTATAGTTACACATCGTTTGGGGCGGGTGGGGTTGCAAGGTTGCATCCCTATATAGGGGATGCAACCTGCAACCCACCTCCCACAAGCCCGAAACGTAACATAGATATTTAGAAAGGCTCATCGTGCAACTCGGGTTGTGAAACCTCAATTTGCGACCCTGACAGATAGTAACCGCCGACCTGGTTCTTCACGATTGTTCCGGCCTTAACCGCACGGGAAATCTTCGACTTTGCACTACCTTCTTTAAGATCGACTACTTTCATTAACTCCTCCACCAATTCCGAATGCGTATAGACCTTTCCTGACACCATGACCTCGGCAAAAACATTCTCTTTCGGTTGAGGTGCGGGAATACTGCACAGCTCGGGCAATACCTCCGCATTAATGCGGAAGGCAAACTCCGTAAACGGTTCGTTGCGGCAGTATTGGGGCGAAACGACCGAAGTATCGCCGTCTGCCTTCACTAACATTACCGTTTCCGACTTGCGCAATAATGCCGAACCGAGATGGCCTCTTGCTTTGTCGCCGCCCGGGTTGCTATGAAGCACGCAAAGAATGTGATTGTCATATTCACAGCTCCACCGCATCAGTTCGCACACCAGCGCCTCGGATTCGTGCAGGTCGTTCGGGTCATTGCAAAGGTCGGCCACGCCGTCGAGAATCAGCAGGTCGGGTTTGTATCGCCGCAGAATTTCCCCCGTAGCCTCTTTGCGCTGGTCGGGTGTCAACTCCCGCAAGGCCGCCACGACGAGCTGGTCGTGGTTACGATTGGTCGGTAGGCCGATGCTGCGCAGAATCCGCCGTGCGACCTTATGCACGTGTGCCCGGCTCTGTTCTGTGTCAATATACACCACCTTGCCCGTAGCCGGTGTATCGAAGCCGAGAAAATCCGACGAGGAGAGGAATCCCGAAGCCACGGCAGCGGTCAAAAAGGTTTTTCGGCTTTTGGCCAATCCTACCACGGTCGAAACATTACCCCGAGATGCTATTAGATTGCCCCAAATTCGCACGATCGGCTGCGGGTCGGGGAGTTGTTCCGACAGGTCGATAATAAGCGACGAGAGGTCGAATTTCGCACCTTGCGTCGGCTTGCTCATAATTACATCATCTACAAATCCCATGACATCATGCTTTGAAATTATCCAACCCTTCGATGATATGATCGAAAGCATATTTGGCACTCGGAGCAGCATCCTTGTCGTGGGTAGCTATTCCTCGGCGGTCGCACTTTCCAATCTCCAGCAACTCATACAGCCCTTTCTGTGGATCGTCGAACTTCGTAGTATATATCAGGTCGGCTAATCCTATACGTTCGATTTCGGGGTTGCTTGTAAGTCTCATGCCCACAATCAGCACATCATCCGGTTCCTCAACGTACATAGCCTTATAGAGGGTATCACGCAACAAGATCAACAACTGATTATCCACCTTGCTATCGTTGAGATCTACACAATTATCCAACGCTCGGATTTGCTCCTCCAGTTTCCTAATGATGTACAGCTTCGCATCGGGCCGTTGACGATAACGGGCCAGTTCCTGCTGTTTCGACAGTTTGACGGTTTCGAGTGTTTCCATAGCTATCCCCGATTGAAAGTTACACCGTACCACTCGACGAAGGAGGTAAAATCCTTAACGATGACATACAGTCCGCCGGCCCGCTCGATAGCTACCTGATAGCGTCGTTGCGCTTCGCTTTGGCGGTCGGCCCCGATCTTGATTTCCATTTTCACCGAACGGCCTGCAATTGTAGCCGAGATGTCGGCACTTCCTTTCGTGGTATTCGATTTGCGCCACACGATTCGCCCGCCCCGCTGTTCGGGTACTCCTGTCGTATTGATTCGCTCGGCCTGGCCACCGTGGAAGCGGACAAAATCGACCACGCATCGGGTCAGTCCGTTTGCCGTGTCATCCCGATAGGATTGCGGCGGGATAGCATATTCGGGGAAATTCGGATGTTCCGTGCGGAAACGGTCATGCGCCAGCCGTTCAAGGTCTTTGACCGCCTGCGGCTTCCGATAGCAAGACTTATTCATGGCCTGCGTCCTCCTGCCCGCTGAAGAGGTTATAATCCGTACTGATTCGTTCCAGCCGATACACGACCCTGCGATCTCGCAAGGGATAGGTTCGAACCGTATAACCGTCTGCTTTCCGTCGTACTTCGGTCATCCACCGCCGGGCGTCATTGCCACCAATCATTACGTTGAGGCCCATTGCTGTGGTCTGCATCCCTCCTTTGAGCATTTCGAGGACGATAGCCTTACGAGCTTTTTGCGTGTCGGCTTGGATGCGTTCCGAATTATGACTATCTTTGTACGTACTTATAGGGGCGGCTACAGCTGCTTTTCTCTTTTTCATTGCACGGCCCTCCCGTTTAAAATTCGACGAATGTCAGACATCTTGTAACGGCGCTTTCCGCCAACCTCCACAGGGACAAGATACCCCCGCTTTCGCCACCGCCATAATGAACTGGGGTCAATATCTAACATTTCGCATACTTGCTTGATGGACAGATACCGCTCGCCTTTATCCTCGGCAATCTGCTCCTCCAGTTCTTTCTTCGTCTCGGCGATTACTTCTCTGTGAAATCGTCTCAAGTCTTCCAATGTGATGGCCACGGTAATATTCGCTCCGTTCTCCATCATTGACGCTATGTTTACCATACTCGTCTCTATTAGGGTGCTCCTTAACACCCGGTTAAAAAGTTAATAAAAAGGTCTGCCAGCTTATGCCAACAGACCTACACGCTTCATGCGTAATTTGTTATTCCGTTCTATGGTCTGTGGCTTGTATCATCACAAGCATCTACGACAAAAGTCCGTATGTTCGGCACATTATGCAAGATATTGCAATAAAATTTTTAGCATTTTTCTGCAAAAACATGTTAGCCGAATAAAAAGAAACAACCGCACCGGAACCCCGATAACGGCTGCTTCTTTTTTGCACAACTTTTTCTTTTTTCAGGAAGAAAAAATAAGTGTAAATTGATTACTCAAAAATCATCGCCTCTGGAAAAGACGATGCCATACATCTTTCCAATTATTTATTATAAACATTTATTAGGCTTATTTATTTAGGTGTCGTATTAATGTTCTACCAGTGTTCTATTATTGTAGATTACTTATTTAGGTGTTCACTTTATGATCACTTTATGTTGTTTTGTTGCTGCTTGTCTGGCAGCTTGTTTTTGTGCCAGTAATCCAGCCACACGGGTAGATCTTTTTGTCGCCTCGCATACCATCGCCAGGCGTTCAATCGTTGCTTTATATGAAATGAACATACCCCTTGAATGATTGGAATATCTGCGAAGCCCCCACGACAATTCCAAATCAGTTAAAATTTTGTCGATATGATACCGGGTTGCATACATCTTTCGCCATGCTAATTCGTTGCGTTTTGCCGCCGTTATCTTCCCTTTTATAGGTTTGGGATACGCCTCATCGTATGCCGATATTGTATCGAACCCAAACATACGAGCCACAATCAACGATTTAGGGACTTTCTTATACTCACTCGTACCAATGATGCTTAAAGTTGCACAATAGGCACAAAATAAAGCTATTTCATAAGATGTTTTTTTATCCGAGTTATCATTGTAATCCCAAGCTAATGTCGTCGAAATAAGACAAAATGGCCTATTTCGATATTCCTTATATAAAGCGCCTCCATTTGTGTTAACATGATTATAATCAGACACTTTGACATTCAAATAATTGGCGGCAGATTTCAACTGTGAAATCATATCATTTTCATCGCTATAAGGCAAAGATGCTGCATGACGATATAAGGAATAATCAACAAACTGCTGCACGCAATTATTAGGCGTTTTTTCACCAATCAACAATCCCCGGAGCAACCCAATAGGAACCGTAAAGAATTTTTTATCTGACATATTATTCTAACATTTTAACCAACTCGTTCTTCATATCCTCGTCGATGTCCCGATAGCGGGCAAATGCCCGGCTTCCCTCTTTGTGTCCGCTCAATGCTCCGACCAAATTCGGGTCTTTCACCCGTTTGTAGAGGTTCCCCACAAATGTCCGACGGGCAAGATGCGACGATGCTACCTCCCAAATCGGCCGTTGCTCCCCCTCCCTGGTCAGCGGGTTCAGTATCGTAACTTTCCGTTTTAAACCAGCAGCGAGGAATATCCGTTTAATCGCTTTGTTATACTGCTGTTCGGCCATAAGTGGAAAAAGCGACGAACCAGTATAATCTGCGTAACGGTTCAATATTTCACGTGCTATCGAGTTAAGGGGTACACGTACCGTCACCGGATGACCGTCCTTTGTTTTACGGGGAATATACTCAACCGCCCCATTTATCAAATTATCTCGGGTCAACTTATAGAGATCGCCCACACGGCAACCTATCAGACATTGAAAAACGAATACATCCCGCTGAATGGCAAGCTGCGGGTGTCTGGTAAGATTAGTATGATAAATCTTGTTACGCTCGTCAATCGTAATGTAGTATGGCGTCCCGTATATACACTCCTTCACGGGATAATTCCGAAAAGGGTTATTAGTCGTTTTGCCTACGACATTTGCCCAAATGAAGAACGTGCGCAGTTTGGTGAGAATCCCGTTGATCGTATTCTGCCCTCTCGGTTGAGGCCGCCGGCTCTCGGGAACCGCCTCGTAGATTTCGGGGTATTGGTCGCAAAAAGTGTGTTCGTTGCGCAAGAACTCCACGATGTCCCGCAGTACCAACGGCGTTACCGTATCGAGGTCGAGCGAAAAATGGCTGTCCACCGTCCGACAGGCATAAAGTTCGTAACGCCTCAACGCTCGAATCACGACTTGAATAGCCCGCACTCGCCAGTCGGATAACTTGCGCTTCTCAACAAACTCCTCATAAGCTTCGAAGAAAGTCTGCCGATGCACCTCAGCGACGTAGCGCTCGGGGTGCAGCCGTTTGTCGATCTCCCGCTCCAGCCATTCGGAGGTCAAGACCTCCGTACCTGATGCAGCATTATATATCTCCAACATCATATTTTTGCGGTCGGCTACGGCCCGATTGAAGGCGGCCCGTTTCTCCGCATCGTAAAGCACTTTCGCTTTTATCTCCTGCCGGGTCGCATCCCAATCCGAAGGATTGATCTCCAACTCCGAGGCGTGGAACAATTGCACACCCCGTCCATCCCGCAGGCGAAACCGCACGTTCGCCCGGTCTATGCGTTTTCTCGATACCCGTATAAATGCCGTAACCGATGCCATATATTCGACCTGTTAATCCGTGGTGCAAGTTTGAAAATTTGCACCACCGTTGCACCACACAATAAAATATTATGCAATATTACGCAATCTTATCGAGAATTACAAATTATTGATTACCTTTGCGATATACCAACAACCCTTCGATTTTCAGCATATTACAAACCCTCTAAAAATTGCAATTTTCAAATATTGTCCTGGGCACTTAAAGGCGCTGAATATCAGCGCCTTTTCTTTTATGTATGATGAAATCCCGGGAATCCGGTCAGTCGTCAGTCCCGGCAGGCAGTCTGAAGCAGCCGCTCCCGGCGAGAGACGGTACTTTTTTCGGTATCCGTATTTCGATAACGACGACGTATTTACGACGAGGGAAACGGGCGTTTTTTCCGGTATTCTCGCGGGAGAACCGACTATCCGGGGCGATATTATCCCGACAGGGTGTTATCGCAACCTTTTCGCAACCTGCCGGGTAAAGTCAGGAATCCCGATGTCCGGCGAACGTCCGAGACGCTCCGGTTCCAACGCTCCGGTCCGATTTGGCAGCGGGTGTGGATTTCGGCCGGAGGGAGAGGGCGAAGCGGTGATACGGGCACAGACGGGCGCTTGGCCCTTCCTGGAAATCAGGGGCTTCCTGCAAAAAAAACGGAAATTATCGTTCGGCGCAGGGCTGCACGACTCGGAATGGTCAAACGTATGCAGCATGGAGACTGTTGAACACACAACGATGGAATCCAACGCATCGTCCGCAATTCGCGTCCTGTTCCCGGACCGGGACGAACGGGGCCGGATCGGAGCTCGGACAATCCGATTCCGAATACACTATGCCCCGAGAACAAAAAACCTTACGTATCATTGATACATAAGTATTTTGCTTCTTGTCTCCTTTTCTTTCAAAGATTCTCCGAGCGGAAAACGGGACTCGGACCCGCGACCTCAACCTTGGCAAGGTTG
>ERZ779729.2495-NODE-2495-length-10786-cov-1.636194_pt1 | contig 10786 bp, 10 predicted proteins | sample MGYA00511072_ERZ779729 | MGnify/ENA primary metagenome ERZ779729 (study PRJEB29588, sample SAMEA2156675) | human gut metagenome | biome: human gut; feature: human-associated habitat; material: faeces | place: Denmark | collected 2008/2010 ...
CACATTTTCTACGCTACTGCCATGTCCGGTAGTGTATGACAATGGATACCCCATCAACATATCGTCCGTCTGACGGTTATAAAATTCCAGTTCTACAGAAAAGCGGTCAAACACTCTTGTACTGATGCCTACATTCAGTGTTTTCATACTTTCCCATGTAAGGTTGTCATTGCCGACGGTGGAAGGAGCAATACCCGGTTGTCCGTTATACAACAAACCGGAGCCGACCAATGCCAATGCATTATAGGCGCTGATACCGGAATTACCAGTTGTTCCATAGCTCACCTTCAACTGTAAACTGTTCAACCATGAAACGTTCTGCAGGAAATTCTCTTTTCTCATATCCCACATGGCTCCCAAAGAATAAAAGTTTGCCCACTGGTTGTTTTTGGCAAACAGAGAAGAACCGTCCCGCCGTGCTGCCAAATCGACATAATAGCGATCAGCGAAACTATAACTGATTGTGCCGAAATAAGAATTGAAAACCTTGTCATACATCGAATGTATCGGCACTTCTGACTCTGCTCCAGCTGCCATCAGCATCATTCGTGAGTCTACCATTTTTTTAGAAGTTGCCGAGAAATTCTCATTCTTTGTGATAATGGACTCCTGGCCAGCCAACACAGTAAAAAGATGCTTGTCTGACAGACTGAATTTATATTCCGCCGTATTGGTGAAAGTAAATGAATAATAACGTTCAAAAGACTCGGACGCCACTCCTGCCCCTTCAAAGGGGCCTTCCGGATAGGCTTTATGGGAGTTACGATAATCAAAGGCATCTACCGCCTGTGAGGTACGGATATTCAATCCTTTTATTGGGTTTATATTAAAGAAGGTATTGCCATTGATACGTACCGTACTCCGGTCATTCGGTTGAAGTTCTGCCAAGTAATACGGATTATAATATCCCATATCGTCAAAATAGTCCAATCGTTTCCCATAACCTGTAAAGTTGCCTTCTTCGTCTGTCAATATCTCGTTTATTGTTTGGTCGGGACGATAAATACGGGCAGCATACGCTTTATTATAAACGCTGTTAGCTTCCGTTCCGAAAGTTGTCGTGTTATATTTCTGATAGGAAAGGTTCACGTTAATCCCGGCTTTCAGCCAGTCGGTTACCTTTACTTCCACATTACTGCGCAAAGTCTCACGGCGCAATGAGGAATCGTCCATGATTCCCTCTGTATCATAATGTCCAAATGAAATGTAGTAGTTGATACCTTCGGAACCGCCAACCACATTTACATCGTATTGTTGGGTAGGAGCTGCATCTCCGAAGAAGACATCCGCCCAGTCTGTAGATATACCATTATCTATATAGAACTTCTTCCGTTTTTGAAATGTAGTGTCGTATGCTTTTCCCGGATCCAACATTTCTTGCAGGTTAAGCCATTGTTCGGTGTTCATCATCTCTATGTTATCTCCCGTCATTTTCGACCAGCCATATTGCGCATTGATACTAACACGGGCCTTCTGTCCCATTTTTCCTTTCTTGCTAGTCATTATCACGACTCCGTTAGCAGCACGGGAGCCATATATAGCTGTTGAAGAGGCATCTTTCAATACGGTCATGCTTTCGATGTCGTTCGGATTTAATGCTGTAAATGCTCCGGATGATATAGGTGAACCGTCGAGAATAAAAAGAGGTTCTGTATTTGAATTGATCGAACTGACTCCACGCAATCGCATTACAACACTCCCGCTCGGTTCTCCACTAGGGGTAAACACTTGTAAACCGGCAACTTGACCTTGTAATGCATCTCCGGCATTAGCCACAGGTCGGTTAGCGATCTTACTATTATTTACCGTCGTTACCGAGCCGACCACTGAACCTAATTTCTTTGCTGATCCATAGCCTACCACAACAACTTCATCCATCAACTGTGTGTCAGACTTTAAGATAACTCTAACAGTCGGCTGAACAGGAACCGACTCCGTTTTCATACCTATATATGATATTTGCAATATTTTTGCTGAATTCGGCACATTCAATAATGTGAAATGCCCGTCTATGTCTGTTATTGTACCTAAGTTAGTGCCTTTTACGACAATTGAAGCCCCTACAACAGGTTGTTTGTCATCATCGGAAATCACTGTCCCCGTGACTTTCTGCGTTTGAGCTGTTATCAGCCCGATACCTATAAAAAGGTATCCAAATAGCAGCGCTAATTTCTTCTTCATAAATCTCTTTTTAAGTTATTAAATAGCCCTAAAACAATTAAACTCACTTTTCACACTTCGATAAGTTCTATCAGAACTTAATAACGATTCATTGCTTTTGTTGTGTTTTTGCATCAAATATGCTATTTAGAAAAGAAATGTCGCCTGATTTTACTTTTTCAATCAGACTAGATGACGATTCCATAAAAAAAACATGTCTTTTTGTTGTTTTTTGCAAAAAGAATATATACTTTTGTTCCATTATATTATACCAAAAAGGAATTGTTAATAAATGAAATTAAAAAAAGATAGATAACTCATATTTTAATAACTATATATTTATTTTATTATAAATGGAGTATAAAAAATCACCAAGTTCTGATAGAACTTGGTGATTTTTCTTTTAATGAAGTAATCTATAGCAATTTTTCCTCAATTAACCTCCTATCAAACCTTTCATCAATATTATAATTAAATTTCAAATTGACATTAAACATAAAATAAAATCAGAATTATAAAAGAGTCTCGTTTAAACTATGTTAAATAGCTACTATCTGAAAATTCTTCATATATGACACTCGGTATATTTCTTTATACAGATAAAAACACTCAAACACATAGCGATACAATTTCTTTACATTGAAAATGATTAGATTATTCCTCTATTTTAATTTTTTGAGAGATTTACTATAGTTTTATCTCTTGATTTTAAGGAGCTCCTCGTTGCTTTAAAACCACTTATGTAACCATCTGAAAACCAAATTATTACACAAGCATCCTCTCGTACCTTCCTTTTATGAGAAATTTCTCAACACATGAATGCAAATGCCAATATTAAAAACGGCACTACTCTGATAAATATTTTACAAATAAAATCTAAAAAATAATGGTTACAGTTACTTTCCAAATCAAGCCCTATCTAGCGGCTTACATGTATGTGCGCTATAAAAATCACCTCGACGTACCTCCAGACCGTTTTTCTTCCTCGCTTTCCGCCATCCATCTTCTCGATACCCAGCCTATCTACCACTTCCTCCACCAACTTTCCATCCCACACCCTCCCAATGCCTCATGGCACGAAATAGGAAATATCACCTTTACTCTCCCCCACCCTAGAAACGGAAAAAATCCAAATGTATATAATTATATAGGTCATGACAGTGCACTTATCATTGAAAAAGCAATGGAAGTAGAAATGAAAGCCGAACTTTATGAATTTCTCCTGGAAAATAAATACTGCCACGGCATCATGTTCAAAAAATCAATGGAAACTTTTGTCGCACATTATAATATGGTAGAGTTAGTGGAAGAAGAAAGTTTGATGAGGGCGTTTCAGAGGTGGAGAAAGATGGTGAAGGAGGAGAAAAATAGGTGATTCTTTTACAGGGTGTCACATAAAATGAGACACCCTGCTTTTACTTTTGCACCAAACTTCATTAATAATCAAAACAAAAGTAGTATGGCAATAAAAAAGTATCAAATGAGTTTATGGCTAAGATCCTTAACGATGTAGCTTGGAAAGGAGTTTCTAATGAATTTGCTTGGAGTGAACAGACTTTAGAAAAGTATAAAGACAAAGTTGACTGGAAGGAGGTTTCTAGAAACAACAATGTAATGTGGACTCCGGCTATGCTAGATAAGTTCAAACAGTTTGTAGATTGGAAAGCCTTGTCTAACACAAGTAATGAAATCCTTTTTTATGAGGAATGTATTGAGCGTTTTAAAAATTATTGGGATTGGTCAAAACTTTCAAGTAATACTGATCTAAAGTTGAACTATTATCTTATTGACAAGTTTATCGATTTTTGAGATTGTTTCATAATAATTATTCACTACGTGAACAAAGAGGAAAAATTGTCTTGCTAAAGCTACCAGTAGCTATAAACGTTGAAAATATTTCAACGTTATATAAATATCAATTAAATCAAAATTATAATATAGAAAACGAGGCAATCTTTTTTTATTTTTGTATTAACAAAATAGTTTAAATATGGAATTGAATGATCTTTTAATGGAAATAAGCAAGATTTGCCTTATTGAGCAAGAGCGAATGAAGCATAAGCAGCGAAAAGGCGATTGTTTTAACGTTTTCAACACTCTTGGATTACGGTCTAACGAAGTTAGATTGCATTCCGCATTCCTTGCAGAATTGTTAAATCCTGACGGAAATCATGGCCTAAAAGATGCTATGCTTAAAGAATTTCTTGCAGCCATTGGCTTAAAACGAGATTATATATCTAATTGCAATACCAATATAGTCGAACGATATATTGGTGAGCGGACAGAAACTACTGGTGGACGGATCGATATAATCTTGGAAGATGGTGAATATGCTATTATCATTGAGAATAAAATATATGCTATTGATCAATACCATCAATTACTGCGATACAATAACTATGGTAAACAACGTTTTCCGAAAGGCTTTAAGTTGATTTATCTTACGCTTGATGGTCATGAGGCAAGCAAAGATTCATTAGGAGACAATGAGATTGACTATCACTGTATCTCGTACAAAGGACATATCCTAAATTGGTTATCAAAGTGTGTGATGTTAGCATACGACAAACCTCTGGTACGAGAGACAATTTCCCAATATATTACACTTATTAAACAAATCACAGGACAAGATATGAATAAAGATAGTAGTGATAAAATCGTAGATTTAGCCATCAATAATATGGAAGCAGTAGTTGCTTTGATGGATAACAGAGCTGAAATAAGTAGCAAATTAAGAACAGAATTCATTTTTAAACCGTTAAGCGAATTCGCAGTTAAAATGGGGATGGAATTTAAGCCCATTACAGAAGGAGACGAAAGTCCGGCTCTAAAATTCAGAATGCCCCAATGGTCCCACTACATAGTCATTACAAGAGATGATGGAAGAGATTCGGATTGGAAGAACCTTTATATCGGTATTTCACAAAGTTCACTGCTGGGGGCTAAAGAATTACCAATACAGCAATTATCATGTTTTTCAGAATGTAGCAATACGTACTGGCCTTATGGATGGGAATGGATTCTATACACCGATTGGCATTCCACCAGTAGCTACTTACCAATACGCACAGGAGAGGTCTCAAATTGGATTATCTCCAAAATCAGACAAATCATAGAAGAGATAGAAGATAAAGGTTTGCCTATGTAACAATCCGAGAAACTACAATTTATGTCACTCATACAAAAATATATTTGGGTCATAGAAACCATTTACCGGGCCCGTCAAATCTCATTAAGAGAACTCAGTGAGAAATGGATGGACACGGAAATGAGTGGCGGCTCGTCTATATCGCGCCAAACATTCGACCGCTGGAAAACAGGTATTTTAGATATATTGGGGATAATTATCGATTGTAATCTGAAAGCGGGTTACAAATACTTCATATATAATCCTGAAGTGTTAAGAGAAGGCGAACTAAACAAATGGTTGCTCGATTCATTCTCCACTATCAATACCCTATCACAAAGTATTACACTAAAAAATAGAATTCTCGTAGAAGAAATCCCCTCAAGTAAAGATTTCTTAAAAGACATAATCGGGGCCATGCGAGATAATAAGATAATAGAGCTGACTTACAAAGGCTTCCAGCGGCATCATGCCTGCACCTTTCCTATCGAGCCTTATTGTTTGAAGATGTTCCAGAAACGATGGTATATATTGGCCCATAGTATCAATGATGATGAAATACGACTGTACGCTATGGACAGAATAGAGAGCGCCAGTGTGACCGATACATGCTTCACTTTGCCAAAGGACTTTGATGCTAAATCCTATTTCGCTTCTTTCTTTGGAATTGTGCTTGATAAGGATATTAAGGAAGAAAGAATCGTGTTACGTGCTGACAGATATCATCAACATTATCTTCGCACACTTCCACTTCACCCTTCACAACGGGAAATATACACTTCTGATGAATATGCAGATTTCGAATTGCATCTTCGACCGACATACGACTTCTGTATGGAGTTACTAAAAGTTGGCGCAATGATTGAAGTATTAGAACCCCAATCACTTCGTCATCAACTTCATGGCTGTATTAAGGATATGTGGAAAATATATGAAAACGATTAATGGAAGTCATTTAAGTGTTGATAGTTAGTACCAAAGATTGCATTTTAATTCTTATAAAATAAATAATAATGAAAGTATACACTCACTTCTATCTAATGGATGAAAACACTGCTATAGGTTTTCGATGGAGGACATTGTTACAATATGGTAATTCATGGGAGGTTATCGGATCAGTGGTAATGAAAAATCCAGGTGGTGCCAAATTTAAATCTCCAACCCACCAAGCAATTGACGATGCCGAAACGTTAAGACAACTCCGGCACTTTGACGAAAGTAAAGACAAGTGGTATGAATTTGGTAGTGATACCACAATTGACTGTGTAGGCGATCTCTTTGCTTTCTACTATGATCTGCCAAGACGTGAAAATTTGAACGGTGTGATACAAATTTTCAATCTCTTCTATATCAAAGAAACAGATTTAAGTAAGGCTTTGGTATATTCAGAAGCAACCAGCAATACATTTCGTTTTGCAGATGAAGAAAATGTGACCAATTACGACATAGAGCACCTTGTTCCTCCAGTCTACCTTGGCTTTGGAAATTTGGCTTGGCATAAAAGATATAACCAAAAGGCTGAACAGTTTTTCAATGCCGCTATTAATAAGTGTGGAATGAAATATCTTGACCCTATATTCCAATACAATAATTTTACGCATCCACTTTATCTCATGCGTTATGCAAAGAATAAACCCAAGTATATAAGGTATCGGATGAAGTTCAAACAGAATACGTTGATACCAACAGGCGTGGAAAATGCTATCTCTGATGCAAGATCAACCTTAAGCAAACATATACCTAATATAGAAAGAGCTAAAAGGCAAGAGCAGAGACAAAAGATCGCAGATGAAGTTTTCAACCATTTGAAAAATCAAAAAGGGTATCAGGTGGTAGCAATAAAAGGTAAGAACGGTATTTCACTGTGTAATGGTGCTGTACGGCTTGTTATTAATAGTAACAAAAATGAGCTGTACATCTATTTGTGAACTGTGGGACCAAAGGCATGACTAAAGAAAGCATAGAATCTTTTTTCAACAAGATAGAAAATTCGTTTGGATTCCAGCGAGCATATGATATACAAAAATACGAAAATCGAATGCATCTTTCATTTGCAAAATTGACAAGCCAAAATCCACTTGAGAAGATAGAACAAATAGTATCATTTGTAGAAACATCGTTATCTAATGAAAAATAAATATCTTTTTCTCGATTTTGACGGTGTACTCAATTCAAATAAGAATTATCGAACATTGCAGATGTTGGGTGTACCTGCACGAGATGAATATGGCACTATCTTTGATCCCCTAAACATTCTTTTATTAATTCAAGATATACGAAAATATTTACGGATGCTATATTTAAGTAAATAAGGGCTATTCTTTTTTTATTGATAATACGTTTAAGTAGAATTGCTAAAATAATTTCTTTTATTTTCCTATTTAAAGTATGTCTATAATCGTTGGTAACAACCCTTACTAGTTGTTGTTCTATTGTACTTGCTCCTTCTTTTTTGTTACTTATTAATAGTTTAAAGCACGCTCTAATAATTGCAATTATATCAAAACCTATATGATACCTATACCTATGATCTTCAGCTACAATAAGAAAACTTATTAGTCTTTCCGCTGACTCTTCTTCAATAAAACACTCAATCTTGCTATTCTTCTTGGGTAATGTTTCTTGCAATAGTTTCCAATCTTTTCTAAGTTGAGCAATTAATTTCATGTGTAACAAGTGTTTCCGCAAATAAAAGAACTATTATAACTCAATATTGGAACAACAATCAATCAACATTCTCTTCTTCTTCAAAATATTTTTCATCAACAAGATAATAATTGGCAATTTTAGGAATAATACCAATATTATTCTTAATCAGAAGATCAATAAGTTTATCTCCATTAATAAGGGTAAGAGGTGCTGCCCCTTTTTCAATAGCTGCCTCCTTTGCTCCTTTTGCAAAGTCCGATAATGTTATTATAGTACCTTGGAATGCATCAAAACGATGAAGAGAACCACGAAGAGCATCCAAGATTGGACGAGTTACATTTGAGGTAATGTTACGTTTAACTTGAATAACTTCTTTTACCGTAGTAATTCCATTTTGGCTGATTCCAGTAACATCAACCCCTTTATCATTTGTAGGAGTTGTTACAGTAACGTCATCGTACCCCATCGCTACAAGAAGATCCTTTATTATATTCTCAAATCTATAAGGAGTAGTCTCTTCAAGATACTTTTTTAATAAATGTCTTTGTTCCTTATTAAACGACTCGACTGTCTTTATTAACTGTGTCTCCTTATTTATGGTAGAATCTGGATTAGATTGCTCTACAAATTGAAGATAATCCAACCCCTTATTCGTTATATAATAAGTATTCCCTTCACGTTTTACATATTTTCGATCAAGCAAATTTACAAGTCTTCGCCGCAAATAGTCCTTACTTACAGAATCTTGTTTTATATTTGAGTTGTATTTTATAAATTCCTTCCATTCATCCAACAAATCAGCACGTTTACCATTACCAATCAAAGATAACTGACGAAGAATTTGGATCACTCCCTCTTCAATATCTATTCTCCTCACGACTTCACTAGTTAAACTAGAAATAAAAACTTTTCCATCTTCCGTTAATTGATAAATACCATCACTCTCTGAAATAAGATTATAACCAGAAATAAGAAATTGACAACCGCGAGTCCAACGAGGATTCACCGTTTTATTACTTTCTTGCCAAATCTTATTAGCAATCTCCCTATCTCTCCCAGATAATCGTTTATCGATCCACTCATCAGGATTAGTCCAGTCCACAGTATTTTGCGGTGTTCCTCGCAACCCCCAAACTGTGTTCCACATATTTTTAAAATCGGCGACAGGCATGCCTGCAATTATCTCCAACAGTGTAACTGTAGTACTGTAATCTGGATACAATGGAATTTTTATCATAATATTATTCAGTGTTTATATGTTTAATCAATAAAGTAAAGTTTCTATCTAAATCTAGCTATGAGCAGCAATCACCTGAGATATTTTTTCAATAACCTTTTTGTATTCATTATCTGATTTATCGGCAGGTAATTCAAAGGTAAAACTATCAGTTGCTCGTAAACTAAAGGCATTACCTTCTAGTACTTCCAATTTCCATTGTTGCTCAATATATGTTTGAGTTGGGTAATAAAGAACAAAAAATAAAATATGACTATTGGATTTAGAAGCCAAATAATCTCTTAATAAGGCCAAGCGTTTATACTTGCGCCCGTCAGGACGTGGATAATAGTTTGTGAAACATTGCTCCGAGATAGGACTGGATAATGTGTGTTTCTTAAATTCAAGAATGCAAACCGCTTTATTATCTTCATTCAAAAGTAGAAGGTCTGCATCACCCGGATATAAACTATCTGTCTTAGACAAACTGCATTCTAACCTTGAGGTACCATAAATAAGTCCTTTGGAACCTATTGAAACTGGACCTCCGGAATGAGACTTTATCAGTTCTTTAAATCCTGACAAGCTATATTTTTGAGGAGAAAAGCTATAACACCCTTCCTTGAAGGATAAAGAAACAATTAGCAACTCATTTCTGTCGTTGGACCAATCCAACTCATCATGAAACACAATAAATTGAATTTGCATATCATATTCTGTTGCGAACCTTCCTAGTCTGCATAGATAATCTTTACCAAATTCTTTTTCCATTTCAGAATCCAACTTACCAATAAATTCATCATAAGTATAGGTAGGCAATAGTATTCTTTTAATCCAGACATAAGGAGAAATTCTATTAATCGCCCAATCAACGAAGAAATCGAAAGTCAAACCAAACGTATTAGACTTGGATAATAAATCATTAGACAGCCAAGCCTCCGGTGAGCCACTCATTATATTTGTTTTAGCTAGACAAGCCCTATTGTCGCAACGTGCTAAGAATGTTTTCTGTAACATAAGCGTAGTTATCTTTATATTCAAAGTTTCAAAAATCAGACAAAGATAATCAAATCGAATATATACTCTTCGAAATATGAAATGAAAAAGATTCATTCATACCATTATTTCATATAATAAATTTGGGAGATAATCCTATTATTTCTACTTTTGACAGAAAATGACAATTTAAATATTTAATATGCAAACCATGGGTTCTACATCCAAAGATATAAAAGAGAAAGATAAACGATTGTTAGAAGGAGTCATACAAAAAAAGAAAAAACAGCAGAAAGGCATCAAACCTTTTGTAAACAAAGTCATTCAGGGCGACTGTCTGAACATATTGCCATCCATTCCTGATAAATCCATAGATATGATACTTTGTGATTTACCGTATGGTACCACACAAAATAAATGGGATTCCGTGATTGATTTGCAGGCTCTTTGGGCTGAATACGAACGTATTATTAAAGATAATGGAGCAATCGTTTTAACCGCACAAGGTATTTTTACAGCCAAATTGATTTTAAGCAAGGAGAAATTATTCAAATACAAGATTACCTGGATCAAATCAAAACCGACCAACTTTTTAAATGCCAAAAAACAACCACTTCGTAAGCACGAAGATATTTGTA
>ERZ779729.2501-NODE-2501-length-10730-cov-2.290773_pt1 | contig 10730 bp, 14 predicted proteins | sample MGYA00511072_ERZ779729 | MGnify/ENA primary metagenome ERZ779729 (study PRJEB29588, sample SAMEA2156675) | human gut metagenome | biome: human gut; feature: human-associated habitat; material: faeces | place: Denmark | collected 2008/2010 ...
AACACTTATACAAATTTTTTCTGACAGATAAAATAAAACCGTACCTGATCCTTCGCACTGAAGGGGCGGTACGGTTTCTCTTTTTAGAATTCATCAATTCCAGTGATGAATCCATTTTTTAGTAATTCTTTCGCAGCAATTCGTTTTGCCCTTGTTAGCCGCATACGCACACTTTCCGGACGGATCCCAAGATCTGCTGCGATTTCTGCGTCTGCTTGCCCAAGAATATATTTTTGCTCTAAAAGCAGTCGTATGTCCGTGGGCATTTGTTTCCAGACAGTATGGAAAAGTTGAAGCTTTTCATGATGCCCTACTTGAGCCTCTAAATCATTGGAATCTTTTACATACGGTTCGAGTTCATCCAAGCTTTCCAAGGTGATCCGCTTTTGACGGATCAGAAGGTTGATTGCTAAATTTCGGGTGACTGTCACAGCATAGGAAACCTGACGATTAGGGGAAAGACTTCGGATTGTGTCCAAATTTTCAATAAGTTTGACAACGGAATCTTGTACAATGTCGTCTATATCTTCGGTGGAGTTCAAGTATTTGCGTGCCTCTCTATAAAGCAGCTTATGATAGGCTTTATAGAACATCTGGACATAAGTGCTATCGTCAGCGCTCTTTGGGATTATTGACTTTTCGTCTATCATGATCGCTGCCTTCGATCTTTTTCTCATTATTTGCCAAGAAGGAATCTACAATTGTGTTAATTATTCTTCTGTAATCGGGGGAAAGGCGCCTGCACTTCTCAAGAAACTCAGCCTGAGAGATTTGCGCGACGAACACGTCGGAAGAAGGAAAAGCCTCTGCGCTACCGCAAAGTAGATAGTCCACGCCTACATGGAATAAACGGGCAATTGTGATTATCACATCGTAAGACGGCATACATCTTCCTGACTCATACTGGGAAATCATGGAATCACTGACATGCAGTTTTTCGGCCAATTCCTTCTTTTTCCACCCTTTATCCTCACGGAGTGATATCAGACGTTCTGCAAATGTTTGCATGGTTTCCCCCCTTTTATGCTTTCCGAACTGTAGCTTAAGTATCATACAATATTTTTGTTGAGATTTCAGGAAACCGAAGAAATACAATACATATCAGATGAACAATGTAGTAATTCTACGGAACACGGCAAAAAACATGCTTATTACTAATTTTTTGAGATTTTGTGTTGCAGAATTGATGTTGGATTGTCTTATATTATGTGAGTTCAATGGCAGTATAGAACATACATAGAGGAGATTTCCATTGTACCAGAAGAAGCATAAGTCCCAGACGGAGTTAGCGGCAGCCTTCTACGAAACATACAAGAAACGGATATACCAGATCGCACGGTATCTTTCGCCCGATGAAGATGCATGCAGTGAGCTGGTACAGGAAACCCTTTGCGCGTTACTGGATCATCTGGATTTGCTGGAGAGTCTGCATCCTGAGCAGATTGAAGTGTATATTGCGAGGACAATGCACAACATTAAAATCAATGCATATAGGAGGTCTAAGAAACTGTCTTTTGTCAGTTTCGAGGAAATGGACTCACAAAATCTATCAGGGAACTTGGATGAACAGATGGAGAATATGACGACGCATTTGGAGGTACTCCATCTCATGGAAAAGCTGTCGTTGGAGGACAGATTGCTACTGCGCGGGAAGTACATTGAAGGGAAATCGGCTCAAGAACTTGCAGAAATGCTGGGGTGCAAGCCGGATTCCATTCGCATGAAGATGCTGCGCGCTAGAAGGCGGGCTTTTCATATTTTGCAGGAAAGGTAAGGTTTGTATCGGTGGACAACGAGATTCAAGACAAGTACATGGACGCAGTCCTTGCTATGCTAATGGACGAATACGCTGAGGCAGAAGCTGAGATGCTTTTACAGAACAGCAAAGATGAGATTCCAGAAGTAGAGATGCCAGAGGAACTGGACAGGAAGTGTCAGGCACTGATCCGAAAGAAATTTGTGCGGAAAAAGCGCCAGCATGCACTTGAGGCTTTGGGGAGAGCTTCCAAATGGGCTGCGGTCCTCACAATTATACTGCTGGGCACATTTTCTGCTCTGTTTTTGACGGTGGATGCAGTCCGAACGCCTGTGATTAACCTTTATCTAAAGAATATGGGGAATCATTCGGTCTTAACCATTGGACAACCGAGTCAGCAGTCCATGCAGGAAAGTCTGGGAGACGGATTCACAGATATTCTGGTTAGTAAATTGGCGGAATTGCTTCCAGCAGGGTACACTTTAGACGAAGGGTACTTCGATGAAAACGGTGTCGGCTTTGCATGTTTTACAAACCGGGAGAAATCGGATATTAACCTCAACATTATGAATGGCAATTCCTTTTATGCGGTGGACACAGAAAATTGTGATATATGCGAGAGGCTTTCAGGAGAGGGAATCGAGGGTTACTACATAGAGAAGGGAGATCGAAAATCAGTGGTATGGCTGAATAATTCCGAAGGCAAAATCTACACATTGGCATCAGGCGCTTTAGGAAAGGACAGCCTTCTGCAAATTGCAAACACATTACAAGGGCTTGAAGACACAAATTCATAATAATGATCAGAAAGGAAATCTTATGAAACGTTTTGCTTCTTTTTTGCTCGCTTTTGTTCTGGTTTTTTCCATGGCAATTCCTGCATTTGCCACAGAGAATCCGCAGGTACAGCGTAGATTTAAGCATATTATTAGCTTTGGCACCAGCATTACGTACGGAGACTGGGGAATTGCCACATGCAGTTCGTCGGTCATAATTGATTCAGGATATAAGGTTAGTTTGACGCTGACGCTGCAGAAATCGAGTGGAAATGATGTCTGGGAAGACGTGGAATCCTGGTCGTCAGAAGGAAATGCGGGAGCTGCGATTTCGGAGCGCCGTGCGCTTTACAGTAAATATAGCTATCGCGTTAAGGCTACAGCCACAGTGTATGACCTGAATGGGAACTGGATTGAAAGCGAGACCCAAATTGACTACTGACTTGCGATACGCCACCATTCTGCCGGATACGGCATTTCTGTGTGCTGCGGTGGTCGATTACTATTATTCCTGTGCTATAACCAATACATCCCTACAAAAACACTGACCCAAGACCCCGTGATGCATATATAGACGTTTCCCTCGAAAGGCGTCCATGAAAAATCCCTCATGCCGGTTTCGAAAGCCTTGGCGACCCCTTTTTAAAACGCGAACAGCGCAGGCGATTTCCAAGTCGCCTGCGCTGTTCTTTCCTGTGACACCGTTCTCCAACTTCCGCTATCAAAACATGACGGATATTGGAGAGCGGTGTCGTTTCTATTTGCTTTGTTCGGCAAGATTTTGCCAACAGTGTACTAAAAAGCAGAAATTCTCTGATTTGCACGAGAAATCATCGGTATTCTTACCCCCAATTCGTGCGCCTCCTTCTGAAATTTGAACTAACTTGTCAAGTTTCAATTCTAAGGAGGTCTGCGTTATGGCAGATAAGGAAAAATATGTGATCAAAATTCAGGGGCAACTAGTGGAAGTGTCCCCGGAAGTTTACTATGCTTATTTTCATATGGAGCGGCAGGAGCGCTGGCAGGAGGAGAAACAACAGGAACACGGGGTTATGTCCTATGATGCTTTGGATAACGCTGAAACGGTTGGGCAAGAAAATATTGCGGATGCTGGCAGCCCCGGATTGGAAGAAAACATAATTGCTGAGGAGCTTCGGAGCAGGGTTCGACATGCTGTGGCAGCACTTCCCAAGGCAGAACGGGAGCTTATTCAGGCAATCTATTACGAAGGGCTGAGTGAGCGTGTGTATGCGAAACAGCACGGGATCAGCCAGAGAGGAGCCAATAAACAGCGCAGGAAAATCCTGTCGAAGTTAAAAATGTTTTTAGATTTTATGGGAATTTTTTGACTTTTTGTTCTCAGAAGTTTCTTAAAACCGGATAAGTAGTGAGGGAAACTTTCCTGAAACGTCAGGAGAATCCGTCATGAACCTTGTCAATTACATATCCAGAAGCGGAAATACATCCGCTGGTGTGCCATGCAAAGACAGAGAATTGGCAAGCAGGTCGGGGGGATATGGTACTGGGTTTGCAGGACGCATGAGGAATCTATCAAAGCGTGTCCGCTGTTCCCGGTTTCCGAGACCGAAATATTTGGCGCTTTCCTTCGGCTTCACTTTAAGCTGAGAAACCACCCGGAAGTGCTTTATTTCCTGTTAAAGCAGGAACAGAGAATCCGGAACCGTCGGATGCTTTGGAGTCCTGCAGCCATTGAATTGAACAAGGAAATATCCGATATTTTAGATCAGAGTCACACACTATCCTTGCTGAACAGGCAGGGGATGGTTGACCCTGATATTTTTATAACCAAAAACAATCAGCTGGCAGAGCAGCTCCGCCAAGCTAAGCAGCAGAAAATACGGCTTCAGGAATTAGAGAGCAGCGAAACCATTGACGCAACACGGCAGACGCAGGAAGCGCTGCTGGCAGGGCCGGAGATTTTGGATGCCTTCGATGAGGAACTGTTCTGCGAGCTGATTGACAGAATCACAGTGCAGAGTAATACGCAAGTCCGCTTCCGGCTGAAAAACGGGCTGGAGCTGACGGAATCTATGGAAAGGACGGTGAGGTGATGGGTACAAAACGAAAGCTGCCATTTGGCTATAAAATGGAATCAGGGAGAATCGCTGTTGACACTGCGGAAAGCCATTGGGTCACCCACCTGTTTTCCAGATACAATATGGGAGTCAGTATTCAGGAACTGGCGAATTTTATGAATGATACCGCAGTACGGTATGATCCCAATAAACCATGGAACAAAAATATGGTGGCGAGGATCCTGGCAGATACGCGGTATCTGGGAGAAAGTGGATTCCCGGTTTTGGTGGACGCTTCGGTTTTCTTGAACACGGAGGAAAAACGAAAGAAAAAAGCTCCTGCTGTGCAGAAAACGGAAGCACAGACCGTACTGAGAAGAAAGTGCGGATTTCGGATTACACCCCATATAGAGCACGAGGTGTTGTATCTGCTGAATTGCCTTACCCAGGATCCAGAGCGCATTGTAACACCACAAATACACCGTGCGCACTCCCAGAGGCTGGATACACTGAAATCCGAGTTGGAGGGACTCATCAGTCAGCTTCTGGTGGATGAAAACCGCACCCGTGAGGTGCTGCGGGAGATCGCCGCAGAAATGTATGCAGACATTGACCCCAGAGAGTACGAAACCCAGCGGCTGCGAAGGCTGTTTCAAAAGGAAGCGCCGCGCTCAGAGCTGGATGCCAATCTTATCGCAATGAGCATATCCGCTGTCCTGGTGGACGGCAATGGGAATGTAAAGATCAGACTGAAAAACGACCAGATCGTGGAAAGGGGTGAGCAAAATGGATGATACTTGCAGGACGGTAACTATCATACCGGCAAAGTCGCAGATGGATCAGCAGGAAGTCATGCGGCAGCTGCGGGTGGCAGCTTACTGCCGGGTATCCACAGAGGAGGAAGAACAGCAGTCCAGCTATGAAGCGCAATGTACTTATTATACGGACAAAATCATGACCAATCCCGAGTGGACAATGGCGGGCATTTTTGCGGACGCGGCTGTAATAATAGGACTAAAAACATTAAGGCTCAAAAAGAGTCAGAAACACGCTGCTTTTTGAGCTTTTTCACGCAAAAACCGCAAGTAAAACAAAGCGCGTCTGTTTACCCAAAGTGGCGCTTGGGTCGGCAGACGCGCTTTTTTCATGTCCTGACGCAGTAACATTGCATGGACAATCGGTATTACATAGCACACCCACTTGCTCCCTGACGGAGCCGGAGGGTGTGCTTTTTTGTTGCCCGGTATGGGCGGGAATGGAGGCGAGAGCAATGAACGGACATACAGAGGACAAACCGAAAGACTGCCGGTACTGCTATTTCTGGAAGCAGACAGAGGGCTGCACCTTTCGTGGCAAAACCGGCTGCTATTATGTTTCCGCGCAGAAGCCGCCTGCCGCCGTCAGTGAGTGCGACGGCTGTCCGTATGGGCGGGCGTCTCCCTGCATCGGCTGGTGTACGAAAGAGCTGCTGCGCTCTATGGGCCTTTGGAAAGGGCGTGAAGATACATGACACTGGACTATTACTACGGGGATCAGGCGGAACAGTTCTCTTTCTACCGCATCCCCAAAGTGCTGTTCACGGACAGCCGGTTCAAGGACATTTCGGCAGAGGCCAAAATCCTCTACGGCCTGCTCCTTGACCGCATGAGCTTGTCTGCCAAGAACGGCTGGCTGGATCAGGAAGGGCGCGTGTACATCGTCTATACCGTCGAAGACATCATGGACGCACTTTCCTGCGCTTCGCAGAAGGCCATGAAGCTGCTGAACGAATTGGATGAGAAATGTGGGCTTATCGAGCGCAAACGGCAGGGTCTCGGCAAGCCTAATCTCATTTACGTCAAGAATTTTGTTTCCGCACCGGAATCAAAATTCAAGAATGGTGAAAATCAAAATTCTGGACTTTTGAAAATCGAAACTCAAGAATTTCCAAAATCAAAAGGTAGTAATACTGAGAAGAACAATACTGATTTTAACGATACTGAGTCTTTTCCCTTCCCTTCGTTCAGAGACGGTCAAAAGCGGGAATCGAAAGGAAACGATGCGGAGCGGAGAGCGCAGTACAGAGAGCTTATCATGGAGAATATCAGCTATGACGTTCTGCTGGTGGACTTACCGTATGACAAGGAGATCGTCGAGGAAATTCTGGAGCTTATCGTGGATACAGTTTGTACCACAAAGCAGACCGTGCGCATCTCCGGGGATGATAAACCAGCAGAGGTGGTCAGGAGCCGGTTCCTGAAGCTGGACAGCGAGCATATCCGTTTTGTCGTGAGCTGCATGAAAGAGAACACCACAAAGATCAAAAACATCCGTCAATATCTGCTGGCAACGCTGTACAACGCTTCGCTTACCATGACCAGCTACTATGCAGCCCTGGTTCAGCACGATATGGCGGAAGGACGTATTTAGACGCCGCTGGCTGTATGGCCTGCGGCGTTTCGCATGTTACGGAGGTGAACGCTATGCCAAAGAAGACAGAACCAAAGGACACACAGAGCACCCAGCCGGAGCAGGTGCAGCAGGTACGCATTTCGGATATCCACCCCTTCAAGAATCATCCGTTCAAGGTGGTGGACGATGTGCTCATGCAGGAGACGGTAGACAGCATCATGCAGTTCGGCGTGCTCAATCCCACCATCATCCGGCCAGATCCCGGAGGCGGCTATGAAATGGTCGCCGGACACCGGCGCTTGCACGCAAGCGGCCTTGCCGGGAAGGATACGATCCCGGCCATTGTCCGCAATCTGACTGACGACGAGGCGGTGATCTTGCTGGTGGATACCAATTTGCAGCGCGAGAACATTTCTCCCATGGAACGCGCACAGGCGTACAAGATGAAAATGGAGGCGCTGAAACATCAGGGACAGCGGACAGATTTAACTTTAGTCCAAGTTGGGCCAAAGTTAAATTCCGCTGAAAAAATCGCGCAGGACAGCGGCGAAAGCGTTTCGCAGGTAAAGCGGCTCATTCGCCTGACGGAGCTTGTTCCAGAGATTCAGCAGAAAGTTGATGCCAAGGAAATTGCCCTGAATCCTGCTGTGGAGCTGTCGTACCTCAAGCCGGAGGAACAGCGGCAGTTTCTGGATGCAATGGAGTATTCCCAGAACACCCCCTCGCTTTCGCAGGCGCAGCGGCTGAAAAAGCTCAGCCGTGAGGGCAAATGCACGCAGGACGCCATGTACAAGGTCATGTCCGAAGAAAAGAAAGACGAGCTGGATCGCGTCACGCTGAAAAGCGATACGCTTCGCAAATACTTTCCCAAGAATTACACGCCGCAGCAAATGGAACAGGTCATTATCAAGCTACTGGATCAGTGGCAGAAAAAAAGGCAGCGTCAGAACGAGCGGTGAAAGACATTCAGAAAAAAGTCGGACATCCTGCGCGGAGGAAGGAGTGAAGACAATGCGCAGCTTTATGAGTCCGGGGAAACGCATCCGCAGCTTTCGTCTGAAACGTGGGATGACGCAAAGAGCGTTGGGGAGGGCTGTGGGCTTTCCGGCAAAAACCGCCGACATCCGCATTGCACAGTATGAATCAGGCGCAAGAACACCCAAGCACGATTTGCTCTGTGCATTTGCCCAGACATTGGAGGTTCCGGTGTCGGCGCTGGAAGTTCCGTATATCAAGAGCCGTGATGAGTTAAAGCAGTTGCTGCAAGCGCTGGAGGACGAATACGGACTGACGGTAACGATCACGGAAACCCGCGACTGATTCAAATATCGGAATAAGCAAACGACAGCGCCAGAATGAGCGCTGAGAAAGGAATGTATCATGGCTGTACTACATCACAGATGGCTTTGAAGCACGAACCGCATATCTGCGGCAGCAGTTCCAAACGGAGGAACGAATCTATCGTGAACGCTGCGGCATTATCTCTCCGGCGCATTTGTATGATCAGGGGCTGGAAGCCCTGCACCTCCCCGCCAAGCTCCATAACCCGCTTAGCCGGAACGGTGTGAAGACCGTCCGCGAAGTGCTCATTTTCCTGTGCTCGTCTGCACAAATCCGAAACTTCGGCGCACTGTCCAGAGCTGCCCTTCGGGAGTATTTTGTGCGTGAGAATCTGCTTCCCGCAGACGGGCCGCTGCCATGCTGCAACGCGGAAGCTCCGCGCCTCGATCTGGAAGTGCAGGTGTTTCGGGCGCTCAACACACATAACTGATTGCAGGCGGCATTGCCCGCCTGATACATAGCCGGGCAACCGGCTATTCTGCGGCTTGGTTCATTTTCAGGTGCACATGAGAATGAAAACGGGCGCGGTAATCTTATGCGGCTCTTGCAGGTATGCGGAGAGCCAACGGAAGGAGGGAAAATCGATTGGACTTAATATGGCAGAAATTCACCGATTGGCTCAAAGAAATCCTGATCGGCGGTATCACGGATGCGCTGTCCGGCCTCCTTGATACCGTGAACACAAGAGTCGGAGAGATCGCCGGTCAGGTCGGCGCAACGCCGCAGGGCTGGAACGGCGGCATTTACAACATGATCCGCAGTCTTTCAGACAACGTGATCCTGCCCATCGCCGGTGTGATCCTCGCCATCGTAATGACTATGGAGCTGATCCAGATCATTACGGACAAAAACAACATGCACGGAGAAGTCGATACCTGGTTCATCTTCAAATGGGTGTTCAAAACGGCCTGTGCGGTACTCATTGTCAGCAACACATGGAATATCGTCATGGGCGTGTTCGATGTGGCGCAGAGCGTGGTCAACAACGCTTCCGGCGTTGTGGTCGGCAATGTCAGCCTTGATCTGGCAAACAGTCTTGCGGATTTGGAAGCACGGCTCAATGAAATGGAGGTCTGGTCTCTGCTCGGCCTGTGGCTGCAAGCCACCATTGTAAGACTCACCATGAACGCGCTGAACATCTGCATCTTCATCATCGTGTACGGGCGCATGATAGAAATCTATCTTGTGACCTCCATTGCCCCGATCCCTATGGCGACGGCAATGAACCGGGAATGGGGACAGATGGGGCAGAACTATCTCAGAAGCCTGTTTGCCCTCGGCTTTCAGGGCTTCCTTATTATCATCTGTGTTGCCATCTACGCCGTTCTGGTACAGAACATGATCGTGGATACGAATATTTCCACGGCCATCTGGAGCTGTATGGGCTATACGGTGCTTTTGTGCTTCACACTTTTTAAGACCGGTTCTCTTGCCAAGAGCCTGTTCAACAGCCACTGACGGAGGTGATTGCAAGTGGCCTATGTACCCGTCCCAAAGGACTTGAACGCCGTAAAGACCAAAGTCCTCTTCAACTTGACCAAGCGGCAGCTCGTTTGCTTCGGCAGCAGCGCAGCGGTGGGCGTGCCGCTGTTCTTTCTGCTCCGGCAGAGCCTTTCCAACAGCGCAGCGGCGATCTGCATGATCGTGGTCATGCTGCCGTTCTTTCTTTTCGCCTTGTACGAGAAAAACGGCCTGCCGCTGGAGAAGATCATCAAAAATATTGTTCAGGTCTGTTTCATCCGCCCCAAGGTGCGGCCTTATGAGACAGACAATTTTTATGCCGTATTGCAGCGGCAGGACATTCTGGATAAGGAGGTTTACCGCATTGTCTCAGGAAAAAACAAAGTTAAGCCGCGCCGACAGAAAGCAGATTGAAGCTGCCATTGCCAAAGCGAAGAATACGGACAAACGGCATAAATCGGCGCAGGATTCCATTCCGTTTCAGCGGATGTTCCCGGACGGCATCTGCCGGGTGACAGATAACTATTACAGCAAAACGGTGCAGTTTCAGGACATCAATTATCAGCTCAACCAGAACGAGGACAAGACCGCGATCTTCGATTCGTGGTGCGACTTCCTCAATTATTTTGACAGCTCCATCCATTTTCAGCTCTCTTTCGTAACAAGGACAGCTACGCGCAGACCATTGCTATCCCGCCGCGAGAGGATGCGTTCAACCAGCTCCGCACAGAGTACACAAAGATGCTGCAAACGCAGCTTGCCCGCGGCAATAATGGTCTGGTCAAAACCAAGTTCATTACCTTCGGCGTAGAGGCGGACAATCTGAAAACCGCGAAACCCCGGCTGGAGCGCATTGAGATCGATATCCTCAATAACTTCAAGCGGCTTGGTGTGCAGGCGGAACCGCTGAACGGGCATGACCGGCTCAAGCTGATGCACGATGTCCTTCACATGGATGAACAGGAGCCG
>ERZ779729.2510-NODE-2510-length-10692-cov-3.352731_pt1 | contig 10692 bp, 17 predicted proteins | sample MGYA00511072_ERZ779729 | MGnify/ENA primary metagenome ERZ779729 (study PRJEB29588, sample SAMEA2156675) | human gut metagenome | biome: human gut; feature: human-associated habitat; material: faeces | place: Denmark | collected 2008/2010 ...
GGGCTTGATGGTCTCCTTGACCTCGTGGATCTTGCACTTGAAGGTGGCTTCCTTACCGGCAAGCTCCTTGGTGTAGAGGTTTTTAACCGCTTCATCCAAATAACCGTTTAAGTCCAAGTTTAGTTGCCTATCTTCATAAAATTCAGAAAACAGCCCCTTGAGAGCAACGCTGGACAGATATTCTTCTTCGTTTCTGGCAGATCCATTTTCTACCGCAAACGTAGCAGTATCATACATGGATTGAGAGATAGGGATTTTCAGGGTAACAACCTTCATCACCTGTGCCCTCCTTTCATGGAAGCAAGCGTTGCGGCAAGGGCGGGGTTTGATGTTGAGTCTTCGGCAAGGTAGAAGGACTTCTTGGCGCTTTCCAATGCGCGGTTAAGCAGAAGAGTTGCCATTTCGCAACGTGTCGCCTTCACGCAAACACTTCCTTCATCCCACTGGATAAAACCGGAATTGATAGCAGTAATCGCGGCAAGAACATCGCTGTCTTTTTCATCTATTTCCGTCAGGGCAAAAAAAGTCTTCCGCCTCTTGTCCAAAACCTTGAAAGGAATCTTCTCTTCAAACGCATTCGCTGCATTTTGCAGAAGGAAGGCGGCCTCCTCGAAGGCTTCCTTCACGCCATTGACAACCTCTTTTTGGTCGTCATCGGCATAGGACAAGGCATGGAACATGTCCAAAATGGCTTCGGCCGCGCCCCGGAGCATGATGGCATTCTCTCCGAAGGCTATCAAATCCTCTTCATCGTACCGCTTCTTCCTGGGAGCGGCGGGCTTCTTGGCCGTCCTGGCAGCCTTTGCCGGTTGACAGGTCTTCCCGTCTGTCGTACTTACTGGCTTGTGAGCAATGATAGGATTAGCCGTCTTGACATTATTCACAACATCCGCCCCTTTCCCGTTGCCGCGGGAGAGGGGTTCTGCGTTTACCAGTAGTGCTGCAGTTGTATTCATAGCGATCATAATCTTATTTATTATCAATTAAATATTATTATTTAATCAGGTTCAATCGACGCGCCCCGGACAGAGGCGTGAAGAAATCGTTAGTCTTCGTCGCACAAGGAGAAGCCTTCGTCATTCAACTCAAAGACGCCCAGCCAGGGAGCCTTGATAAAGGCGACGTAGAAATTGCTCTCGTCCTTGCGCCGCACCACGACAAATTCATCTTCCGGAGAAAAACGATAAGTCCTTCCACGGTTAGGCATGGTGATAATTAACTGGGAATTTAACATTACCCTGTCGCCTGTATCAAAAGGCTTTGCCTGAACAGGTTTAGATGCAGTATCAATATTGCTTGTAATCATTGTATTATGTATTTTCTAATGGTTATTGTTTCCTCATGCCGTGAGGGCGGGACGGTTTTGATAAACCGTCAAAAGAAAGGATTTTTGCGGTATTCTCTTTCATGGCCTTGGAAATACGTTCCACGCACCAGAGGGTGGCGCCCCGCTTTTGATGCGGCAGACAGTCCTTTTTCATGATATCCGGTGACGTCTTCGCCAGTTCATAGAGCCATACGCGGCCCTTGCGATGCCGGAACTGGGGCAGTTTGAGAAGCTCTTCCGCACGCAGCCAGGTTTCACCGCTTGTTTCAGGGCAGTATTTCCCTTCCATGATCGCAACCAGGCGGTCAATGCGGGCAAACAACCCTTCTATCAAACGTTGATCATTGGCGTCCATTATCCTAAGACGATTTTTGTTATTGTGTAAGAGGCGCAGACGATGAAGGCCGCCACAGCCACACAGGCAAAAGCGATTACCAGCCAAAAGAGCAGATGCGCCACGGCCTGGTTCCGGCGTGCCCGGGCTCTATTCTTGCGGGCTTGCAGGAGGCGAAGTTCCTTCCGGGGATCAAGGGACTTATAGGGGCTCTTCCCTGCCCTGTCCGGAATACCATTGATGTGTTCACGGGCACAGGAAGCGCACAGGAAATCAAGGCTATGCAATGCTCCATGACTGTCCGTAACAACGGAGTAGTAAGTGTTATCCCTTTCGGAGGGGTAACTGCACCAACAGCACCGGATCGCGAATTTACAATTTTTATTTGTGATTGTTTCCACCATCCCGGCATATGGGCCGTGACTGATTGTCCGGTGGAACATTTCATATGAATTCATTGTCACAGAGCAGATTAAAGTTCGTGCCAACCGAGTCGGATAAATTCGTCAATCAGGGCTTCTTCCATTAGGCTGCGGGCTTTTTGGATTCGGAGTTCTTTTTCCGAGGTTGTGGACTACGGTCTTTTGCCTTCTGGCGGAAATCCATGATGGCGCCGATAACGAGAGCCCGGCCGCTCAAGCCTGTAGCGGCCTGCGCCTCTCGGAACCACTCCCGCACTTCTTGCGTTTCTTTTTTCAGGTTGATGATCATATTCGCGTCTTGCGTGCTGTTGATGGCGCAAAGATAGTCAAAATGACAATTTCCGTCAACAGTAAAATAGATTTTTTGACTATAATTTTGTTTGTGAAGTTGTTGACGAGTGGTCAAAATGACTATATAATCATCTCATGACAAGTGCGGAAGACATTAAAGCGTGGCTCAAGCGAGTTGGAAAAAATCGTGAATGGTTAGCTGAAAAAACGCTGGTCAGCAAAGGTACAGTGAACGGCTGGTTATCAACTGGCAAACCCATTCCTTCTGCCAAGCTCGCCCTCATTGAAAAGCTGATGTCAGGAGAGGAAGAAATTGAGTTTGAGCTTCCGCCAGACTTTGAAAAGCAACTCCGCGCCATGGCGGATGAAATGCACAAAAATCTTGAAGACATGGTTTCCCACATCCTTCAAGTCACAGCCAGGGCGCATCAGAAAAGGAAAGCAGAAGCTCCCAGCCAGCAGTTTACCCCGGTAGAACCATTACCTGCTGCATCTTTCTTGGATCAGCCTGTCCCGGTCATCGGTAATATCGCTGCTGGCGCATTGACGCCGGGTGACAACATCCCTTATCAAATTAAGACTGATTACCAACTCGGAAAAGGGGAATACGTCTTACAAGTGGAGGGGAAATCTATGGAGCCTGTCATTCCTGACGGCTCGCTGGTGGTCATGCGCAAGCACACCATTCCTCCTATCCCCAAGGTTGGAACTATCGTAGAATACAACGACGAACGAGGGGTTACTCTGAAAAAGCTCGGCCGCAAAAAAAATCCGGAAACCGGAAAAATGGAATACGTATTACATCCACTTAATCCCGACTTCGGAGACATCGAACCCATGGACGGTGGGAAAATTTCGGCTGTATTCGTGAATATTCTTACAAATTATGAGAAAATGACTTCTTAATATTTTTCTGTCTACTCTATCAAAAATATTATAGTATCTAAGAAAGAACGTACATGCCTACCACAAACAGTATTCTTCGTTACCCAGGAGGGAAAACGGCTTATGCATCACTGTTGAAAGAGGTGATACATCTAAATGGTTTAAAAGGGTACGCCTTGGCAGAATGTTTTGCTGGAGGTGCCGGAGCATCTCTGAAGCTTCTCTTAAACAAGGAAGTACCTTCAATCATCCTCAATGACTATGACCCTGCCATTTATTCTGTTTGGCTGTCCACTATTCGGCATTCGCAACAACTTATTGATTGGATAGAACAAGTTCCAATTACGATTGAGTCGTGGAAAGAGCAAAAAAAAATCTACAATATGTCGCCTTGTCCTTCATTTGAACTGGGTGCTGCCACATTATTCCTCAATCGTTGTAACCGTTCCGGTATTATTCAGGCTAACCCTATCGGAGGAATTAGGCAGGAAGGAAAGTACAAACTGAATGCCCGTTTTAATAAAGAAAATCTAATTCGTAAAATTGCAAGGATTGCAACTGTTGCTGATAACATAGAACTTTACAACCTTGATGCCATAGATTTCATTTCTCATCTAAACAATTCCCGACATTCCGTTTTCATCTACTTTGACCCTCCTTACTACAACAAAGGAGAATCCTTGTATATGAACCATTATAATCATAAAGGACATAAGTCTTTGGGTACCGCTATCAAAAAATGCAGGCATCCATGGCTTCTCTCCTATGATGACTCTCCTGAAATAATGAACATTTACAAAACATACCCTATCTACAAAAAAGAGCTCCTCTACACCATCATGCCCCCTTCCAAAGGTAAGGAATTAATAATCACTCAACTTGACCTTCCCGAACAAATATGCTTGGTTTGAGGCACCCATGTGTCACCTTCCTACAAATTCACCACAATCCCCTTCTTGCTACAAGGTTACCAAACTCATTATCAAGCAATTTAGGCGCTTGAAAAATCAGACTATTCCTATAGGTCCCCATATTACTCTTATTGCTGGCCAAAACGGAACTTCTAAATCTACACTATTAGGTCTCATTGCCCATCCCTTCAGCTGTAAGAAAGATACCAATTCCGTGTACGTGCGCCACTATAAGAACATTGACTTGGACAGCATCAGAACGATTAATAATAAGAAATTTGAATCCGATTACACTCAGATGTTTCGTTTTTCGAATATTCATGATCTTCCTGGAAACCATGAATATAGTATTTGCATAGAGGGTCCAGATCTGCTTGACCCTCAAGGATTGAGTGAATTTGGAATTCCTATTAAATCTAAAATACGAAACGCAACCAAACAGAAAATCAGACTTGTAGCAGGCAAGACACACGAAACAGGAGAAGGAAATTTCCCTCACCCAATCATTTATCTCGGTCTTGGGCGCCTTGCACCATTAGCAGAATGTAAAAAATTCAAAATGGAAGATAATCAAACAATTCTTACCCCTGCTGAAGAGCAATGGCTTCATCGAACAAATCAGAAAATACTTCAACTTAATGAGAGGCCCGTAGGTATTGGAATTATTGACTCAGGGCTCCCAGGAAAAGGTTCTTTTCCTGCTTCCAGCTATGAAGCATACAATCCATCTACTTATTCAGCAGGACAGGATAATTTAGGCCAAATATTAATTGCCATTCTATCCTTTAAAAGATTAAAAAATCAACTTGGAGATAAATATGCAGGAGGCATCCTTTTTGTAGATGAACTGGATGCGGCACTTTTTCCTGCAGCGCAAAAAACTCTTTTAGAAGTGTTGGCTCAAGAGTCTCAACAACTAAAATTACAAATTATTGCTACCACGCATTCCTTAACAATGATAGGTCATACTTTCCATTCACAAGGTGGTAGGTTTACAAAACTTGTCTTTCTTAAACGAAAAGATGAACAAGTTATAGCTCATTCAGATCTCACTTACGAACAGATGAAATCCGACCTCAGAATTGAATACAATGTAATGGAAGAGCGTCCGGTTCTATTCTTTGAAGATCAAAGGGCGATTAATTACTTTAATATAATAACAAAAAATTTATTCGTTTCATATTACGATCTTGAGATAGGAGGAAGTCATGGTTACCTTCAAAATATCGCATCAAACAATGCAATACAAAAAAGGTTAAAAGCCATTAGTATTTTAGATCCTGATGTTCCATATAGCCAAAATGCAAATAACATTGTTTTATTACCTGCTTCAAAAAAGCAATGTATAGAAAAAGAAATGTACTTCTTTTTAAAAGAACTATCAGATCATCATCCTTTTTGGAATGATGATAGAAATTTTAGTAAGCAGCTTATTTTTAAAGATCATCGTTACGAAGAATCTGACAATGTCATAAATTATATTAAGACTTGGTTTGATGAGATGTCTCAATACAGATTAGATTGGGGAGAAGACGGAGAAAAAGTATTTAACGTTTGGTGTCAAGAACACAAAGATTTATGTCTTGATTTTTGTAAAAATTTAATAAATTCCATAAAATTAACCTTTTCAAAAGCTCCTAAAATAGGAAATATAGAACAAAATCTTCTTACTTTCTATTCACCTATCCCTTCAAGAATGGTACCGGATTGCAATACTGAAGATCTTCCTCTTTTTAATATGCATTAAATCAAATAAATTTTTTACAAAAATTATTATTTGATCATGCGCTATCGAGCAAATGACTCTATCTTTAGATCAATTCTATTACTGGTGTCGTTGAAATCGCCGATTCAATTAGAGAAGATTGACAACCTCTGACTCTATTCAGGAGCAGCCTTTATTGGGGCAGCTCCTTTTTGTTGGGCACAGCCCTTCAATACCAATTCCAGTATATATTTTTACACAATAATACTGAAATAATGATTTAAGAGTTGCTTATTCTGAAAAAAGAGGCTACCATTTGGTTCCTTTCTTTAGAATGCTTCGTCCCTTGGCCTCCGGGTCATGAGGCTTTTTTGTTGTATCTTGATCAAAAGATAATAAAATGCCAACTATGCCGAATTATTTTATATCTCTGAATGGAGAAGTGTCAGGGCCTTATCCTGTTGAATATCTGAAGGCGTTACAATCCCAAGGAACAATTGATAACCAGACTCCTATTTGCCCGGAAGGGGCTCCCGCATGGGTCACTTATGGCGCTCTTTTTTCCACTCCGGTAGAAGTAGCGCCTCAACTGTATCAGAGAAAAAAGAATGTTGATACTTCAATCTCAGCGACTATATGGACAGGAGTTGGCACTATCTTTATGATTATCTCACTTCCTCTTATAGCCACACCTTGTTTTAGGAAATACGGAGAACCATCTACTGTTATCTTGTCTCTTTTCCCTGCCATTCTGGGATACCTATTTATTGCTTATTGGGCTCATGTAGTAGGAGACCGCACTATTTGTCGTTACATAGGAGGTATTTTTTGTCTGGTAGTTAGCGGACTATGCTTCTTCAGCACATCAAAACTTTCGGGGTTTGGACATTTGGGCATCGTATTTCTAATTTTTTCGATACTTTTTGCGATTCCTATTATCCGTTTATTCATCAAAAAAACGCAAAAAAAATAATCTTTATCAAATAAAAATAAATGTAAAAATATAGTAAGAGAAAGCAAATAGAAAAAGTTCTTAATTTTATATTTATTCATTGAACTAGCAAATATTTATTATGAATTTCCATCTATCCTTTACAATGGGAAATAATCACGAACAAGCCCCAAAGCAACAAATAGATGAAACTGAAAAAATTTGCTGTGATTTAGAAAATACTCTTACTATAGAAAACTATAAAATACAACAACAAGAAAGGCTTCGCGCGTTGGAAGTCTCATCACGAGCGCAATCCAATTGGGACAAAACAACTATAACAATTTCATCCTCCGCCATTGGTCTAATATGGTATCTGCTAAAAGGAGAAAATATAATATTTTCTACTACACCTTTTCTAATATCCCTGATTTTGTGGTCAGGAGTTGTTCTTTGTGTGATGTTCTCATTCCTTGCTGGCGCAAGACTTCATAGGAAGTATGCTGACGGCATAGCCCATCAACTAAATGAAGAAAATGAACAGGCTGCCAGAAGTGAGGCAAAAGCAAAGAAAATGGATACAGTAATAAAATATTGTAACTGCATAGGATCTGTTTTATTCTTGTTAGCGTTGGCAAGTACTGTGTATCTTTCTTTTAAAACTATATCAAACAGCCATGACAGAACGCCCCATCAACAACAGACAGACGGAAAAATCGAATAAGGAATTAATCGCACATAGTGACAGACAACCAATCCCTCTTCGACCTATTTCCATGGATAAAATGAAACTCCCATCTTCCCTTTGTCCTAAGGAATTGTCTAAAGACAAGCCAAGACAAGAGAAATAAGAATATTTTTCTTGGGTATCCTAAGAAAGGCAATAGTTCTGCCTCAGCAAAAATGACACAATGTGAAAATAATACTTGCTATTTTCACATTGTGCAACTATATTACGGGCATGCCTCCTAAGATACGACAACTAGTTGCCGATCTTCGCAAGGCGGGCTTTGACAATACGGGCCGCGGCAAAGGTTCCCACCGTCAGTATGAGCATCGGGCCTCCGGTACGGTAGCGACCATCTGCGGGCATGATGGAGACGATGCCAAGCCCTATCTGGTCAAGCACGTCAGGGAGAAGATAGAAGAGGCAAAAAGCAAGGGAGCGTAAGCTCCCTTGCAACCCCAAGAAAAACAACTATGAAAATGACTGAACAGGATATGAAGGCGCTTGCCGGGAAATACAGCCGTTTCATCCGGTGGAGCGATGAAGATAATTGCTACATCGGTTCCCTGCCTGATTTTGAAAAGGACTGCACCCACGGGGAAACCCTGGAAGAAGTCAACCGCAACCTTCAGGAAGTGGCGGAAATGTATATTGAACGTTGTCTGGAAAAAGGAATGGAACTGCCCCAGCCCCGGGCTATAGCTATTTCTCCGTCACCTTTCCGCGAAACAGGCAATGAAAAAAGCATTGCGCGGTTAAGGAAAAGCCAGGGAATGAGCCAGAAAGATTTTGCCGCCGTGCTGGGAGTCAGTCCTTCCACGCTGGTCAAATGGGAACACGGCTTGCGGCGCCCCTGCGGCCCTTCCGCAAAATTGCTTGACCTTATTGAAAAGCATCCTGAATTGATCAATTCCTGACGTTATTTTGCCCAGGCAACAAAAAACGCCCCCTCAAATAGGGGGCGTGGATAGAAACAAATAACCCTACGCAAGCTCCTGCGCCACGCTGAACGCATCGTCGCAGCGGTTCAACCAACCCTTCCCGAACACGGAAAACTGCTTACACGAGCGGTAAAACGCCTGACGCTTCTCTTGTAATCCAACCAAAAACACCGCTTCACCCGTGGCGGCCAGCTGGTCCTGCAACTCCTGCCTGGTCCTGGGGCCGACAATCCCGTCCACCACAAGCCCGGCGCCGTGAATATTCAGCGCGCGCTGCAAAATCTTCCCGGTATTCCTGCTCCCGGAATTGAAAAAATGATCCCGCAGGATGAATTCAACGCCAGGATAAGCGTCGGAACCCAGCCAGGAACGCACGGCGGCGGTATTATCCAGGACATACTGGAGACAACCTTCCCAGGCCTCTTCACGTCTTCCGGCATCCAACAGGGCCTTCAATCTGTTAAACACGGCCGGTTCAATGCCGTCGCAAATGCCGCAAATCTCCCACTTGCCGCCCTTGTCGGCGGCGGGAAGGCGGGAAACGCGCAGGGAATCCGGCCCGGTGACGCGGCTGTCTTCAAAGCGGAGGATGGCCGCAGCCATCTTTCTTTCTGTAGTATTCATTCGTTCAGATTGTCGATAAGTTGCACAAGCCGCTTGCCTTCCACGGTGTAGCAATGACACTTGGCATGCAAATGCCACTCATTAAATTGAGCCAGGAAAAAAGCGGCGTCTCTTTCGGTAAGAAAAATTTTCATCCACTGCTCCTTTCCGGGTTCGTCCACAATGAGTATGTACAGGGTAGGCATGCGGAAACTATTGATTATTAACTAAAGGGAACTTGTAAGAAAAACTTTACAGTTGGTGTTATCGTCCGCACCGAGAAAAGTACAAGAGAATGGCCAGTGCAGTGAGCCATACCCCGATACCATATCCAGGTTCCCCTATACACATGAGGGTAAATCCCAAAACTGTTGCTGATAAAATGGCCATTAACGACAGAAAGAATTGTTCTTCATTCACTTTTCCAGCTTCCTTTCTATGTTTTCGATGCGCACGGCAAGCAGTTGAATCGCCTTGGCCGTCTCCACCTGGGCCTGCGTCTGCATGGTCATCAAATCACAAAGGCGGTCATTGTGGTGGCTGACCACCTCCCCGATGTACCAGCATGCCCCGCCGCATATCGTCAGCGACATCAGGACGCAGGCAAACACGGGGGAAGCCTTGGCAAAATCCAGGAAACGTGCCGGTACTTCGGAGAGCTTGCACATGGCCTTATTTCTTGGAAGGTACGATCTGAACAACGGGAGGAACGTCCGTAACAGGCTGGGCCTGGGAATAGGAAATATGCCCCTGCTCAATGACGAGGCAGGAGCCGTCTTTGCATACCACCGTCTTTTCCGGCGTCACGTCCACGGAATGGCCGCAGCCGGAGAGAGACATTCCCAATCCGCCAAGGATGACGCCAACGATGCCGACCCCGGCCCAATAGAGCCATTTTTTCCAGCCGGTAGCCACGGATGCTTTAAGGTCCAAATACACCCGGATGTCATTAACAGCATGCTTTGCGATAATAGGGAGGGCCTGTTCAGCAACGTTCAGCCATCCGGTTTTATCATCGTCGGAAAGCCCTTCCCAATTCGTGCCCTCCTTCTGGTTTTCCAGGAAGGTATAATACATATCCTTGGCGATAGCCTCGGCATGATTGCATTGATTATCTTTAGTCATTGTCTTTGTTATTGGTTAGTAGTGAAAAACTTGAAAAACTCCACGGCGGCGGGTTCCATGATCACAAAAGCCGGGTAGTCCGAGACTGTAAAAATCCTGCGGCCTTTGGTCTCCGCATGGACGGCCTCAACGGTCAAAGATACCGCATCAATCATTGTATAGGCACCATCCTCCGCAAGGGTCAGGGCATTTTTTCCCAGCCTTGCCCATACCTGGACGGCTTGCCAGTCCTCGCCCAGTTCCACCAGAGCGGCAACGACGGCGGCCATGGCCGGGGTCTGGTTCGCCGGAATTTCGTCCTGCGTATAGCGGTCTGTCCGGGTGTAACCGTCCGCGTCCTGATAAATGGGCGTCAGGGTAAATTCATCCCACTGTCCCGGCCGGGGAAACTGTATCTGTATCTCTGAATTATTCATGCCGGGCTGCGGGAACTGAATTTGTATTTCTGCGTCGTTCATCATTAGAGAGGTATGTTAATGTCCACAAAATC
>ERZ779729.2511-NODE-2511-length-10690-cov-1.629243_pt1 | contig 10690 bp, 9 predicted proteins | sample MGYA00511072_ERZ779729 | MGnify/ENA primary metagenome ERZ779729 (study PRJEB29588, sample SAMEA2156675) | human gut metagenome | biome: human gut; feature: human-associated habitat; material: faeces | place: Denmark | collected 2008/2010 ...
TCAACATTATGGGAAATATGTTCCCCCATTTGCGTGATGTACCCGATTTCAAGCATAAACTTTGGGATCACCTGGCCATCATGTCCGGTTTTGAGCTGGATATTGACTATCCCTACGAAATCATCCGCGAAGACAACCTGGTGACCAAGCCGGAACCGATCCCATATTCTACTACCCGCATGCGCTACCGCCACTACGGACACACGCTGGAAGTGCTGATCAAGAAAGCCTGCGAACTTCCCGAAGGAAACGACAAGAGAAATCTGACAGCCATGATCTGCAACCACATGAAGAAAGACTACATGGCATGGAACAAAGATACCGTAGACGACCGCAAAATTGCGGAAGACCTCTACGAACTTTCCGGCGGCAAACTACAACTGACAGACGACATCATCCGACTGATGGCAGAACGCCTGAACCAGAACTACCGCCCAAAGGTGAACTACAATAATAATCGGAATAATAATCCGCGGAGAAGATATTAAAAGGTAATAAGTAATAGGTAATAAGTAATAGCATAGCTGCGTTCGGCGTGTTGCGTGTATTGAGAATCTTACTTATTATTACCTATTACTTGTTATTTATTACTTGTTATTTATTACCTATTACTTAAAATAAATGGCTTCATTTGTAATTGAAGGAGGACATCGGCTTAGCGGGGAGATTCATCCGCAAGGGGCCAAAAACGAAGTTTTGCAGATTATCTGTGCCACGTTGCTGACTGCTGAGGAAGTGACGGTGAACAATATACCTGACATTCTGGATGTCAACAATCTGATTCAGCTTATGCGGGAGATGGGAGTAACGGTTGCAAAGGAAGGCGTTGATACCTACAGTTTTAAGGCGGAGAACGTCGATCTGGCTTATTTGGAGAGTGATGAGTTTTTGAAGAAGTGTTCAAGCCTTCGGGGGTCGGTGATGCTGATCGGTCCGATGGTGGCACGTTTCGGGAAGGCGTTGATCTCGAAGCCGGGCGGAGATAAGATCGGTCGCCGTCGTCTGGACACCCACTTTGTGGGGATTCAGAATTTGGGAGCTGACTTCCGTTATGACGAGTTGCGGGGCATCTATGAGATAACGGCCGACAGGCTTCAAGGCAGCTATATGCTGCTTGATGAAGCGTCCGTGACCGGTACAGCCAACATTCTGATGGCTGCCGTACTGGCAAAAGGTACTACCACCATTTACAATGCCGCCTGCGAACCCTACTTGCAGCAGCTCTGCCGTATGCTCAACCGGATGGGAGCAAAGATCAGCGGCATCGCTTCCAATCTGCTCACCATCGAGGGCGTGGAAGAATTGCACGGCACACAGCATACCGTATTGCCCGACATGATTGAAGTCGGGAGCTTCATCGGCATGGCTGCCATGACCAAAAGCGAAATAACCATTAAAAACGTTTCCTACGAGAACCTCGGCATCATCCCCGAAAGTTTCCGCCGGTTGGGCATCAAACTGGAGCAGAGAGGAGACGATATCTACGTCCCCGCACAGGAAACATACGAAATAGAATCATTCATCGACGGCTCCATCATGACCATTGCCGACGCCCCCTGGCCGGGACTGACACCCGACTTGCTGAGCGTGATGCTTGTAGTGGCCACCCAAGCCAAAGGAAGCGTACTGATCCATCAGAAGATGTTCGAAAGCCGCCTGTTCTTTGTAGACAAGCTCATTGACATGGGGGCTCAGATCATCCTTTGCGACCCTCACCGTGCCGTAGTAATCGGACACAACCACGGCTTCAAGCTGCGCGGCGCCCGACTGACTTCGCCCGATATCCGTGCGGGAATCGCCCTTCTCATCGCCGCCATGAGCGCCGAAGGAACCAGCACGATCAGCAATATCGAACAGATAGACCGTGGCTACCAGAACATCGAAGGACGACTTAACGCCATCGGCGCCAGAATCACTCGAATATGATAAAGAAAGAAGAAGTATATAAAATCGGACTATTCAACAAGCCGCACGGCATTCACGGCGAGTTGCAGTTTACCTTCACGGACGACATCTTCGACCGTGTGGACTGCGATTATCTGATCTGTTTGCTCGACGGTATTTTCGTACCGTTTTTCATCGAAGAATACCGTTTTCGTTCGGACTCCACCGCACTGGTGAAGCTTGAAGGCATAGATACGGCGGAACGCGCGCGTATGTTCACCAATGTTGATGTCTACTTCCCGGTGAAGCACGCGGAAGAGGCGGAAGACGGCGAACTGTCGTGGAACTTCTTCGTCGGTTTCCGCATGGAAGACGTTCGTCACGGCGAGCTGGGCGAAGTGGTCGAAGTGGATACCGCTACGGTGAACACCCTTTTTGTGGTCGAACAGGAGGACGGAGAAGAACTCCTCGTCCCTGCACAGGAAGAATTTATAGTGGAAATCAATCAGGAAAAGAAGCTCATTACAGTCGAGCTTCCTGAAGGATTGTTGAATTTGGAAGATTTGGAGGAAGATTAATAATTAATAAAGATGCCAAGAAAACGGAGTAAAGCATTTTGGAACAATTTCAAGTTCAAGTATAAACTCACCATTATCAATGAGAATACGCTTGAAGAAATCGTGGGGCTTCGGGTATCCAAGCTGAACGGGCTTTCGGTGCTGTTGTCCGTGCTGGCGGTGCTTTTTCTGATTGCCGCCTGCATCATTGCCTTCACCCCTTTGCGCAATTACCTCCCCGGATATATGAACAGTGAAGTCCGCAGTCAGATCGTGGACAACGCGCTCCGTGTGGATTCCTTGCAGGAACTGCTCAACAGGCAGAACCTCTACATCATGAACATACAGGATATTTTCAGCGGAAAAGTGCCCATAGACAGCGTGCAGACGCTCGACTCGCTGACCGCCGCCCGCGAAGACACCCTGATGGAACGTACCAGACGTGAAGAGGAATTTCGCCGCCAATACGAAGAAAATGAAAAATATAATCTGACTACGATCGTTTCGCAGCCGGATGTTAACGGACTGATCCTGTATCGTCCGACCCGTGGAATGGTTTCCGACCATTTCAACACCGATAAGAAACACTTTGGAACGGATATTGCCGCCAACCCCAATGAAAGCGTGCTGGCAACCATGGACGGCACCGTCTTTCTGAGCACCTACACCGCCGAAACCGGTTACGTGATAGGCGTACAGCACAGTCAGGATTTCGTCTCGATCTACAAGCACTGCGGCTCGCTGCTGAAAAAAGAAGGCGACCGCGTGAAAGGAGGCGAAGCCATCGCACTGGTGGGAAACAGCGGAACGCTCAGCACAGGGCCGCATCTCCACTTCGAACTGTGGTACAAGGGACATCCTGTCAATCCGGAGAAGTACATCGTGTTTTAAAGCCAATGACGAGAAGTGGGATATACGATTATAAGTGACAAGTGACAGAGGAATTAGATAATAATGGATTCAGAAAAGAAGAATAAGAAGAAACAAATAGCTATTTTAGGCTCTACGGGCTCTATCGGGACGCAGGCGTTGCAGGTGATCGAAGAACACCCCGACCTCTACGAAGCCTATGCCCTGACGGCCAACAACCGGGTAGAACTGCTGATTGCACAGGCACGCAAGTTCCAGCCGGAAGTGGTGGTGATAGCCAACGAAGAAAAGTACGCCCAACTGAAGGAAGCGCTGAGCGACCTTCCGATCAAAGTATATGCCGGAATCGACGCGGTCTGTCAGATCGTGGAGGCCGGACCGGTAGATATGGTGCTGACGGCAATGGTGGGCTATGCCGGACTTAAGCCGACGATCAACGCCATTCGTGCCAAGAAAGCCATTGCGCTTGCCAATAAGGAGACGCTTGTGGTGGCGGGAGAACTGATCAACCAACTGGCACAGCAATACCACACTCCCATTTTGCCGGTGGACTCTGAACACTCGGCAGTCTTCCAGTGTTTAGCTGGAGAAGTCGGGAACCCGATTGAGAAGGTGATACTGACCGCTTCCGGTGGTCCGTTTCGGACCTGCACGCTGGAGCAGCTGAAGTCCGTCACCAAGACACAGGCATTGAAACATCCCAACTGGGAGATGGGAGCCAAGATCACCATTGACTCCGCGTCCATGATGAACAAAGGCTTTGAGGTTATCGAAGCGAAATGGCTGTTCGGCGTGCAGCCCAGCCAGATCGAGGTGGTGGTGCATCCGCAGTCGGTCATTCATTCCATGGTGCAGTTTGAGGACGGTGCCGTCAAGGCACAGCTAGGCATGCCGGATATGCGTCTGCCCATCCAGTATGCGTTCTCGTATCCCGACCGTATCTGCTCTTCTTTCGACAGGCTCGACTTCACCCAGTGCACGAACCTGACGTTCGAGCAACCGGATACGAAACGTTTCCGCAACCTTGCCCTGGCTTATGAGGCGATGTATCGGGGCGGAAATATGCCTTGCATTGTCAATGCCGCCAACGAAGTAGTGGTAGCCGCTTTCCTCCGGGACGGCATCAGCTTCCTCGGCATGAGCGACGTGATAGAGAAAACAATGGAACGGGTTGCCTTCATCGCCAATCCGACATACGACGATTATGTAGCTACGGATGCGGAAGCAAGGAAAATAGCAGCCAGTCTGATATGATCCGCTTCATCCCATTGATGAACAAAGAAAATAAAGAAATTGATTAGTATTAATATAAATTGAAAATAGCCTTTATATCCTCTCTTCGGTAGAGAATTAGTTGAAGGCTTTAAACTGTAAATAGACTATATGGAAACATTTTTGATTCGTGCCCTGCAATTGATTATGAGCTTATCCTTGCTCGTTATCGTTCATGAAGGCGGGCATTTTCTTTTTGCCCGTTTGTTTAAGGTGCGTGTAGAAAAATTCTGCTTATTTTTTGACCCTTGGTTCACCCTTTTTAAGTTCAAACCCAAGAAAAGTGACACAGAGTATGCAGTAGGCTGGTTGCCATTGGGCGGTTATGTCAAAATAGCCGGCATGATTGATGAGTCGATGGATACCGAACAGATGAAACAACCCGAACAACCGTGGGAGTTCCGCTCCAAGCCGGCGTGGCAACGTCTGCTAATCATGGTGGGTGGCGTACTGTTCAACTTCCTGTTGGCACTGTTCATCTACTCCATGATTCTTTTTGCATGGGGCGACCAATATATAAAGGTACAGGAAGCCCCTCTTGGTATGGAATTCAACGAGACTGCCAAAGCGGTAGGTTTCCAGGACGGTGATATCCTCCTTTCTGCCGACGGTGTTCCTTTCGAACGTTATGACGGCGACATGTTGAGCCAGATTGCCGATGCACGCGAAGTAAGCGTCATCCGTAACGGGGCAAAAGCCTCCGTCTATATCCCGGAAGACCTGATGCAACGTCTCTTGGCAGACAGCGTCCGCTTCGCCTCCTACCGTTTCCCGTATGTTATAGACAGCGTAATGGTGAACTCTCCTGCCGCACAAGCAGGAATCCAGGCAGGTGACAGCATCATCGCCCTGAACGGAACCCCGATCTCTTTCTCCGACTTCAAAGAAGCGATGGCAGAACGTAAGAAAAACGAAGCAACCCTGCTCAAAGACAGCATAGATCCGCGCCTAATCACGCTGACTTATGTGCGTAACGGTACAACAGACACGCTAAGTATGCGTGTAGATTCTGCCTCCCTGATGGGCGTAACCGCCTGTCTCGTCACAGACCGTCTGCTCCCTATGGTAAAAAAAGAATATGCTTTCTTTGAATCCTTCCCCGCAGGTGTCTCCCTCGGTGTGAAAACCCTGAAAGGCTATGTAGGAAACATGAAATACCTCTTCTCAAAAGAAGGAGCCAAACAACTGGGCGGCTTCGGAACGATCGGCAGCATCTTCCCCGCTACCTGGGACTGGCATCAGTTCTGGTATATGACAGCCTTCCTTTCCATCATCCTGGCTTTCATGAACATCCTCCCTATCCCCGCATTAGACGGTGGACACGTGCTCTTCCTCTTCTACGAGATGATAGCCCGCCGCAAACCGAGCGACAAGTTTATGGAATACGCCCAGATGACCGGTATGATTCTGCTCTTCGGTCTGTTGATATGGGCTAACTTCAATGATATTTTGCGATTCTTCTTCTAGCGAATATAACAATAGAAAGATAGAGAAAACATATAAAAAGAATCATCCCGGATGAAAAAGGTTTTAAAAACCAATTTTCATCCGGGATCTTTTTTTATTGTTGTTTGTCTTTAAATCTTCAACATCTTCTTCTCTCTCTCCAAATCCGTCTCATCCAACTTAGGCGAAGGCACCGTGCACGTTTTGATATAATCTCCCTCCTGACACGTATAATTATAGTACACCTCCAATTCCGGAGTCAATTCCGCCCGCGGAACCAGACACCCTTCCATCTCCAGAAACTGATTAACATCCGTACTATCCGACTGTTTCACCAGTACAATACGACGCGCAATCGGATTATGATTGTAGTCCAGACAGAGATAAAGCCCTTTCAGCATATTCGGAAACTCATAATGCGGAAGTTGCAGGTAAATAGTCACCAGCGCAAACTGTGGCAAATCCCTTTCGTTGAACATCAGGTAAGAGTTCTGATGATTACTGATAATCCCGCTCCCCCAATGCACCGACTTATACGCATTAATCATCCCCACCTTCACATACTCATTATTCTCGGAAGCACAAATCATGTACGGCTCGATCTTCAAGCTATCCGTAGAAGACGACAAACTGTAACTAAGATACATACCGCTATAATTATACACCTCCTGCACAGACTCTTTCGCCTCCTTCCCCAGCAACTTGATAAAAGAGTTGCCACTCTCCGCCTCGCTCTGCACATCCGGCTCCATCTCCTGAAGCAACAGCCTCACCGATCCCACATTATTTAATAAGCGTTTCTTGGAAACATTATTCACCAGTGCCAAAGCTTCATCCAGCGCCTCGTCCGGTGTGCGTGTTTTCAATAAGTCGATATAAGCGGGAAGCACACTCGAATACAAAGCAGACAACACACTCGGAGCCATATCCACCCGGTCGGCAATTTCTTTCATCTTCACCCCGTTGTTGCGCAGGTACTCTATTCTTTTATAAATATCCGTAAGTTCGTCCATGATTTTTCGGTCTGTTAATTGATTCCGTTGCAAAGGAATGACTAAGGTATTATGTTTGTATTGCATGAATATTACATTAATATTTCAGTACACAGAAAGGCACATATATACAATATGATTCATTGAAATTCATTTTTTCGTTCGCTCCGACACCCTACTTTTGCACCGGAAACAAAAAAATAGCATTATGAATTTCAAAGAAAAACTGTCGCCTTCGGCCCAAAAGAAACTTTCCGATTTACTCTTTATCCTTTATGCGGGAGGAGCGGCACTGCTATCCTATTCATTAGTCTACGCACTACGCAAACCGTTCACCGCCGCCACGTTCGACGGCATGGAACTATTTGGTATGGACTATAAGATAGCCACCAGCATCATCCAGATATTCGGATATATGGTATCCAAGTTTATCGGGATCAAACTTATTTCCGAACTGAAGAGAGAAGGCCGCCTGAAATTCATTCTTGTTTCTATTTTAGTGGCCGAACTCTCTTTGGTTCTTTTCGGATGCCTACCCCGCCCGTTCAATGTGTTGGCGTTGTTCTTCAACGGACTGTCGCTTGGCTGTATGTGGGGAGTCATCTTCAGCTTCCTCGAAGGACGCCGGGTGACGGATCTGCTCGCTTCCCTTTTCGGACTCAGTATCGCAGTCAGTAGCGGCACAGCCAAATCCATCGGACTTTTCGTTGTCGACACCCTGCACGTCAGTGAGTTCTGGATGCCTGCACTGATCGGTGCGGTAGCATTGCCCTTGCTGGCAGGACTGGGCTATATCCTCGATCACCTGCCCAAACCGACTGCCGAAGACAAAGCACTGCGTGTGGAACGTGTCACTCTCAACAAACAACAACGCTGGAACCTGTTCCGCAGCTTTGCTCCCGTATTGACACTGCTTTTCTTCGCCAACCTCTTTCTCACCGTTTTACAAGATGTCAAGGAAGACTTTCTGGTGAAAATCATAGACGTCAATGCCGCCGGACTTTCCCCGTGGGTATTCGCCAAAGTGGACGGTGTAGTCACACTGATTATCCTGGCTATTTTCGCCACCCTGGCAGTGATGAAAAGCCACATCAAAGTACTTTCCGTTCTATTGACCCTTGTCATTGCGGGAGCAATCACACTTAGCACTGTGGCATTCAACTACCATACCCTGCAACTTTCTCCGCTCGTGTGGTTATTTATCCAGAGCCTCTGCCTCTATTTTTCCTACTTGAGCTTTCAAACCATTTTCTTCGACCGCTTCATCGCCTGTTTCCGCATCAAGGGAAATGTAGGTTTCTTCATAGCGATGGTCGACTCTATCGGCTACACAGGCACAGTGGTGGTATTGGTAGTGAAAGAATGTTTCAACCCGGATTTGAATTGGCTGGAATTCTACAATACGATGGCAGGGACAGTAGGAATCGTCTGCACCTTTGCGTTCACCTTAGCAATGATTTATCTGACACAAAAATACAGAAAAGGGAAACAGGGTGAAATACGCGGGAACGAATCTTGCCCCGTCCCCTCCCTCGCTTCTTACTAATTTCTGACGAATAAACCAATATTATATAGAAACAAGAATGAAAAAGATTGAATGTATTATTATGGACTGGGCTGGTACAGCCGTTGACTATGGATGTTTTGCCCCCGTGGCTGCTTTTATCGAAGCATTTGCCGAAAAAGGACTGGTAATCGATGTTGTACAGACCCGCAAACCAATGGGACTACCCAAAATTCAACACATCCGCGAACTACTTTCCATGCCTGACGTGAACGAACAGTTCACCGCCCGTTACCAACGCGCCTGGACGGAAGAAGACGTGGTAGAACTAAACCGCCTTTTCGAGAAACATCTCTTCGCCTCTCTCGAAAACTACACAGACCCTATTCCGGGAGTAATCCCAACTTTGGAAAAATTGCGTGCCGCAGGTATTAAAATAGGATCGACCACCGGCTATACCCGCGAAATGATGAATGTAGTTCTCCCCGCCGCACAGGCAAAAGGATACCACGTGGATTATTGCGCCACTCCCAACCTACTTCCCGCCGGACGTCCCGCTCCTTACATGATTTTTGAGAACCTGACGAAATTAGCAGTCCCCAGCCTCGACGCCGTTATAAAAGTGGGCGACACGATTGCCGATATTCGCGAAGGAGTGAACGCGAAAGTGTATAGCGTAGGCGTGATTCTCGGCAGCAATGAAATGGCACTTACCGAAGCAGAAACAAAATCAATGCCTGCCTCCGAACTCGAAGCCCGCATCGCAGACGTCAAAGAGCGCATGCTTGCCGCAGGAGCTTCTTACGTGATACGCACTATCGAAGAACTTCCCGCACTGATTGAAACGATCAACGCCGGCAACTAACATTCAAGCCCGCACCCAACAATCAGAAAAGAAACAAAATCATTTATTTATTCATTTCTAAAGAAAACATCATTATGAAACCATATTTGTTATTAACTCCGGGACCTCTAACCACCTCTGAAACAGTAAAAGAAGCCATGATGACCGACTGGTGTACATGGGACGAAGACTACAACCTCGGCATTGTTCAGGAACTCCGCAAAGACCTGGTTAACATCGCCACTAAAAAACCGGAAGAATACACCTCCATCCTTTTACAAGGAAGCGGAACCTATTGCGTGGAAGCCGTTTTGGGCGCCACCATCACCCCGAAAGACAAACTCCTGATATGTAGCAACGGAGCCTATGGCGACCGTATGGGCAACATTGCAGAATATTACCACCTCGACTACGACATGCTGGCTTTTGAAGAAACAGAGCAGGTATCAGTTGAATATGTAGACGATTATCTTAGCAATAACTCCGATATCACACATGTCGCTTTCGTTCATTGCGAAACAACGACCGGTATCCTGAATCCGATCAAAAAACTATCCCACATCGTCAAGATGCACGGTAAAAAGCTGATTGTAGACTGTATGAGCAGCTTCGGAGGTATCCCCTTAGATGTAAACGAACTCGGTATCGACTTCCTGATCAGCAGTTCCAACAAGTGTATTCAGGGTGTACCGGGATTCGGATTCATCATCGCCCGCCGTTCGGAATTAAACCATTGCAAAGGAGTGGCACGCTCTCTTTCTCTGGACATCTACGACCAATGGGAAACAATGGAAAAGGGACACGGAAAATGGCGCTTCACTTCACCGACACATGTTGTTCGTGCTTTCAAACAAGCCCTGACCGAATTGATTGAAGAAGGAGGCGTAGAAGCACGTTACCAACGCTACTGCGAAAATCACCGTATTTTGGTGGAAGGTATGCGTGCACTCGGATTCACAACATTACTCGAAGATGACATCCAGTCGCCTATCATCACTTCTTTCCTTTATCCGCATGAAGGATTCGACTTCAAAACATTCTACTATGCACTGAAAAATAAAGGATTCGTGATTTACCCGGGAAAGATTTCAAAAGCAGATACCTTCCGTATCGGAAACATCGGTGATGTGCATCCGGAAGACTTCCGCCGTCTGGTAGAAGTCATACGGGAAACGAAATACTAGAAAGTCAAATCTTTCAAGTTCATCTTGAATGATTACTTACTAATATGTTGTATGATGTTCCTGTGAAGTTCTGAAAGACTTAATCCTCTTTCAGGACTTCATTATTTTCTTTTCAGGGTGGAAGGCTGTGATAGCCT